>Ga0209189_1000204_pt1 | contig 51873 bp, 56 predicted proteins | sample C_130820_EF_Meta_FD_187308 | JGI IMG/M metagenome (GOLD analysis project Ga0209189, IMG submission 187308) | Freshwater microbial communities from Lake Croche, Canada to study carbon cycling - C_130820_EF_MetaG (SPAdes) (version 3) | ecosystem: Environmental > Aquatic > Freshwater > Lake...
AACCCTGCATCCCGATCTGGGAGGAGGTGGCCTGCGGCAGGATGACATTCATCGCGCAGCAGAGTCCGAGGGACTCGGAATAGAAATCGCAGGTGATCAGCGCCATAGGGATTGGAAAAAAGCGAATAATGGGCTGTCCGGGGCCTTTGTTCAAGAATGGAGCAATCCCCTCGCGGGGGGTGGCCCCGTTGACATTCATCGGGGCCACGGGTATCACCATCATCCCGATGAACTACAGAAAACTTGGCACCACCGATGTCAGCGTCTCCGAGATCAGCCTTGGCTGCTGGACCATGGGGGGGCTCAACTGGGTGAACGGCCGCGCCAACGGTTGGGCGGAGGTGGACGAGGAGGAGGTCGTCTCTGCCATCAGGATCGCGGTCGATGCGGGCGTGAACCATTTTGACAACGCCGACGTCTACGGCAACGGACGCGCCGAGCGCATGCTGGCAAGGGCCTTCGACCGGCTTGGCCTCGATTCGGAGGACTATGTGATCGCAACCAAGGTGGGCCATTTTCCGGGAACGGCGGAACACGCCTACCTGCCCGCCCATATCCGCCACCAGTGCGAGCAGTCGCTCATCAACCTGAAGCGCGACCACATCGACCTCTACTACTTCCATCACGGCGATTTCGGACCGGAGGATCGTTATCTTCATGAGGCGGCCGCGACGATGGATGCCCTGGTAAGGGAGGGGAAGGTTCGGGTGAAGGGGCAGTCGGCTTACAGCGTCGGGGACTTTGAGAAAAGCGTCCCCGTGGTGCGCCCGCAGGTTCTCCAAAGCTGGGCGAGCGCCCTCGATGACCAGTTCGTGCGTCCGGGATCGCCGCTCTCCCGCCTCATGGAAGAGCATCAACTCTCCTTCGTCGCCTTCGGCCCGCTCGTGCAGGGCCTGCTTCTGGATAAATTCGATCCGGAGAATCCACCCCCCTTCGACGAGGGCGATCACCGCCGCGACAACGAACGCTTCAGAACCGAGTCCCTGCGTGCTCTGAAACCCAAGCTCCAGACTCTCAAGGGTCGCTTCGGTTCAACGAGCGAGGATATGGCCGCCATGGCGCTCAACTATCTTCTGGGACAACCGCGCGTCGCCTGCGTGATCCCCGGCTTTAGGAACGAGCGTCAGGTCCGGTGCAATCTTGCGGCAATGGAGCGCCCTCCCCTCTCCCAAGAGGATTTCGACTTTATCCGCACGACCCTTCAGTAGCGTTCGGTCAACGGGGCAATCCAGTTGCAGTTGGGAAGGAGTTGGCGTAGCCGTAACGAAGACCAAAGGTCAGGGCCAGGCAAGCGGGATGCAGAGGGGATGCACAAAAATCATCCCCGCTTGTTTACAACATCCTTTCCAAGAAGGAGGTGCGGTCGAAAACCGCCAGATCCGCCGCCCCTTCCCCCGTGCCGATGAAGCGGGGCTGGACTCCGGTTTCCCGCGCGATCGCGACGGCAACCCCGCCCTTCCCGGAGCCGTCAAGCTTCGTAAGGATGAGCCCCGTGAGCGGTGTGGCGGCATGGAATTCCTTGGCCTGAACCACCGCATTGCTTCCGGTCGTGGTGTCGGCCACCAGAAAGACCTCGTGGGGTGCCGCCGGGTCGATTTTTCCAAGTGATCGGCGGACCTTGGCGAGCTCCTGCATGAGATTCGACTTGGTGTGGAGGCGGCCGGCCGTGTCGCAGATCAGGAAATCGGCCTTGAGGCGCTTCGCCTTGGCAAGGGCGTCGTGGCAGAGGGCGGCGGGATCAGCTCCGTATTCGCTGCTTACGACTTCCACACCGAGCCGATCTCCCCACGCCCTGAGTTGCTCCACGGCCGCCGCGCGAAAGGTGTCGGCGGCGCAGAGCAGGACCGAGTGGTTGCGTCCCTTCAGAAGCGCGGCAAGCTTGGCGCTCGAGGTGGTCTTGCCGGTTCCATTCACCCCGACCATGAGGATGACGACCGGTCCCTCGGGAGATGGGACGAGGTCTTTTCCTTTCTCAGGAAGGAACTTGGCGGCTTCTTCACGTGCAGTCTGCAGGACATTTTCCGAATGGAGGGCGAGACCCTTGCCGCGGAGCGATTCTAGGATCGCGGTCGCTGTGGGGGCCCCAAGATCGGACTGCCACAGGGCCGCCTCGACATCCTCCCAATCCACCGCCTGTTGGGCACCGGTGATGCGCCCGAGGATTCCCTTGAGCCAGCCAGCCATCAGTCCCCGGAAGGCTCTGCTTCTTCGTTGGCGCCCTTGGAAGCGGGTGTGCGGTCGGGTCGTTTGAGCTTCGCCTTGATCTTGTCGAGAACCCCGTTCACGAAGCGCCCTGATTCCTCCGTTCCGTATTTCTTGGCGATATCGATGGCCTCGTTGATCGAGACAATCGGGGGTATATCGTCGCAGAAGAGCATCTCGTGGATGGCCAACCGGAGGATGTTCCGATCGACGGCGGAAAGCCGCTCCAATTCGTAGTTCTGTGTGTGCTCCCTCAGTGCCACATCAATGTCGGCCGTGTGATCCAACAGGCCGCTAACCAAACCCTGGCAGAATCTGCGCGCCGCAGGACTCAATCCGCGGAAGGCGTAGAAATCCTGTAAATCGGAGACCCCCGCACCCCCTCCAAGGTCGCGCTGGTAGAGAAACTGGATGGCGGCCTCGCGGCCTTCGCGGCGTACTCCCATGGGTTCCTGAATCTATCAGCGGCCAATCATGGCATGCGAGCTTCGAAGCACCTCGATTGCCGCCCGGGCGGCCTCCGTGCCCCGGTTCATCTCCCCGTCGAGGCAGCGGATCTGCGCCTGTTGCTTGTTATCGAGCAGCAGGACCCCGTGGATGACGGGTGTAAGGGTCTCCACCGACATCCTGCAGAGAGCGTCGCTTACCGAGGATGCGATCAACTCGGCATGACCCGTCTCCCCGCGGAAGATCACGCCGAGGCAGATCACGGCGTCCGCCTTGAGGCGTTCGATGGCTTGTCGCGCAAGAAAGGGGATCTCAAAGGAGCCCGGGGCATGGATGACCTCGGTCCTGGCCTGAGGCTCGACGAGCACGATCTCCGCAAGGGTCTTGGCCACCATCGGTTCGACGAACTCCGCATTGTAGCGACTGGCAACTAGGACAATGCGGTTCGAGGAGCTTTTCGAAAGCCGCGGGCGTGTCGGAAGCGAGGTAAGCATGGGTTGCCGAAAGGATGAAGGATGCAGTAGGAATTATGAAGAAGGAAACAAGGGGGCCGCAGGGTTGCTGACGCGGAATACGGTGTCCTCACCCGACATCCAGGAACGCGAGGCCCTATACCCTAAATCAGATGGCCGAGCTTCTTTTTCTTCGTCTTGAGGTAGCCGGCGTTGTGCCTGTTGGGTTCCGGTCGGATGGGGACGCGCTCGACGATCTCCATGCCGTATCCCTCAAGTCCCACGACCTTACGGGGGTTATTGGTCAGGAGACGGATTTTCCTGATCCCGAGATCGGCTAGGATCTGCGCTCCCGTGCCGTAGTCGCGGAGATCCGGCGGGAAGCCGAGGCGCTCGTTGGCCTGGACGGTGTCGAACCCCTCCTCCTGGAGTTTGTACGCGTGAATCTTGGCGGGGAGACCGATACCCCTCCCCTCCTGACGCATGTAGACCAGGACGCCATGACCATTCTCGGCAATCTGGGCAAGGGCGCGATGAAGTTGGCTGCCGCAGTCGCAGCGCCGCGATCCAAAGACATCCCCGGTAAGGCATTCGCTATGGACGCGCACCAGGGCGGGCTTGTCCGGATCAATCGGACCCTTCACGAGGGCAAGATGGTGGTGGTTGTCCACGACCGCCCTGTAAAGGAGCATCTTAAAATCACCGAAGTCAGTCGGCATCTCGATCTCCTGCTCCCGCTGGATCAGTTTCTCGCTCTTGCGGCGGTAGGCAATGAGGTCCCTGATCGAGCAGATCTTGAGTCCGTGTTTTTTGCGGAATTTCAGGAGGTCGGCAAGGCGGGCCATGGAACCGTCCTCGTTGAGGATCTCGCAGATGACCCCGGAGGGATCGAGTCCCGCCAACCGCGCCAGATCCACACCGGCCTCGGTGTGACCCGCCCTGCGGAGCACGCCACCCTCGGAGGACTGCAGCGGAAAGATATGACCGGGTTGACGGAGATCCAGGGGCGAGGCCTTCGGATTGCTGAGCACCTTGATGGTGGCGGCGCGATCCTTGGCACTGATGCCGGTTGTCGTGCCGCGGGTGGCATCAACGGAAACCGTGAAGTCGGTGGCATGAAGCTCCCGGTTGTGGGCCACCATCCGCTGGAGCCCCAGATGGGAGGCGCGCTCCTCGGTCACCGGCACGCAGATAAGGCCACGCCCGTGGGTCGCCATGAAGTTGACGGCCTGCGGAGTGACCTTGCAGGCGGCCATCACCAGATCCCCTTCGTTCTCCCTGTCCTCGTCGTCGGTGACGATCACCATCCGGCCGCGGCGGATCTCCTCGATGACCTCGGGGATCGTATCGAAGGACGAGGAGCGCCTGCGCGATGAGTGCCCGGCAGACGCCGGCCTGCCGGACTCAGCCGTCGCGGGTGATTTGGAACGGGGTAACTTCTTCATCATGCAAGTGCTCCGTCGGAAAGTGAGGTCGCGGCCGTCAGTGTTCGACGGGCAATCCATCCCCCGCCGATGATGCGGTCACCGTGATAGAAAACCGCGGCCTGACCGGGAGTGACGGCGCGAAGCGGCTCCAAGGGACGGACTATGGCGGTGTCGTTTTTCCCGGCAGTCACCTCGGCAAGATCCCCTGAATGGCCGTGACGGACCTTGACGGTCATGCAAAGGGAGTCGGAAGGTGGAGAGCCGTGCCAGTTGACACGGCCGACGGTGAATTCATCACAGAGCAGATCCTCTTCGCCGCCCAGGATGACGCGTCCGCTCGCCACCTCGATATCAATCACATAGCGGGGTGTGCCGGCCCCTCCGGGAAGCCCTTTGCGCTGACCGATCGTGAAGAGTTCGATCCCGTTGTGGTCGCCAAGGTGATTGCCCTGCAGGTCGTAGAAGCCGCCCGGTTGGAAGGTCTCGCCGCGGTCGATGAAACGATCTTTGAGGAATGCCTTGTAATCCTTGCCCGGAACAAAACAGATTTCCTGGCTGTCCTCCTTGTCGGCCACCTTGAGGCCCAACTTGCGGGCGATGCCCCGGATCTCCTCCTTGGTCAGGGAGCCGAGGGGAAAGAGTGCGCGGGAGAGTTGCTCCTGTCGCAGGCTGAAGAGGAAATAGGACTGGTCCTTCTTCGGATCGAGCCCCTTTCTGAGAATGGGAGCTGCTCCGGCGGGATGCTCCACGGAAGCATAGTGGCCCGTGGCGATATGGGTGGCGCCCAGGGCGGCGGCCTTGTCCCAGAGGTTGCCAAATTTCAGCTTTTCGTTGCACATGACGCACGGGTTCGGGGTGCGCCCGGCCCGGTATTCGTCGGCGAAGTAATCGATCACGAGGCGCTCAAAGGGGACGGCCTCGTCGATCACGTAGTGAGGGATTCCCAGAGCATGGGCTACACCGCGGGCGTCGGCGATCGCCTGGGGGCCGCAGCATTTGTCCTCCGCACGGCTCATGCAGTCCTGAGGCCAAAGCTTCATCGTGACACCGATCACCTCCCATCCCCGCTCTTTCAGAAGCCAGGCCGCCACGCTGGAGTCGACGCCACCGCTCATGCCCACGACGACGCGTCGGGAATCAGGCGATGGGGATGGGGTGCTCATGCGGGTGGAAGGGACTGTGGGATGGAGAAGCTACTGCTTCCATGAAGAGGCGTCAACGAGGGGGGGTGCTGGAAAGGATGTATGATGATGTCAAAATTATGAAAAGGAGCCCTCACGGGGTGGACGGTGAGGATCGGACTCAGAAATACCCTTGCCAACCGGAAGACAAAAAAAGACCCCGGAGTCGCCTCCGGGGTCTTGGTAATGGTTTCTAGATCAGGAGATCTTAGAAGATGAAGCGGAGACCGGCGCGGGTCAGGCTCTCGTTGAGGCCCCTGTTACCATAGATGTAACGGGAATCAGCGAAGAGGCCGATTGCGCGGTTGATGCGGTACTCAAGACCGCCGCCGACGTTGCCGTTGCCCTGGGCATTGTGTGCACCCCAAGTCGCACCGCCGCCAACAAGGGCGTAAGGAGCGAGGTGAAGGCTCTCGATGGGAAGACGACCGATCAGGTTGCCCTGGAGGTTGTCGTAGGTGGAGCCGTTGCCGTTGAGGCCACCGAGGGTGTCATCGATGCCGATGCCGAAGTACTTTGTGAAGAAGTAGCTCAGACCAAGGCCGCCGCCCATGCCGTTGTAGTTCTTGCCGCTGAACTTGCCAGCTGCACCGGCGACGAAAGCGTCAACCTGGACTTCACCGGCTCGGAAGAGATCCTGCTGGGGAGCCACGACGACTTTCTTGGAGGCCGTTCCGGCGAACGAGGTCGCGGCTGTGGCGATGACAACTGCGAGGAGTGTAAGGGTTTTGTTCATGTATGTTGGTTTGTGGTTTGACTGACGTTGTCGTGAGTAGGAGATCGTGGAGAAAGTGTCAATAGTAATCTCAGCATTTTTTAAGGAGTTAAGCAGGGAGTTTTGAAGAGATAAGCGGATGGCTTAGAAACATCGGGCGCATGCGCAACATGCCATCCAGTCAATATTCTCCCTTGAAGAGCAGGAACCAACTGCTACTCTTCGCGGCCAGCGCCAGGGTAGCTCAGCGGTAGAGCAGGGGACTCATAAGCCCTTGGTCGGGAGTTCGATTCTCCCCTCTGGCACCATTCCATCACTGCAACGATCCACCCACCCATTCCAACTCCTTTCCTATGGCAACCTCCAAAGCACCCGTAAAGAAGAGCAACTCCGAACTCAAGCGCAAGCGCCAGGCCGTCAAGCGCCAGGCCCGCAACACCAGCGTCCTCAGCCGACTCAAGACCGAGGAGAAGAAACTGCGCGCAGCCCTCGAGTCCGGTGTCAGCGAGGTCAAGGATCTCTACAAGAATTTCACCTCGGCGCTCGACAAGGCCGCCAAGAGCGGAGTCATCCACAAGAATGCCGCCGCCCGCAAGAAGAGCCGCCTGAACACACGCGTCTCCGGTCCTGCCAAGCCGGTCGCCGAAGCCGGGCCGAAGAAGGCCGCCTCCAAGAAGGCTGCGCCCAAGGCCAAGGCTGCCAAGAAGAAATAATCCTGCGGATCTTTCCTTCAAAAGTTGCAAAAGCCCGGTTCCCCGAGAGGGATCCGGGCTTTTTTGTCTGCCGGTCGTCCCCGACCAGGCATCCTAGAATCTACTGATCCTAGGACTTCTCGGCCTTGCGCCTCGAATGACTAAGCCGCGTTCCCACGCGCCTTTTGTTTTTCCTCTATTGGATCAAGCGAGGAAATTACCGACCACGGACGAAGGCGCAAAGTTCCTCGGTCGTCTGGTAGGCGAGGAAGGGTGTCATGAAATAGACCCCCGGGAAGTGATCGAGGACGGCGCGCGTCACCTCCTTGGCGATGGTGACACCCTCCTTGCGCCCCTCCGTTCCCTCGAGTCCCTCCATCCGGGACATGATCGGCCCAGGGATCGAGATGCCGGGCACCTCGTTGTGAAGGAAGAGGGCCTGTCTTCCGTTGAGCAGGGGCCAGACTCCCACGAAGACGGGCACCCCGAAGTGCGCCGTGCACCGCGCGGTCTCCTCGACCAGACGCGTCTCAAAAACGGGTTGGGTCATGACATAGCGGGCCCCCGCCTTGATCTTTCGCTCCAGACGCTGGATCTGGGTATCGAGGTTGCGGGCATTCGGGTTGAAGGTGCAGCCGGCGATCATGTCGGGCCTTGCCTGCAGGTCGGTGCCGGCCTGGGTGTATCCCTCGTTGAGCCTTCTGATGATCTCCAACAGACCGACAGAGTTCACATCGTAGACCGAGGTGGCGTCGGGATGATCCCCCCCCTTCGCGGGATCCCCGGTCAGCGCAAGCACATGGCGCATCCCCATCGCGGCCATGCCGAGCAGTTCGCTCTGCAGGCCGATCACGTTGCTGTCACGGCAACTCAGATGAAGAAGGGGCGTGATGCCACGCTGCCTGAGCAGGGCGGCCACGGCAAAGTTGCTGACCCTGAGGATGGCGAGCGAATTGTCGGCCAGCGTGATGGCGTCGCTTCCGGCTCGGGTCAGCGCCTCGGCCGCGGCGAAGAATTTCTCCAAGGGGAGGGTCTTCGGAGGATCAAGCTCGGTGACGATGACGGTCTTTCCGGCGGCGATGAGGTCGAGGATGCTTGTTTCTCCCGGAGTCTCGGGACGGGCCTGTTCTTCTGCGGTCGTGATGACTGCGCTCTTTTTGGGTGCGGGCTTGAGTCCCTTGAGTGCCGCCGAGAGGGCCGTGATGTGACGCGGCGATGTGCCGCAGCAACCACCGACCAGCACGGCGCCTGCCTCTGCCATGCGGCGGCCGAGATCGGCGAAATACTCCGGCGTGGTCCCGTAGGAGATGCGTCCCTCCTGATAGAAGGGGCGGCCGGCATTCGGGTAGACGGCAAGGGGGCGTGTCGGGGCGATCTTCTCCACCAACCGCAGCATCGCCTGCGGGCCGTTCACACAATTGAGACCGACGATATCGGCACCCTCTTTTTCCAGGGATTCGAGAAGATCACCGATCCAGGCGCCTCCCGGCAGTCGTCCGCTCTCGGGTGAGGCGATGAGGGTGATCACCGGCTTGTCACCGAGTGACTTGGCGATCCGCAGGGCAAGCGCCAGCTCCTCGGGATCCTGAAAGGTCTCCAGCAGAATCAGGTCGCATCCGCCATCGAGGAGTGCGGCGATCTGATTGCGGAAGAGAGCCTCGCGGTCGATCGCTCGGGCCAAGGCCTCGGAACCGGTAATGCCGAGGGGGCCGACGCTACCGGCGACCCATGCCTCACGGCCCGATGCGGTCACGGCTTCGCCGGCAAGGCGGGAGGCCTGACTGTTGATTTCCGCGATGCGCGGATCCAGAGCAAAGGAGGCGAGCTTTAGGGCGTTGGCCCCGAAGGAGTTGGTCGTGATCACCGACGCTCCGGCCGCAAGGTATTCGCGATGGATTTCCGAGATGAGTTCGGGTCGGGTGATGCTGAGTTCCTCAAAGCAGCTTCCCGCCGGGACTCCCCGCTCCGCAAGGAGCGTTCCCATCGCCCCGTCGCCGCAGAGCACGCCCTCCTTCAATGCCGTCAGCAACTCCATTGTCGTGATGTTTTTGGCTTCCTAGTGGCGTCCGGAGCGTTTCGCTACAAGGCGGACGCTGATCGCAAACATTAACGCCGCGAAGAGCGCAGTGATGCCCAGGCCCGTACCATATCCGGCCGGGATTACACCTCCGGGAGCGGTCGCGAATGCCGAGCGGATGGCCGTGACGCCGTAGCTCACGGGATTGAGCGCACCTGCCCAGTAGAGCCAGCCGGTGCCGGAGGGCATCGGGAAGAGCGCACCCGACATCATCCAGAGCGGCATCAGGAAGATGTTCATGATGGCGTGGAATCCCTGGGTAGAGTCCATCGGCCATGCAACAAGGAAGCCGAGCCCCGTCATGGCAAAGCCCACAAGAATCAACGCCGGAAGCAACAGGGCGACCTGGTGCGGACCGATGGGGATTCCTGCGAGTGGGGCCAGCACGCAGAAGAGTCCGGCCTGAAGCACGGCGAGGGTCGTGCCGCCGAGGAATTTGCCGAGCGGGATCGCCGCCGGGGAGAGGGGCGCGACCAAGGCTCCCTGGAGGAAACCCTCCCTGCGATCCTCGATCACCGAGATGGTCGAGAAGATCGCCGTGAAGAGCATGATCAGTACCAAGGTGCCGGGGAAGAAGTAGGCAAGGTAACTTCCGGCCTCGGCGGAGGGGTTGCGGAAGGAGGGTCCGAACCCTGAGCCAACCAGCAGCCAGAAAACCAGCGGCGTTGCCAGGGCGCCGATGATGCGGTTGCGCTGACGGAGAAAGCGGATCACATCCCTCCACCAGAATGCGATGGCGGGCGTCCAGAGAAGGCGGGTCGGGTTCGGCATGACTCAGTGCTTTTTCTTCTTCGCGGGCTTTGACTGATCCGGTTCCACATCCTGATCGGCAAAAAGCCGTCCGGTGCGCGCGATGAAGACATCCTCGAGGGTCGGCCGCGCGATCCGGAGGGAGGTGATCTCGTTCGGGAATTCCCCGGCAAGGCGTGCCGCAAGCGCATAGGCGTCGCGGTTCTCGATGCGCACCTCCCTTTCGACAACGGTGGCGGGAATGCCGAGACGAGCGGTGATTGTCCGCGCCAACGGAGCGGCGCCGGTTTCCTTGGCGACACCGAGGCTGATCACGTCGCCTCCGATGGCCGATGTCAGCTCGGCAGGAGTGCCGAGAGCCACGAGTTTTCCCGCGCTCACGATGCCTACCCTGTCGGCGCGTGCCGCCTCCTCCATGAGGTGGGTGGTGCAGAGGGCCGTGACGCCGTGTTCGGCCCGGAGGTTTTCGAGCGCTGCCCAGAGATCGATTCGAGCCCTCGGATCGAGTCCGGTCGAGGGTTCGTCGAGGAGCAGAACCTCGGGATGGATCAGGAGGCACTTCGCGATCTCAGCTCGACGCTGGAGTCCTCCGGAGAGCGTTTCCACAATGTCATCCATCCTGTCGGTCAGGTTGAGGGCCCGTGCGGCTTCGGTAATCCGCCTTTCCAATTCGGCCCCCTTCAGTCCGTAAAGCGCGCCACCGCAGCGTAGGTTCTCCACAATGGTCAGTTTGCCGTCGAGGCTGGGTGACTGGAAGACGACTCCCAGGCGTGCACGGACTTCGGCGGCTTCGGAGACGACGTCATGACCGGCAACATCCGCCGATCCGGCATCGGGAAGGGAGAGCGTTGCAAGGATCCGGAAGAGAGTGCTCTTGCCGCCCCCATTGGGACCCAGCAGGCAGAAGAGTTCCCCCTTGCGGACTTCCAGGGAGATGCCATCGAGGGCGCGTCGTTCCCCGAACGACTTGACCAAGTCGCGGACAACGATCGCACGGCTGATATCAGGGGCGCTCATGAATCGTTAAGATTCTCCCCGCGGGCCGCCGTTGGCAAGGCCGGGGGGAGACGAGGCATCGCCCTCGGGCGGTTCGAGGCGGGCGATCGCCTCCATCACAAGGTCGGAGAGATGCTGATAGTGTTCGCGCTCATCACCCCCGTGTGCCTTGGGATCAAGCTCTTCACGGGTGAAACGGATCGCCTCCCCCACCACCACGGTGATGGGACAGGCGGTGATTTTTGCAGATCCCTTGGGAAAAGCCTCGTGTGATCCGAAGATACGCACCGGCTGCACCGGGGCCCCTGTCTTGGCAATGACAAGTCCGATCCCTGCCTTGCCGCGCTGGAGGGTTCCGTCCGGCGACCTGGTTCCCTCGGGAAAGAGGACGACACCGTTTCCCGACTTCACAAGGCGGATCACGGTCTTGAGCGCCGACATGTCATTTCCGTCGCGGTCGACCATGATGACATTGATGTGTGGAAGGAGTTTCCCGAGCAGGGGGATCTGAAGGAGCGTCTTGCGGGCCAGGTAATAAATGCCGCGCCGGGAGCAGATGCCCACGAGCGGCGGATCGAAGTAGCTCTGGTGATTGGAGGCGAGGATCAGGGGACCCTCCTCAATCATTCTCTCCGGATGCACGACCCGGAAGCTGAAGAAGAGACGCGCGGTGATCTTCGAGAGCGTGTACCAGAAGTAGTAGGTGAAGCTCATCAGCGCGATGGGGTTAGCTTGTCAGTTCCTGAAGATGGCAGAGCACGGCCGCGATGACACCCTTCAGATCGAGATGGGTCGTGTCGATGACCGTGGCGCCCTTCGGGATGGTCAGCGGGGCCGTGGCGCGGGTCATATCGAGCCGGTCGCGCTTGGCGACGGAATCCACGGCCCCCTCCTTGGCGCGGCGGCGCGCGCGTTCCTCCGGGGAGGCATCAAGATAGAACTTCCACCGAGTTTGGGGGAAGACCACCGAACCGATGTCGCGCCCCTCCATCACCAGATCATGACTCTTGGCCAGCCCCCGCAGGTGGGCGTTCACCGTATCGCGTACGGTTGGAAAGGCGGCGAGTTTGGAGACCATCGCGGCGACGGCGGGATCGGAAAGGTGAGGGGTGGCATCCACGCCATCGAGACTCAGCGTGATGCCGTCGGGGGATTCGGTGAGGGTCAGTTTTTTGGCGACGATCCACCTCTTCACCGCGGCTTCCTCCGTGCCGGTGATGGCGTCGCGGAGGGCTCCCCAGGCCATGGCCCGGTAGAAATGACCCGAGCTGACAAAAAGAAAACCGAGCGCCGCGGCGACTCCGCGGGAGACGCTGCTCTTGCCCGACGCGGCCGGGCCGTCGATGGCGATGACGCGGCCAGGCATCGGGTCAGCCTTTCAGGACGCTTTCGAGCGTGGCTCCGAAGGTTGGATACGAAGTGGCCACGCACTCGACCTTCTCGATCACGGTCTCGCCGCTGGCGAAGAGTCCGGCAATTGCGAAGGCCATGGCGATGCGGTGATCGTGGAAGCAGGGGAGCGTGGCTCCATGAAGCGGGTGTCCCCCTTCGATCTCCATCCCGTCCTCCGTCTCGGTGACCTGCGCCCCCATGGCGCGGAGATTGCCGGCGACGGCGGCGATACGGTCGGTTTCCTTGACCCGGAGTTCCTTGGCATCGCGGATGATGGTCTTTCCCTTGGCCAAGGCGCCCGCCACCGCAAGCACCGGAAGCTCGTCGATGACGTTGGGGATCTCGGCACCCTCGATCACCGTGCCGTGGAGATCGCCTCCACGGATGCGGAGCATGCCGAGCGGTTCCGCGGCATCCGCGTCGAGCGGGGTGATCTCGATCGAGGCTCCCATGCGCTGGAGGACGGAGATGATGCCGGTGCGGGTGGGGTTGAGGCCGACCCCCTTGATCGTGACATCCGACCCTTTCTTAGCCGAGGCGGCGACCAGCCAGAAGGCGGCGCTCGAGATATCACCCGGCACGGCGAAATCACGGGCCTTCAGGCGTTGCGGCCCCTTGAGGGCGATGCGGCGGCGGCCGTTGGCATCAGCCTTGCCGAGATCAAGCGTGACGCCGAATTCCTGCAGCATCCGTTCCGTGTGATCGCGGCAGGCAGCCGGCTCCACCACGCTGGTCTCACCCTCGGCGGAGAGTCCCGCCAGCAGGACGGCGCTCTTCACCTGGGCGCTGGCGACGGGCATTTCATAGGAGAGGGGCTTGAGCGCCCCCCCCTCGACGACAAGGGGAGGTTTTCCGTCGCCCCCCTCGGCGGTGAAGCGCGCGCCCATCTCGCTGAGCGGCTTGATAACGCGGCCCATGGGGCGCCTGGAGAGTGATGCGTCGCCGGTCATCCGGGCGCGGATCGGATGGGAGGCAACGATGCCGGAGAGGAGGCGCATCGTGGTGCCGGAGTTGCCGCAGTCGACATCGCCGGATGGTTGCGAGAGGCGGCCGCCGGTTCCCTCGATGACAAATGTTCCGTCGCCCGTGTGCTCGATGCGCGCCCCGAGGGAACGCATCGCGCGCACGGTGGAAAGGCAGTCCTCGGCCTCAAGAAATCCGGAGATCACGGAGCGCCCCTCGGCGAGCGAGGCAAACATGGCGCTGCGGTGCGACATGCTTTTGTCTCCCGGCACGGTGATGTCTGCGCGGATCGGACCGCAGAAACGGGCAGAAAAGGTCTTCATGAAAGGGGCTCTTGGAACTGGTCGGAGATTTTCAACGATGGGTCAGGGCGCTTCCTCCGGAGGGGGAAGCGGAAGCGAATCGCGATGGTGCTTCGCCCGCGTGCAAAAATCGAGAAGCGAGTCGGATTTTTCATCACCCAGGGCGCCCGCCATCGACTGTAGCAGCCCAGCCATTTCTCGCAGGGAGGCGGCCACCTCGGCGCGGTTCTCCGTGAGAATGCCGGTCCAGAGCGCGGGGTCGCTGGCGGCGACGCGCGTGGCGTCGCGGAAGCTTCCCCCGGCGAGGTTCTGGGACCCCGGGGGGAGGGTGTCGAGAACGAGATTCACGAGCGCGAAGGCCAGAGCATGGGGGAGGTGGCTGACCCGGGCAACAAGGCGGTCGTGTTCGAGGGGAGACATCGTCGTGACGGTGAAGCCGAGTCGCCTCCAGAAATCACCCGCCGTGGCGACAGCCTGGGAATCGCCTTCGGGCACGGGGGTCACGATGCAGGGGGCGCCGGTGAAGAGGTCGGCCCGCGCAGCCGAAAGTCCGGAGCGTTCGCTGCCGGCCATCGGATGGGCTCCGACAAAGCGCTTGCCGAGGATCGGGGTGAGTTGCGCCACGACGGAGACCTTCACGCTCCCTGCATCCGTCACCACAACGCCGGGAGCGAGATGCGGCGCGATCGCCTCGGCCAGTCCCTTCATTGCGCCGACCGGTGTGCAGAGGATGACAAGATCGGCATTTCTGACGGCGGCGACCGGATCGGTCTCGACCGCGTCGGCGATACCCCTCTTCAGGATCTCGGCACGTTGTTCCGTTCGGCGACCCCAGACGGTGATCGCGGTCCCCGGGCATCTTGCACGGAGGGCGAGGGCGACCGATCCGCCGATCAGGCCGGGGCCGAAGATGGCGACACGGCCGGGAGAGCTCAAGCGGGGTGGACGGAGTGGGGGTTGCGTGGGAAAAGGTTTCCGATCACGGAACGAGGAAGATTTTTCCTGAGTAGGGATCCTTCACCTCGGAACCGGGAGGGAATCCGCGCACATCCACATAGCCGGCCGCCGGGGAGTGGGGGCTGGTCACGAAGCCGGGCTTGCCCGGGACAGGGGTGCCGTAGGGGAGGTCGCGCGGTGCGGCGGCGGGAACCGGGGTCGGTGTGGCGAAGGGGTTGGCCGGGCTGGAAACGGCATTCGTTGCGACGGCGTTGGTGTCGGTGATCAATCCATCGGACGGAGCATTGGTGGCGGTGGCATCCGCAGTGAACTGGGAGTCATTGGTGACGCCAGCGGTTCTCTTCCTGGGGGCCGGGGTTTCCGTGTCGGCGCATCCCGCAATCAGGAGAAGGGCCAGCAAGGCGAGCAGGTGAGGCAGTCGGTTCATGGATTCCTAGGGTTGGGGCCGATTTTTGCTTTTAGGCCTTCCTATGGTGATCCCCGATTTGCCGCATAACATCAACCGTTTTCCATGCCGGGGCGGCGCTTTGCCGTCCGGGGCCGGTTGTCACAAAAACGACATGGAAAGAATTTCTGTTGCCAAAGTGCCAAACCCGCACCATAGCTTGCAGTCGAAGTTCGATGATAGCGTTTCAGGCAATGCAGGTTCCCCGCTGGTCGGGAGGACTGCTCCGAGTCCCCTCAGGTGAGCGGCAGGTGCATTCCGCGAAGTAGCCGTCAGCGTAACAGGAACAACAACCACAAAGCAGCAAGCAGTATGAAACTCTACATCGGGAACCTTCCCTTCTCCGCAACCGACGCCGATCTCCGCGAGGTCTTCGGCGCCCACGGCACCGTCACCGACGCGATCGTCATGATGGATCGCACCACTGGCCGCTCCCGCGGATTTGGATTCGTCACTTTCAGCACCCCCGAAGAGGGCAAGGCCGCGATCGCAGCCCTGAGCGGCGCCGACATGGGCGGCCGTAACCTCACCGTCAACGAAGCCCGTCCGATGGAGGAGCGTCCTCCCCGTCGTGAAGGTGGATTCGGCAGTGGAGGCGGTGGATACCGCGGCGGCGGTGGATACCGCGGCGGCGGTGGCGGCGGTGGATACCGCGGCGGCGGTGGCGGCGGATACCGTGACCGTGACCGCGGCGGCTACGAGGACCGTGGCCCCCGTCAGGACTATCGCTGAGTCTCTGGCTGAAAATTCATCAAACGGCCCGGAGGGAAACTTCCGGGCCGTTTTCTTTTTGTTTCCTTACTGGTTCCGGGGGGGGAACGGCATAGATGATATCACGCCAAGCTGCGAGGGGGAGAGAAGAGGCGGCCTACATTTCTCAGGAACCGGACGATTGCGTGCTTGGCACGTTTTGCAGGGTTCCCTTGAACGGGAAAGTTTAGGTTCAACGATACATCTCAGGAAAGATTTCATCCGCTACACGCGGGAAGCGCTGTACATGTTTTTTGCGCCATCCTCAGAGAACCAAGGAAAAGGACGGGGTCACATCCGTGACATTTGACGGGGCGGATCAGTTAGCCTTCGGGAACTGGGGTGGGTTCTGAACATAATCCGCATCGGAGGACCTTGAGGAACCGCCCGTGCCACCCATCTTCTCCTGCGTCCAGTTGGCAGCCCCGCTGATATCCTCGCCGACGCCCTTGAAGGTATTGCAACCGGTGAAGAAAAACGAAACCACGGCCACGAGAAGGAGCGGGAATGCATTCATGAGGCGATTCCTAATCTCTAGGAGCACACCTTGTCACCCCTTTTTCTCATGACATCCGGTACTTTAAGAGGCCAAGCCGGATGATTGTAGCAATTCCTGATAATCGCGGGAGCAGGAGGCATAGAAGGGATATCCCTCCCGCTGAGGACCCTCCGGCCGATAACGCCAGTGCTTGTAACTCCAAAGCCAGAGCTCGGGATGGGCGCGCAATCCCGGTTCCAGCGCATCCCAGCAGGCCTGCACAATCTGTTCGATCTTGATATCGGGCGTGACGGGGAGTTCGGGGAGGTAGCGGACGATGTAGCCCCCGTCGCGGCGCGGAAGGCACTCGACCGGCACCAGAGCCGCTCCCGTTCTCAATGCCAACTCCGCAGGCAGGCGGGTCACCGGCGTCAGGTACCGCCCAAATTGGCGGATCACCACGGGTCCTTCGCTCGGCTTGAGATTCAGGTCGATGAGCATTCCCATTTTCCCGCCATCCTTGAGATGACGGAGCGTACGGAGCATCGCCCCCTTCTGCGGCATGATCTGCTGGCCCAGCGAGGAACGCCACGAATCGAAGAGGGGGCCGAGCAGGGGGTTCTTCAGATTCTGGGCAATCACGGGGAATGTCCCGAAGTGGCGGCAGGTGATCTGGCTGAGCCACTCGAAATTCCCGGCGTGCAGGCAGAAGTAGATCGCGGGCTTTCCACCGGCTCCATGGGCCGGCATCGGGTCGAGCCCCTCGGTGGTGATGATCTCGTCAAGGACCTCCCTGCTGAGATTGGGCGACCAGAGCAGTTCGAGCGCGGTGCGGGCAAAGACGCCGTACGATTTCCGACCGATGGAAGTGAGTTCGCGTTCTGAGAAACGCCCGCCAAAGGCACAGCGCAGATTGGAAAGCGTCACCTCTCGGCGGTGACGGTCGAAGGAGAAGAAAACGGAGCCGACGAAGGAGGCCAGAGGACCGATCCAGCGCCAGGGCAGCAGGCAGACCAACGCGGCGGCGGCACGGAGCCCGAAATATTCGAGCCGGTAGCGCTGTCGTTTCCAGAAGGGAACGGAACGCAACGCGGCGGCCGTTTCCTCGCTGCTCATGCGGCGGCGTCCTCCACGGCGGGCAACTCCAATCTGGGGAAGACCGGCTTCGGTTCGCCGCAGACGTATCCCGCGGGAAGATCCGCGATCGCGATCTCCCCGGTAAGCGGAAACGGATCGAGGGCCAGTTGGCGGAGGATCTCGGTGGCGGCATCGGGAGCCACGGGAAGGAGCAGGGTTGCCGCGACCCGTGCCGAGAGGATCAGCGTGGCGAGCACCGCATCGAGGCGATCGGCCTGGTCCGGATCCTTGGCCAGCTTCCACGGGGCGGCGGAATCGACGAGGGCGTTGGCCCTGTTCACCAGGTCGACGATGGTCTCGAGGCCGGCATGGATCTGGGTGGCCTCCATCTGGCCGATGAAACTCCTGACAGCCTCCGCATCGGCTTGGCGGTGCGCAAGGAGATCCGGCGAAAGCTCCGCCCGCCGCGGCGCTCCCTCGCGGTAGCGGCGCGTCATGCTAAGGGTCCGGTTCACGAGATTGCCGAGCCCGTTGCCGAGCTCGGTGTTATGACGGAGCAGGAGACGCTCCTCGCTGAAGTCGGCGTCGCGCCCCATCACGGCATCGCGCATCAGGTAGTAACGCAACGCCGTGGGTCCGTAGGTTTCGGCCAGCGCGGCGGGATCGACCACGTTGCCGGTGCTCTTGCTGACCTTCTCCCCGCGCAGGCTCCAGAACCCGTGCACCAGGAGATGGGGCATGGCGGCGTCGGCAAAGCCCATGGCATGGAGCATGCAGGGCCAGTAGACGCCGTGGGCCGGGATCAGGATGTCCTTGCCGATGACGTGGTGGTCGCAGGGCCAGCGCTTCTCAAAAATCTCCTGCTCCGCGCCGCCGTGGCCGGCAAAGCTGATGTAGTTGATCAGCGCATCGAACCAGACATAGGTGACGAAGCCGGGGTCGAACGGCAACTCGATTCCCCAGGCGAGCCGGCTCTTGGGTCGCGAGATGCAGAGGTCGCCGGTGATCTTGGAGGCAGCGTTCCTGAGTTCCGTCTGGCGGAAGTCGGGAGTGACGAAATCTTTCCTGGCCTCGAGGAAACCGGCCAGCCACTCAGAACACTTGGAGAGACGGAAATACCAGTTCTCCTCGTCCAGCAGGATGACTTCGCCCCACTCGGGCCCGAACTCGCCCCCGGGCCCGCGTTCCTTGTCGGTGAGGAACTGCTCCTGGCGCACGCTGTAGTGGCCGCTGTAGGTCGCCTTGTAGAGCCAGTCGCGCTCCTTGAGGTCGGTCAGGATGCGCTGGACCGCCTCCTTGTGCAGGGGCGCCGTCGTGGCGGCCCAGCCATCGTAGGAAATCCCGAGCGTCTTCCAGAGGGAGAGGAATTTCTCCGAGACCCGGTCGGCGAACTCCTGCGGGGGGATCCCCTCGCGCTCCGCGCTCTGCTGGACCTTCTGTCCATGCTGGTCGACTCCCGTGAGGAAGAAAACCTCGCGGCCGCGCTGTCGCTGGAAGCGGGCAAGGACATCGGCCAGAATCTTCTCGTAGGCGTGACCGATATGGGGCGGGGCGTTGGTGTAATCGATCGCCGTGGTGATGAAGAAAGGTTTCATGTCGTGGGTGTTTCGCTCTCCCCGGCGGGGGCGGCGGGAGGGTTCTCTTCTTTGGCGATCTTGCCGCCCCAGGAGAGGATCCTAGCCTTCACGCCTGCGGACTCTGCCTCGGCGATCTGATGGTTTCTGACATAAAACATGGAAAGGCTCGACCATGCCAGCTGGTCGTTGGGGCGGAGTTGGGTCGCCCGGAGCCCCGCCTCGATCGCCTCGGGGATACGACCGGTCTTCATGAGCGTCATGCCGAGCGCATGCCAGCCGTCGAAAAAAGACGGTACCATCTCCGTGCAACGGCGGTACTTCTCAATCGCCGCGTCGAGTTCGCCCACCGCAATGTGGCCGTTCGCCTCGTCAAAGAAGATCATGACTTGGGCCGGCACCGGATCCTGATCCGACATGAATGGGGTGCCGGAAATATGATCAGACACCCTGGCGCCCCATCATCTGGATCTTGGCCGCGGCACGCGACGTCCGGAGCCACTCTAGAAAGAGGAGTTCACGCTCGTTGGAGAGGATCGTCTTGGAGAGGGTTGACCGATGCTCCTTCCACTGGGCATCGGTCAAGGGAACGCGCTTCTCGAGATAAGCCGCAAAGGCCCCCCAAGGAGCGGGCTGCAACGGGCCGAGTTCCCCTTCCCTAAGGCTGAGCGTAGCCGAGGCGAGCGCCTGCTGTTCCCGGGGAGCCTTGGCATCGGAGGGGGTGATGCCCGTGATCTGCTGGGTCTTCACCCCGGCCTTCCTGACGGCATCGGCAAAGGAATTGCCGGAGGTCATGGCGGATCGGATCTGCTCGATGGCCTTTGAGGCGGATTCCTCAAGGGTCTTCATGGCCTTCTCCTGCTTGAGGAGCTTGGTGATCTTGTCCGTAACTTCGCCCAGAGCCAACTGACGGACAGGGGAAATCCCCTCAACCGTCACGATGTAGAAGGAAGCTCCGTCCTGGATGATGTCGGAGACCTCTCCTGTCTTCTGCAAACGGAACGCACCCGAAACCACGGGCAAGGGCAATCCGGAATCCTTACCGTTCTGTCCGCCATCGTGCTCAATGGCTCTCGCTTTCTTCGCCTGAAGGGAGATCTTGGCGGCCGCTTCTCCAAATTCGCCCCCCTTCCGGACCTCCTCCCGGATCGACTTGCCGGCCTTTTCAACCTGTTCGGCCAACTTCTGGAGCGCACCGGCGCGCTCCTTCCCCGCAAGCTTCTGCTGGGAAGTCGGAAGATCAAAGAGCACATAGGCAATATCGCGGGCCTCGCGGGAGACAAGCCCCTCCCTGTTCTTGGTGTAGAAGGCGGACACCTCCTCGGTGGAGACGGAGACCCCCTTGGCAAAACCATCCCTCTCGAAGCGCAGGATCTGCGCGCTCACGGGTTGGTAGATCCGAGCGGCCTCGCGGATCTGTGACTCACCGATCGCAACAGGAGAGGTGATGATACGGTGGAGTTGGCTGACCTTGAGCGAATCCCTGAGGATTTCCTCAAGTTGGCGCTCGGTGAAACCCTTCGGCGCCAACTGATCCTGAAGGAAGGTCGCGTATTTGGCGGGATCGAACACCCCGTCGGTCTGAAGCAGGGGCAGTCCCTTGATCACCCCCGCAACCTCCTCATCGGAGGGGTGGATGCCGAGAAGAGGCGCCTCGTGACGCACCACGTAGAGATTCAGGATAAAATCGCTGAGCGAGGCCTCCTCGTTGGCCCCCATGCCACCCAGATCCTTCACAAAATCGGTCAGGCCGAGCCCGAGCGCCAGACTGTAACCCCTCACCTCATGGTCGATCTCGGCGCGCTGCACCATGCGTCCGTAGATCCTGGCGACATCGTTGGAGCCGAACTTCCGGAACTTGTCGGTGGGATTGTAGAGCCAGATGAAGGCGACGATGGTCAGGAGAGCGATGACAAGCATCAGGACCTGCTGGTTTTTGCGAATTACGGTCAGCATCGGAAACTTGGTTAAGAGTAGGGCTTGGGTGATGGGGGGCTCACTGAGAGAGACCCTTTTGAGTACTTGGGACGGCCCCTCAAGGCAAGCCCGGGGAGGAGTCGTGGGCGAATAGGGGATGGGCCGTGGGGCATGGGAGGGGGAAAGAAAACCCAAAAGCATGGGCAAGATCTGCCCGATCCCCAGTCACCTATTTATTGATCGTCACAGCCAGCCTGCGGACCGCTTTCACAAGGCCGGGATCCTGGATCATCTCCAACGCATCGCTGAAGGGAAAAAGCCGGCGGCGGCGGACATTCTCCTCAGGCCAGCTCTTGAGCAGCTTCGAGATCTTCATGGCGTAAAGCTGGAGATGGCGACCATCGACCATCCGGCAGCGGGTGCGCAGATCGCGCCTGAGCGTTCCGAGCACACCGGCCTCTTCCACGGCCTCCATGAGGGCGACCTCGTGCGGGGTCATGTCGGGTTCCTGGCGGCCTTTTGGAAAGAGCCACCGGTTCCCCGAGGAGCTGGTGATGAGTAGCAGATGAAGTTTCCTATCGATGAAGGTGTAGGGGACGATCCCAAGCTGACACATCCCCGAGGGCTCCGGGACGCCGTGGATCGCCATCTCAGCGGTCTGATACTCGTCGCGCCGGGTTACCTCCTCGCCGAGGAATTCAGGTTTCCTGAAGGCCCGGCTCGCAGCTGCATCGGGAAAGAAAACCTCGGCCAGACGCAGCGGGGCATGCTCGCCGGTGAACTCGTCGACCTTCATCCGAAGACGGCCGATTTTCGTCACACGGCGGATCCGGGTGATCCTCTGCCCCATGGTGAAGAGCCATAGCTTTTCGAAATGCCCCTTGGTGATCCTGATCTCCTGACCGATCACGGAACGTCCCCTTCGGTCCCTCGCCGAGAGGTAATAGCGCCTTCCCTCGCGACGGATCCTCAGTTCCTGCCCCCGTTCGCAGACGACATACCCCTGCTCGATCTCGACCGCCCGGCATCCCGTCATTCTGGGTGGGGGCGAGGCGAGCAGGAATTTGCGGCGGAAGGGTCCTGTGATCTTCTTCATGTCAGGGGAGCTACTGGGATTGACAACTCTTATTGCTGCTCCATGATGTCAACCCGCCATTTTCACGGCGGAAACGATGGTGGCTGTAGCTCAACGGTAGAGCTCCGGTTTGTGGTACCGGCTGTTGCGGGTTCGAATCCCGTCAGCCACCCGTTTCCTAAGGACTGCGTCGAGGGACGAGAGTCGACAGTCGAGGGCTTCAGGGATTCCCTGAAAATCCCCTTGTGAACCCTTTCGATGCAACAGATTGCTTGGCTCCAGCAAGGAAGTCCCAAAAGAACCTGCTCTCGACCGCCTCCTTTTTGAGCGAAGCTCAAAAAGGGATATCGTCCTCCTCGATCGGGGGCTGGGGAGCGGTGTTTCCGCCACGGCTGAAACCACCGCCGCCTTGGGGCTGTTCCCGGCGTGCGGGACGCTCGGAATATTCCTCGTCGCCTCCGGAGTGACCGCCGCCGCCACCGGATCCGCCGGGGCGGGGCCCCAGAAGCTGGAAGTTCTCGCCGACCACGCGCAACTTGCTGCGCTTTTGGCCGGATGTCTTGTCCTCCCAGCTGTCGAGTTGGAGGCGCCCCTCGATGTAGACTGAGCGGCCCTTCTTGCAATATTCCCCCGCGATCTCCGCCTGACGGCCCCAGAGGGTCACGTCGACGAAGGTCGTCTCCTCACGCCTCTCTCCCCCCTCCGGGGTGAAGACGCGGTTCACGGCGATGCCGAGATCGGTGACGGCGCTTCCCTTGGGGGTATACTTGATTTCGGGATCACGGGTGACGTTCCCGATGAGCATCACTTTGTTGAGGTTGGCCATGGAAGCGGAGGTGTTTAGGGGTTTGTAATGAAGACCGTCAGTTCGGGAATGGGAGTTTGTGGATTCTCTCGGGCCGTCGGCTTCCGGCTAACAGCCCTCAGCCTGCAGCCCAAGAAGAGGCTGACTAGGCGGCCTTCGCCGTCTTCTTCGCGGCCTTCCGGGCCTTGCCGGCGGGTTTGGCGGCACCCTTACGGAGGTAGTTCTGGAGAACGACTTCCTCGTCGAGGGTGAGCTTCGTGCGGATCTTTGCGATCGAGGCGGAGTCGGCCGTGGCGATGTAGTTCACGAAGTAGGCGCTCTTGAGCTTGTTATGCGGGTAAGAGAACTCGCGGCGCTCCAGACGCTGGACCTGCTCGACCTGAGCTCCCTCGGCCGAGAGGGCCTTCTCGAGTCGCTCAATGAGATCTTTGTTGGTTTCTTCTTTACCGGCTGTGTTGAGGGCAAGGAGGATTTCGTATCGGTTTTTCATGGTTGGTTTGCGGTGTTGTTGGAGGATTTATCGGAAGAGGGTGCGCCGTTGTAAAGATTCATCGCATCGGAGAGTCCGTGCCTTGCCGCGCAGAGGGCCGCCTCGGCGGCGCGGGAGAGGGTCTCCTCGACGGAGGATTGCTCCTCGGGACGGAAGCGGGAAAGGACGTAACCGGAAAGATCGCTCTGGGGGGAAGCGGCTCCGATGCCAATGCGCAGACGGGGCACCTTCTCGGTGGCGAAGTGGATCAGGATCGACTCGAGTCCCTTCTGTCCTCCTGAGCCCCCCTCGCGGCGGATACGAAGCGCACCGAGCGGCAGGGCGACATCATCGGCGATCACGAGCGTCGATGAGGCGGCTATGCGGTGAAAGCGAGCATAGTCGCAGACCGACTCACCGCTCAGATTCATGAAAGTCGTCGGCTTCAGCAGAACAAGATCGGATCCGGGAACCTTGGCTATGAGGGCCTCCCACTTCGCTCCCTTGGTGAAAGACACTCCCATGAGGGAGGCGACACGGTCGAGGACGGCAAATCCGACGTTGTGGCGGGTGCCGTCGTATTCCCTGCCAGGATTTCCCAAGCCGGCAAGGATGCGGATGCCTGTGACAGCTGAACCCGAAGACGCAGGCCCCGGCGCTGCGGTATCCGGCATGAGGATTGGAGGAGTCCCTGAGGACTACTTCTTGGTAGCCTCGGCCCCCTCGGCGGGCTTCTTCTCCTTGATGACCTCCGGGGCCTTGGTGGCCTCGGCGCCGGCAACCGGCACGGCCTCAACCTTCGGCTCGGCGACGATGAAGATGGTGAGGTCTGCATCGGAGGTTGCCTTGACGCCCTCGGGAAGGAGGAGATCGCGGACGTGCAGGGACTGGTTGATCCCCAGGGCGCTGACATCGACGCGGATGATCTCGGGAAGATCCTTGGGCAAGCATTCGATGTGCAGGGATCGCAGGCTTTGCTCGAGAAGACCGCCGAAGTTTTTCACACCGTCGGCCTCGCCGACAGCCTCGATCGGCACCTCGGTGTGGAGGAGTTCATCCATGGCCACCTCGAGGAAATCGACGTGGAGGATGTCGCCGCGCACGGGGTGGTGCTGGACTTCCTGGATGAGGGACAGCTTGTTGGAGACGGCACTCCCGTCGGCAATGACCAGTTCGACGAGGATGTTCTCGCCGACGGCATGGGCGAGAAGGGCCGAGATTTCGCGCTTCTCGATCTCCAAGTTGCTCGGCTTGTCCTTGTGCCCGTAAACGACGGCCGGGATCACGCCGCGAGTACGGAGGTGCTTGACGGAATTACGGCCGACGTCGGCGCGGGGGCGGGCGGAAAGTTTGACCTGTTTTGCCATGGGATTCGGAAGTGTGGACGGTTGATGCTAGGAGTGCTTGAGTCGGAACAGCGAGCTGACCGACTCGCCTCCATGGATGCGGCGGATCCCCTCGCCGAGCAATTCGGCAATGGAAAGGACCCGAACGCGATCCCCCGATCCTTGGCGGACGGGGACGCTGTCGGTGGTGATGAGCTCCTTGATTTCGGAGCCCTCCAACCGCTGAACGGCCAAATCTGTCAGCACGGCGTGCGAGACGCCAGCATAAATATCGCCCACCCCCCTGGTTCGCAGCATTTTTGCGGCGCTGGTCAGAGTCCCGGCCGTCTCGGTGATGTCATCGATGATGATGACGTTCTTCCCTTCGACCTCGCCGATCACATGCAGGGCGTCGACCTCGGTGGCGGTCCGGCGGCGTTTCACGACGATCGCCAACCCCGCTCCCAGCGCTTCGGCGTAGCCGCTGGCCATCTTGACCCCCCCCACATCAGGGGCGACAACAACAAGATTCCCGATCCGCTTGTTGCGGATGTAGTCGACCATCACGGGCATGGCGTAGAGGTGATCGACGGGGATGTCGAAGAACCCCTGCAACTGCTGTGCGTGGAGATCCATTGTCAGGACGCGGTTCACACCGGCGGCGACCAGAATGTTGGCCACGAGCTTCGCCGTGATGGGAACCCGGGGCTGGTCCTTTCGGTCCTGGCGGGCGTAGCCGAAGAAGGGGATCACCGCCGTGATGCGGTTGGCGCTCGCGCGGCGGACGGCATCCACCATGATGAGCAACTCCATGATGTTCTGGTTGCTCGGAGGGCAGGTCGGTTGGACAATGAAGACGTCGCGACCGCGGACATTGTCGTTGATCTTCACGAAGGTCTCGCCGTCGGGGAACGAGGAGACCGTGGCATCACCAAGCGGTTGGCCAAGGTAGGTCACGATGTCGTGGGCGAGTTGCCGGTGGGCGGAGCCGCTGAAAATCCGGAGGTCGGGTGAGCCGTTCATGAATGCCAAGCAGGCTACAGCCACAGAGCACGGGGGCGCACGACAGAAATCGGGAAGGGCGGAATTTTTGCAGCCGTGGGAACCCGGACCGACCCGTGCCGCCGTCCCTTGAAAAAGGCTGACACCCGCTGGCCGATTGGAGAGCCTAATCTGCCAGTGCCCGAGCAATACCCGCAACCACCTCTTCCTGCTCGGCCCGGGTGAGACCGGGAAAGATCGGCAGGGCCAGGGATTCCTTCGCCGCCCGTTCGGACTCGGGGAAGTCGCCCGGCTTGTGGCCGAGGTGGGCGAAGCATTCCTGAAGATGGAGCGGGACCGGATAGTAGATTGCGCAGCCGATCTTGTTTTGCGCGAGACGCGCCATGACAGCATCACGGTTCGGGACCCTGATCACGTACTGGTGAAAGATGTGGTGGTCGCGCAGACCCGAGGAAGCAAAAGGCTCCGCAGGGAGTATGATGCGATCGAGCAGTCCTGCCGCGGTGAAGGCCTCCTTGTAGGCCGCCGCATTGGCGCGGCGGGTCGCATTCCATTCGTCGAGAAAGGGAAGCTTCGCCCGAAGGACGGCCGCCTGAATGGCGTCGATGCGGAAGTTTCCGCCCACCACCTTGTGGTAATAACGCTCCTCCATGCCGTGATTGCGGATTCGGCGAAGCTTCTCGGCCATGCATGCATCAAGACAAAGGGCGGCTCCCGCATCACCGGCGGCACCGAGATTCTTACTGGGATAGAAACTGACGTACGACGTCGGGGCGATGATTCCGGCGGTCTGCGTTCCCGACTTCGAGGGATACTTGGCTCCGAGAATCTGGGCGGCATCCTCCAGGATCTCGACGTCGTATTCCGCGGCAACGGCTCGGATCCCATCCATGTCACAGCAGGCACCGAAGAGATGGATCGGGACGATGAGGCGGACGCGGTTCCCGCCGGGGGAGCGGAGGAATCCGTTCGGGTCCCGCTGGAGCGAGGAGAGCAGTCCGCGGAGACTCTCCGGATCCATCATGAAGGTGGCCGGATTAATGTCGCAGAAAAGAATCTCGGCACCCGTGCGGTGGATGCAGCCGGCGGTGGCGAAGAACGTGTAGGGAGTCGAGATGACGGCGTCCCCCACGCCGATTCCCATGGCCATGAGAAGGGCGAGCTGGGCATCGGTACCGGAAGACATCCCGACGGCATGACCGCCGCCAAGATAGGCGGAGAGATCGTTTTCAAAAGCCTCGACCTCGGCGCCCAGGACATACCCGCGGTGGCCGAGAACGCGGAGCGCGGCCTCGCGGACAGCCTCGTCGACCTGCTGGCCGAGACGGCTCAGGTCAAAGAGCGGGACAGGCACGGAACGGAACCCCGGAGAACGTTACTTGACGATTCCAAACTCCGCGCGGCGGTTCTTGGCCCAGGCGGCATCGTTGCTGGCGGGATCGACGGGCATCTCCTTGCCAAAGCTGACGGTCTGGACGTTGTTGGCCCGGAGCCCCTTTGCGATGAGGGCCTCGCGGACAGCCAGGGCGCGCTTCTCGCCGAGGGAGCGGTTGTACTCCTCGGTGCCGCGCTCGTCGGTAAACCCTGCGACAATGACGGTCTTGCCGCCCCCTTTCATGGCACTGGCGACGGCCTCGACCTTCGGCTCCTGGTCGGGAGTGACCGAAGAGCTGTCGTAGCCGAACTGGACGGGGGCGTACTGGCCGCGTTGGACGTTGGAGCCGAGGAAGTTGGCTCCCTCGGTGCGCTCGCCGAGCGGCGTGCCGCTCACATAGTCGCCGTCAACACCGGCATACTGCTTGCCCTTCTTGTTGGCGCAGCCGCAGAGAGCGAGAAGGGCGGTCAAGGAGAGGATGGCAAAGGTGTGAAGTCGCATCGGTCTATAGAGGGTCAAACGGCGCAAAAGATCAAGCGCCTGCGAGATGAAAACCATTTTTTCCACAAGTTTACCAGGCTTTGGGCGACGGCTGGGGGGCCGACTTCGGGGCGCGATGCCTGGGTCTGGAGGCAGGGATTGGCGTTGGAACCGGCACCGGTTCGTTTGGCCCGGGCAGTGTAAGGGAGATCAACTCCTCCGAAGCCGTGCAGGTCCGGGCGGAGACGATCCCGTTGACCGCCTTGCCATCGCGCGACGTGAAGCCGTCGTAGTTGTTGATGCTGGAGACCTGGGCCACGACATTCCCGGCCGCATCGGTGAGAGCTCCGCCGCTAGAACCGGGGCAATACTCGGCGGTCACCTCGACGTGGAGGGCCGGTTGATGCCTCTCGTCGTAACGGTCGCGGCTGATACGGGCCACCTGCCCCGAGGTGAACATGTAGGTAAAACCGTCCGGGTGACTCATGCACCAGACCTGCTCGCCGGGACGCACTCCGGCACGAAGGGGCAGCGGGGGCAAATCGAGACCCGGAACGCTGATCAGGCAGGTATCGGCGCGGTCACTCGCCGCGAGGACTCCGGTGACGGGAAAGACCCTCCCCTCATCGCTGATCGCCACCGCCTGCGCCTCGCGCATGAGTGAAGGATCGATCGTCATCACATGGAGCGATGTGGAGAGCACCTCCGGTCCGACGGCAAAGGCGGTCGCGCCGATCATGAAGCGCCACTTCTTCGATCTCGGCTCCTGATAGCGCAGACCGAGCGCCACCGTGCTACGGCGCAGCATGTCGGCCAATTCCGTCGGCGCGAGGGAGTTGGTGGCGACCCCGGAGATCGTGAGGCCCGGACGCCTGGCGGGAACTTTTTTTGCCATCTCGGTGAATGCAACGAGTTTCCCCTCCCTGGCAAGGGCCTCGGTTTGCTTGCCCGACTCCTTTTCGTAGGTCTCATCGTCGATGACATGGCGCGGATCGGAGGCCGTAACGGCAGCCGGTTCCTGCGCCATGGCGGCGGCACAGAGCATCAAGAGGATCAGTGGCTTCACGGGCTGCTGATCAGTCGACCAGTTCGTACCAGTTGTTGCGACGGCGGGGGATGTAGCAGGCTTCGCGGATGAGCGTCTCGATCTCCTGTGACTCGAGGCGGAAGCTGGTGCCCGCCTTGCTGACGACATTCTCCTCCATCATGACGCTGCCGAAGTCGTTCGCGCCGTAGCGGAGGGCGACCTGGCCGATTTTCGGCCCCTGCGTCACCCAGGAACTCTGCACATTCACGATGTTGTCGAGGAAGATGCGGGAGAGGGCCTGCATACGCAGATACTCGGCGGAGCCGACCGGTTCCGCGCGGAGCTTGGTATTCTCGGCCTGGAAGGTCCAGCAGATGAAGGCGGTGAATCCTCCCGTCTCGTCCTGCTGGCGGCGCAGGCGGCCGAGGTGCTCGATCCGCTCCTCGAGCGTCTCGACATGGCCGAACATCATCGTGGCGCTGGAGTTCAGCCCCACGCCGTGGGCCACCTCCATCACCTTCAGCCACTGGTCGCTGTTGGCCTTGAGTGGGGCGATCCGGTTGCGGACGCGGTCGACAAGGATCTCGCCGCCTCCTCCGGGGATCGAGCCAAGGCCTGCTTCCTTAAAGCGTCGGATCACCTCCTCGAGCGGCATCTTGAAGACCTCCGCGAAGTGGGTGAACTCCGGAGGACTGAAGCCGTGGATGTTCACATGGGGATACTTCTCCCGGATATGGGAAAGCAGGTCGGTGTACCAGTCGATCGTGAGCGAGGGATGGTGACCACCCTGCATCAGGATCTGGATCCCGCCGACCGCCGTCAGTTCATCCAGTTTCTGGTCGATCTCGTCGAAAGTGATGACATAGCCGTCGGCATCCTTCTCCGTGCGGTAAAAAGCGCAGAACTTGCAATAGACGTTGCAGATGTTCGTGTAGTTGATGTTCCGGTCGATGATATAGGTGACGACATCGTTCCCCTGCCCGTCATAGGCCTCGGCCAGTGCCAGCTTGCGGCGGTGATCAGCCAGGGCTCCCAACTCCTCGAGAGGCAGACAGTAGAGCTCCAACGCCTCCTCGGGCGTGATACGCTCCCCCTCGATCACGCGATCAATCAGGGTTTCGGATGCGGCTGCTGTGGGCATGACTTCATTCTAAAGGCTGAAGACCGAAGGCTGAAGGGAAAAACAAGCCGGGTAAGGCGCACCCGATCCAAATTTCATGGCTCGGAAGATCGGAGGGGAACAAGGCGGCCAAGGGAAGCCGTAGTAATCCTACGGCAACCGCAGGCCAACGCCGTTATCCCCCGATATCCCGAGCCTACTCCAGTTCGAAATTAATATTGATGGTATATCCGGAGGCGCTTCCCATTCCATCTGGGACGGGGGCGATCTTGAGAACCCGGCGGGCGGCCTCGAGCACGGATTGATCCATGATCGGGTTGCCGCTCGGCTTCGCCAGTGAGAAGGCGCTGATGGCCCCATCGCGCTCAATGGTGATCTTGAGCACCGTGGCAAAGTCGTGCTTGTGCTCGGTCGGAATGGAGGTCGGTTGCTCCCATTGGCTGTAGAAGCGGTCGTGAATCAGGTTGTGATATGCATCGACCGTCCCTGGGTCGGCGCCATTGCCCCCTGCTCCACCGGCTCCCGTGCCACCACCCTTGGAGGCAAGGAATGCGGCCTTGGCGGCGGAGTTCCCCTTGCCCTCACCGTTGCCGGAGGAGGACTTGGCGGCGTCGCCGGAGCTTTTCTTGGAGCCTTCCGAAGATTTCTTGACCGAGGAGGATTGGTGGGGCGGATTCCCGCCGTTCGCCTCTTTCTTTTCCGGCTTTGGGGAGGGCTTGGACGATGGGGAAGATTTCGGCTTGGCGGGAATGTGGCGGGGCGATGCTTTTGGCGATGTCTTGGGGGAGGGCTTCGCTGAAGGTTTCGGCTCAGGCTTGGGGGTCTCCTCGGGTTCCGGAGTCGGGCTTGGGGTTTCTTCCGGGGTCGGCGATGGCGTTTCCTTGGGAGCAGGCTTGGGTGTTGGTTTTGGGGTGGGCTTCGGAGTTGTTTTCGGCGTCGGCGTCGGCTTTGGCGTGGGCTTGGGAGTCGGAGTAGGCGTAGCCGTCGGAACAGGAGTCGGCGTGGGGGTGGGGGTCGGTGTTGCCAGCGAGATGTCGGAGGGAACATCCGGCGTAGCATCGGGGCTAGGCGTCGACTTCTCCTGCGGGGTGGGTTGCTTCTGCGGATTCTTGGGAACGCGGTCGGGAATGATGTCGTCCGGTTGCGTCACCTTGGGTGTCACTGGTTCGGTGGTGTTTTCCTGAGCTTGGGCAAAGGAGCCTGTCTCCATCCAGGTGAGTTGGCCGGATGGCTTCTTCACCGGCTTGGTGAACCACCAGATGAGTCCGCCAATAAGCAGGACATGGATCGCCGCAACGATGATGAAGGCCCGGCTGAAGCGGGGTTCCTGCTTGCTCATGCGCAATTATTGCCCGGCGGCGGCGCCTTGATCCTCCGGGCGCGTCATGACCCCGACCTTGGTGATCCCCGCCTTGTGGAGCAGATCCATCACGCGGACGAAGTTCTGGACGGGGAGTTCCTTATGCGGGCGCACCACGACGGCGAGTCCCGGCGTCTCGCGCCGCAACTGCCGGAGACGGCTTTCGAGATCACCGGCGGTCAAGACCTCCTCGTTAAGCTTGAGGACATCGTTGCGATCCACCGAGACGGTCTGCACCTGCGCGGGATTGATTTCCGTCTTCGCCGCGGCGCTGGTCGGCACGACGAGATCCATGCTGTTCTCAAGCAGGGGCGTCGTGATCATGAAGATGATCAGGAGGACGAAGGCAAGGTCGAGTAGGGGCGTCACGTTCAGCTCGCTGAGCGTGTGCAACGCGTTGCGGTCGGAGAATCTGCGCATGGCCCCGTGTCCCGTTGATCAGGAGCCGCGGCTCCCGTGGCTGACGTAACGGTGCTCGATCTCGCTCGCAAGCTCCGCGGCGAAATTGTCACAGGTGACGATCATGCCGCGCACGCTGGTGACCAGAAAATTGTATCCGAACATCGCCGGGATCGCGACGAGCAGGCCGGTGACGGTGGTGATGAGCGCGCCGGAGACACCCGGCGCCATCGCGGCAAGGCTGGCGCTGCCGGAGGCGGCGATGCCGCCGAAGGCATCCATGACGCCCCAGACGGTGCCGAGGAGACCGACGAAGGGGGCGCCGCTGACCGCGGTGGAGAGGATGATCATCTGCGACTCGAGCCTCAGGGAAGACTCCCCCACGGCGCGCTCCATCGCGGCCTGCACGGAGCGCATCTGGGCAGGAGTGATGCGGTCGGCGTATTTCAGGCGGGACTTGAAGGTCTCGTCGACCTCGGTCGATCCGAGAACCTGGAAGCAAAGCTCCTCGCAACCCGCCTGATAGATGTCAAAGAGCGGCGACCCCTCAAACTCCAGACCGGTCTCAAAGATGTTCAGCGGCTCGCGATCCCGTCGGAAGAGTGCCATGAAGCGCTCCGACTGGCTCTTGGCAAAGCTCAGCACGCGGATCTTGGTGATCATCACCGACCAACTGAAGATCGAACCTAGGAAGAGAACGAGAAGGACGATCTTTCCCTCGAGGGTTGATTCGAGGAAGGCGTAGACGATTCCACTGCCGAGCAGGAGAGACATTAAGGAGAGAATCGCTCTTTCCTAGGGATTGGTAAACTCCAGAATCATGTCTTGATGCTCCGGGAAAAGCTCCAGAAGCGCCGCACGACCGGGCATCTCGAAATCCTCGAATTCAAAGCCCGGAGCCACCGTGCATCCGACAAAGGAGTATCCCCCTCCATCCACCTTGGCGGAAAGAGGTCGGGCTCCCTGCCAAACCCCTGCGGGCACGACGGCATGGGGTCGTTCACCCCGGCTGAGATCCCCGCCAAGCAGCAGCATCACGGCCCGACCATCGGGATGGATCAGCAGCAACTCCAAGGGCGATCCTTGGTAATGATGCCAGGTCTCGTCCGAGGAGACCCGGTGCAGTGCCGAGAAGCTTCCCGCCGGGAGCAGAAAGTGGATGGCGGTACCGGCGGAGCGCTCCCGCCCGTCGGGAAGAGTCACCTTCAAATGCGATCGGAAGGTCTCCGCGTAAAAACCTCCCTCGGGATGGGGCTGAAGGCCGAGTCTCGAGATGATCTCATGAGCGGGCTGGGTTGATGCCGGATCCATCCGAGGATGATGCCCCGTGCGGGCATAGGGACAAGGGTAAGATCCCAAGATGCCACGGAATGTGACTTTGCGTTCCGGGGCCGGTGCGGGTATCAAGGCGTGATGTCCTTTTCCTTCCTGCGGCCGGCAATCGTTGCGGCCCTCTCCATGGTTGCGGGTGTTTCCGTATGGGCGCAGGAGGCGCATACAGCGGCGGGCGGAACGCATGCCGCCTCCCCGTCATCCCCTGAGACAGCAAACTCGGTCGCCGGACCGGCCCCTTCCGGAAACCGCTACGACGTTCTTTCCAGAATGCTCACCCCGATGGCGGGGGTTCTGCTCGGGGGGCATCAATCCTCGGAGAGGGCCCTCACGCTCCGCGTCACCGTGGGTCAGGTGGCAGGACGGCTTCCCCAGGCAATTCAGGGAGCCACATTCAAGGCGCTGATCCAATACCCGGGACGCATCCGGGTGGAGGCCCCCGTTCTGGGGGAGACGCTCACGGTCTGCCGCAACGGGAACGAGGTCTGGGCCGTGCCCGGATCGAGGATCGAGTTCCTGCTTGGACAATTCCACCAGAAGCCGCACCCCCAGCAGAAGAACGGCGCACCGCTGCAACTTCCCTTCACGGCGCAGCAGGCGGTCCTGCTTCCTGCTCTCTTCCAACTCGACCGCGCCGCGGAGATGGCCTATGTCGGAGGGAGCCCCTGCCGGGTGATCTCCGGCGGACTCATGCCGGAAGTCGCCAAGGCGGCGAAAGCCGAGGATTTCTCCGCGAAGCTCTGGATCTGCTCCGAGTTCACACCCAAGCGGATTGATATCCGCCGCAACGACTTCGCGATGTCCTTCCTCATTGAGGAACTCACCTACGGATCAGGATTCCCCTCCACGACTTGGCAACCCGCGGCAGGATCCACCGATGTCTACAAATGCGACGCGGCCCAGCTCGAGCAACTCCTCTACGTCCTGATGAACTCGCTGCAGATGAGCGCGGAGGACAAGCCGTGGCTGAATGAAGCGATCCCGGGAGGCGGACCGGTGAGGTGAACTGGGGAAAGATGAAACTTGAGACCTGAAACCTGAAGTTATCGTTTTTTGCATTCACCCGTTGCCTTTCAAAAAAGCCGATTCCTCGACCGTAAAACTTCCGGGGATCCTAGTTGATTCGGCTTCTTGATTCCCTCTCAGGTTTCAAGTTTCAGGTCTCAACCCCTCTCCCGTACCTCTTTTCACCTTTTTAACCTCTCTTCATCCCATGCCTCTTCTCCAACTCCGCGGCGTCACCCTCCGCTACACCGACCGCCCCCTGCTCGATCAAGTCGATCTCCAAATTGATCCGGGCGAGCGCGTGTGTCTTGTGGGACGCAACGGCACCGGAAAAACCAGCATCATGCGCGTCATCGCGGGGGAGGAGAAGCCGCAGGAGGGCGAGATCACCAAGCCGAACGGCGTCGTTCTGACACGGCTCCCGCAGGAAGTTCCCGAAGGCATCGAGGGGACGGTCTTCGAGGTGATCCATGCGGGGCTCCGCGTCGGAGGGACGGAGGAGGAGTGGGAGGCCGATGTTCGCGCGGAGGACCTGATGCAGGAGATGAACCTGTCCGCGGAGAAGGAGTTTCAGAGCCTTTCCGGAGGCCTGAAGCGCCGGGTTCTTCTGGCGCGCGCCCTGGTGGGTCAGCCCGATGTCCTGCTGCTGGACGAGCCGACCAACCATCTCGATCTGGAATCGATCCTCTGGCTCGAGAACTTCCTGCTTAAGGTCAAGCCTACCCTATTCTTCGTGACCCACGACCGCGCCTTCCTTCGCAAACTCTCCACCCGCATCGTCGAACTCGACCGGGGACACCTGACCAGCTGGGCCTGCGATTACGACACCTACCTAGAGCGCAAGGGAGCCGCCCTCGAGGCCGAGGAAAAGCAGTGGGCGGCTTTCGACAAGAAGCTTGCGCAGGAGGAGACGTGGCTGAGGCAGGGGGTGAAAGCCCGGCGCACGAGGAACGAAGGGCGCGTCCGCGCCCTGAAGGCCCTGCGTGCCGAACGGAGTAAGCGGCGCGAGCGCACCGGCACGGCGAACATCGAACTGCAGGAGGGCCCCATCTCAGGGCAGAAGGTCATCGAGTCAAAGGATGTCAGCTTCGGCTACGGCGGCACGCCGATCGTGAGACACTTCAGCACGACCCTCTGGCGCGGGGACAAGATCGGCATCATCGGGCCCAACGGCTGCGGCAAGACCACCCTCCTGAAACTTCTGCTTGGCCGGCTCGAACCTGAATCCGGATCGGTCGCCCTCGGAACCAATCTCCAGATCGTCTATCTCGACCAGCTCCGGGATCAGATCAACGGAGAGAAGAGCGTGGCTTGGAATGTCGCAGGCGAGGCGGAGGCCGTCACCTTCCAGGGACGGTCGCGACACATCCACAGCTACCTCGGCGACTTCCTCTTCCCTTCAGACCGGATCCGAATGCCCGCCAAGATGCTTTCAGGCGGAGAACGGAACCGCCTCCTGCTCGCGCGCCTGTTCCTCCAACCGGCCAATGTCCTCGTCCTCGACGAGCCGACGAACGACCTCGACGCAGAGACCCTAGAGCTTCTCGAGGAACTTCTCGTGAACTACGAGGGAACCCTCCTTCTCGTCTCCCACGACCGCGCCTTCCTCAACAACGTGGTGACCGGAACGATCGTCCACGAGGGGAACGGCCGCTTCACCGAGTACACGGGGGGGTACGAGGATTGGATCCGCCAAAGAAAGATCACCGAAGCCGAAAAAAGCCCCCTCCCCTCACCTGCTCCGTCAACCGTGCCCCAGAAAGGCGTAAAGATCGAGAAGGGACGGAAGTTCCTGAACCGCGAACAACGCGAACTCGACGAACTTACCGGCAAAATCGGGGAACTCGAAACCAAGCAGGCCGAACTTTCCGAGCGCCTCGCCGATCCGGCGCTCTACCAGCGCAAGGAAGGTGAGTTCCAGCGCGTGGAGCAGGAACTCAACGAACTCCACCAGACCATCGAGAAGACAATGGCCCGCTGGGAGGAGTTGGAAAGACTGAAAGCAGATCTTTCGGACGGGAGTGGGGCAGGAGCTTAGGAATGCAAAAAGGTGATGAGAAAGTTCCCGAAGAGTATACCCGGGCTCTTATAACGGATCGGATAACTGCACATTCTACCATCCAGCCCCTTGGATCCGCTTCTCTTCCGGAGTTCTTGAGTTCCTGATTTTTATCTCGGGGGAAGCTTTGCTCGGACAGCGGGAGCCACTTGTTCGCCCAGAATCCGGATCGCCTCCAATGCCTTCGGATGCGGCAGGGTTCCGGGGCTCATCTGGATGTTGATCCGGTCCATGCCGCCGAGCACCTCATTGTAACGGAGGATCTTCTCCACCCCCTCGCTGGCATCACCGATGATCAGCGCCCCCTCGGGACCGCAGAGCGCATCGAAGTGGGAACGCCTGATCTCGGGCCATCCGCGCTCTTTCCCAATCTGCCCGAACATCCGCTCGTAGCCGGGGAAGTAATCATCACGGGCCTCCTGTGTCGTCGCGGCGAAGGAGCCGAGTGCGTGGATCCCTACCTTCAATTTTTCGGGAGAATGCCCCGACCTCGCGCCCGCCTCGCGGTAGAGATCGACCAGCGGTCGGAAGCGATCGGGTTGGCCGCCGATGATCGCGATCATCAGTGGCAGGCCGAGCGACCCGGCACGGATCACCGATTCGGGCGATCCTCCGACCCCGACCCAGATGGGAAGGGGATCCTGCAACGGACGGGGGTGGATCTCCTGATCGCGGAGGGGCGGGCGATGCTTGCCCGACCAGGTGATCCGGGAGTGGGCCCGGATCTCGAGGAGTAGGCGGAGCTTCTCGTCGAAGAGGGAGTCGTAGTCCCTGAGATCGAGACCGAAGAGCGGATAAGCCTCGGTGAAGGATCCCCGCCCCGCCACGATCTCGGCGCGCCCCTGCGAGATCAGGTCGAGGGTGGCGAATTCCTGAAACACCCTCACCGGATCGGCGGCGCTCAGGACGGTGACGGCGCTGGCGAGCAGGATCCGCTTCGTCCGAGCCGCGGCGGCGGCAAGCAGCACAACTGGTGCGGAATCAAGGAACTCCTCCCGGTGATGCTCGCCGATGCCGAAGACATCGAGTCCCACGCGGTCTGCAGTTTCCACTTCTTCCAAAAGATTCCGGAGCCTCACGACAGGATCCACCAACGCCCCCGTCACGGGATCAGCGAGCGTGGCGACGAAGCTGTCGATGCCGATCTCCATCAATCACTAAGGCTTCCAGGTCTTGAAGTATTCCTCCACCGCTTCCTTCCAGTGGCGGGGGGTGATCCCTGTGATGCGGGCGAACTTGCGGGTGTCGAGCGGTGTCCGGGGGGGGCGGGTTGCGATGAAGGCCTTCATGTCCGAGAGCTTCAGCGGTGCGACCGTCGTGGTGAGAACCGGGATGCCGTTGGCCTTCGCGCACTCGAGGGCATACTCGCCGTAGTCGCGCCAGGAACAGGTGCCGCCGTTGCAGAGGTGGTAGATGCCGCCCGGAAGCCCAGGTTTCAGGAACTCTCCAAGCCAGACTGCCATGTCCTCGGTGTAGCTGGGGGAAGAGGTCTTGTCATGGACGGCGGCCGCCTCCGGCGATGTCAGGGCGCGCTTCACGATCGCATCGACGAAGCTGGGCTTGTCGGGGCCGAAAACCCAGGAGATCCGGACAACACAATGCCTGGGAGAGGCCGCGAGCACCCAGTGATCCCCCTCCAACTTGGTGATGCCGTAATGGCTCAGGGGCTTCGCCTCATCCTCCTCGGTGTAGGGTCGATCCAGGGAGCCGTCGAAGACGTAGTCGGTACCGATGTGGACGAGGCGCGCGCCCCGTCCGGCACAGAGGCGGGCAATGCGTCCGGGGGACTCGGCATTGATGCGGCTAGCCATCCCGTGGTCCCGCTCGCATCCGTCGACATCGGTCGCCGCAGCGCAGTTCACAACGACATCCCCGACCGCGAATGGTATTGAAGCGAGGGCCGCCTCGGCCTGCTCCGGATCGGCGAGGTCAACCCGGGCACGGGTGAGTGCAATCACCTCGACGCCGGGAAGGGTTTGCCAGCGACGGACAAGGGCGGATCCGAGGCGGCCATTGGAACCGAGAACAAGAACTTTCATGCGAATGGATCGAGCCTATCAGGAGTGATCCACACGATAGAAGATGATAAGAAATCCGGAGCACAACGACTCATCCCTCGCCCCCGTGGATTCCCCGCGGGTTGGCCACGGCGTGAAGCAGGTGCTGTACCCGTTAAGGATCCTTAACGGGACTTCGCCATCCTGGCCGAAGTTGCAGCCTTTATCTTGGCCGTCTTAGCCAAGACCTTGAGATTCACCGCCTCATGGTGATGCTTGTCGAGACCGTCGACCGTCAGGTCTCGGTCCTTGCGCGAGGTGTGAACCCGGCTCTTCATGGCGCTTTCCGAGAGGATCCGGGTCCGGGATTTGTGGGATGTGGTGCTCATGATTTCACATCCAGGATCACGCCGCCGGGCGCGGGGATCAACGACCACCGTCTAGTCAAAAAGCTTATCTACAAGCGCGGCGCGAGGGCCCTTATCAAAACTGGCGGAGCCGGCCCGACGACTGGAGTTCCAGAAAGTCGGCATAGGCGTTCCGGATGCCGCTCTCGAGATCGTGTTTCGGGCGCCAACCGGTCGCCAGAAGCCTGGAGCTGTCCATGAGTTTGCGGAGCGTGCCGTCCGGCTTGGAGGAGTCCCAGACAAGATCGCCCCGGAATCCCGTGACCCGGGCGATGAGTTCGGCAACCTCGCGGATGGTCACATCGCTGCCGTAGCCGACATTGATCCAGTCGGGAGGGTTCTCCATTCCGAGGACGGCGAGGAGCCCCTCGGCGAGATCGTCGGCGTGGAGAAACTCGCGGCGTGCAACGCCCGTGCCCCAGAGGGTGACGGTCGGCGCCCCACCCTGCACCGCCTCGTGGAAGCGGCGGATCAGCGCCGGGAGCACGTGGGAGTTCTCCGGATGGTAGTTGTCGCCGGGACCGTAGAGATTGGTCGGCATCGCGGAGTGGAAGAGCACGCCGTACTGCTTGCGGTAGTATTGGCAGAGCTTGAGGCCGGTGATCTTGGCAATGGCATAGGCCTCGTTGGTCGGCTCCAGCGGGGAGGTAAGGAGACACTCCTCGGTCATCGGCTGGGGAGCCTCGCGGGGGTAGATGCAGGAGCTGCCGAGGAAGAGGAGGCGCTTCACCCCCTGTTGCCAGGCGGCGTGGATCGTATTGTGGGCGATCGCGAGGTTCTCATGGAGAAACTCGGCGGGGTAGGTGTTGTTCGCATGGATGCCGCCGACGCGCGCGGCGGCGACGATCACGACGTCGGGCTTTTCCCGGGTGTAGAATTCCCGGACCGCCACGGCATCGCAGAGGTCAAGTTCCCTGCGGCTACGAAGCAACAGGTTGTCGTGGCACCGCGCCCGGAGTGCACGGACGATGGCCGATCCCACCATGCCGCCGTGTCCGGCGACATGGATGCGTGTGGAGGAGTTCATGAAGAAGGCGGACCGTCGGCAATCGGCCGGGCTAGGGAGGAGTGATGGAGCAGCCGCCCCCGCCAGCTATATTCTGATAGGCAAGTTCGCGACGGGCCAGCTCGAGATCCGCCTCCGTCATGATGCGGACGAGTTCCTTGAACTTCACCTTGGGCTCCCAGCCGATCTGGCGCTTGAGCTTGGACGGGTCGCCGATGAGCAGCTCGACCTCGCTCGGACGCTCGTAGCGCGCATCGTGCTTCACATACTGCTTCCAGTCGAGATCGAGCAGGCCGAAACACTCCTCGCAGAAGGCCCTGATGGTGTGGGTCTCTCCGGTGGCGCAAACATAATCGTCCCCCTTCTCCTGCTGGAGCATGAGCCACATTACCTCGACATATTCCTTGGCGTAACCCCAGTCGCGCTGGGCATCGAGGTTGCCGAGATAGAGCTCGTTCTGGAGACCCATCTTGATCCGGGTGGCGGCGCGGGTGATCTTGCGGGTGACGAAGGTCTCCCCGCGGCGCGGGCTCTCATGGTTGAAGAGGATGCCGTTGGAGGCGTGGAGGTTGTAGGCCTCGCGGTAATTGACCGTGAGCCAGTAGGAAAAGACCTTCGCGCAGCCGTAGGGGGAGCGGGGGTGGAAGGGGGTGGTTTCCCGCTGCGGCACCTCGTGAACCTTTCCGAACATCTCGGAGGAGGAGGCCTGGTAGAAGCGCACATCCTGAGTCAGGCCCGATTCACGGATCGCCTCGAGCAGGCGCACCGTGCTCAACCCCGTGACATCACCCGTATACTCCGGAACGTCAAAGGAGACGCGCACATGGCTCTGTGCGCCGAGGTTATAGATCTCGTCGGGGCGCAGTTCATAGAGGAGCTTGGTCAGTTGGGAGGAGTCGGCGAGATCGCCATAGTGCAGGAAGAGCCTTGTTCCCAGAACATGGGGGTCGTTGTAGAGATGGTCGATGCGGCTGGTATTGAAGGTGGAGGCGCGTCGGATGATGCCGTGAACCTCGTACCCTTTGGCCAGGAGGAGCTCCGCGAGGTAGGAACCGTCCTGACCGGTGATACCCGTAATGAGTGCTTTTTTCATGACCCGAACCTAGCAGGCCGGATCGGCATTGTCTTTGCGTATAAGCGCAATTATTAGTTATGAATATGCGCAATCCAGCCCAACCCGCGAGGTCACAACAAGGGATCAGGGTGCTCTCCGGCAAGAGGTTGATTGTTGTGGCCCTCCCCTTGCTCTCGGAAAGCGAGATTTCCTTGGTTCAGGGAATCCGCGAAGAGTTGGGTCGCCGGGGGGAGTTCGAGATCATGATCCTGAGCGGCGGGTACGAGGCCCCCCTGCGGAAGGTGGCGCAGAGGGGCGAACTGGTCGGGGTGATCGGGGATTTCATGAGCGGAGTCTGGCTGAAGTCGCTCCTTGGTCGCGGCGTCAGGGTGGTGAGGATTGGTGACGGCGCCGACGATACGTTTGCCGGGGCCGGAAATTCCTCGGTGGGAAGCAACATCGGTATCATGGGAAGCGAGGCCGCGCGCGTGCTGGCAGGGAGCGGCATCCAAGACATCGCCTATCTGGGCCCCGCCGGCTCACCGGGATCGGTTCGTCTGGGTGAAGCCTTCACCGCAGCATGCAGCGCCCACGGACGCGAGGTGATCCGCTGCTCGGCCTCAACGGGGGTGCTATTAACAAACTTCCTCCTCGCGTTGCGGCGACCCGCCGGCCTTCTCTGCGCCTCCGATCACCTGGCCAGACTCGCGATTGCGACCGCACAGGAGGAGGGAATTCGGGTGCCGCAGGATCTGGCCGTCATCGGTGTCGGCAACTCCCGGATGGAATCACTCCACGCCGGCATGGCGATCTCCAGTTTCGAACCTCCGCTCGCCGAGATCGGGCGGCTTGCGGGCGCCGCGATGGCGGATCTCCTCGAGGGGAAAACCGTCGAGCCCGTGGCCATTGATCCCCTGCTCCATGAACGTGAGAGCAGCCTGCGCGCGACCGGAGTGGAACGCGCTCTGGCATGGCTCAAAAGCCATCCCGACTCCGACATCAGCGCAGGGGAACTGGCGCGACTGGCCGGCATGTCGCGCCGCTCCTTTGAAACGGCGGTCCGATCCACGCAGGGAATCTCCCCCGGGGCACTGATGCAGGGGATACGTCGCCGCCGCGCCGAGAAACTCCTCAGAGAAACATCGCTCGATATCGCCGCCGTGGGGCGCGAGTGCGGCTATCCCGAGGCGGCGGCATTTTCCACCGCCTTCAAGCGCTGGACGGGCAGCAGTCCGAGGACTTTCCGCGCGTCGTCGCTCTCAGCCTAGACGCCCTGCGGGTGATCCCGGGACCATCTGGCAATCCTCTCGGACCAAGACGCCTCATCGGCGTATTCCGTCAGCAGCGAGACGGGATGATGCCTCGTCTCCACCGGATCGGAGATCGGCTTGGGAGGTTCTGCCACGCCACGGAATCCCTTTCCCTTGCCCGCTTGTGGGATCAACCAATCCTGTTCGGGAGTTTCGTTTTTCATGGGGGGGGAAGTTGTTGAACTTCCTGATGGGTTCGACCACTCAACCCCATCCGCCGTTGAATGAAAGGACCCGGCCGAATGCCACGGCGGGCAAACGTCACCGCGACTGGGGGAGCAAACATCTAATGGTTTCCACAGGTAGAGATCGGAGATCGGCAGTCGTAGTCTTCTCCCATGAAGGAGCCTGTCCGCAAAATCGTCTTCACCTTCCGCATTGATCCCCGGATCAAGGAGGCCGCGAAGAAAGCAGCGTTGGAGGCTAGGTTGACCCTATCCAAGTATGTTGAGGATCTGATCCGTCTCGACCTTTGGAGGAAGAAATTGCTGGGGTGAGCGTCACACCCACGCCACGACGGCCTCTTAAGTTACTGGAGCCGGCAGACGGATTCGAACCGACGACCGCCTGATTACAAATCAGGTGCTCTACCAACTGAGCTATACCGGCGACTCTTTGCTGAAGCTCTCATGAAGCAGGTCTTAGGGCAAGCCCTTGCCTCAGGAAGGACTCGGTGAAACACCGGCCGCCCACACCGCTTGATGGAACACTCTCGGGCTTTTTTAACCCCCGCGCGCCCGAACACGCCGCCCGGCTCAGCCTAAATCTTTGACTGGATCCAGCGGATCATGGTGCCGAGCACGGGGACATGATCCCAGACACCTTGCGCGGAATCCCAGAAATCCTGATGGAGGATCACGCGCCCCTCATGGTCGAAGCGGATCATGGTCACGCCGATCGTGCGCACGGTCTTTCCCTTCGCCAGATGTTTCATCCGCGTATCCATCGTCCAGCGGAAGTAGTAGTTTCCACCAGAGACAGCGATGTCATCGAAGGCGACGGTCATGCTCTCCAGGCCCCGCGCCGTCTTGATGAAGTAATCCCTGATGGCCGGTGAGCCGTGAATGGTCTTTAGGGTGTCGTTCAGGAAAGCCTCCGGGGCATAGACCTTTTCGGTCTGCTCGCGGGCGGTCTTTTCGTCGAGGTTGGCCAGAAAGCTTTCGAAGCGGGTGATGGAGACCTGCTCGGCGCAGCTCCCGTGCAACGGGCCCTGGACCGATGCCGTCGCGCCCAGGGCGTCATTGAAAGCCGCCACGGGATCCCGAGCCCCGGCCGGGAGGATGGCGACTAACGGGAGAAGGAGGGCAAGGAGGGCTTTCTTCATCAGACTACCCTTCCCCTGTCTGGCGCACGCCGTCAATCCTCCCGATCTTGTCATCGTTGCGGCAAGAGGCGATAAAGGGCCGATGGGACGCAATGAGCAGAGTTTTCTGATGGAGATTGCCGGACCCAAGATCGAGGTGCCGGACCTTCTGAAGTTCGAGTCTGCGCGCAACCACAGTCTCTCCAACAAGATCATGAGCCGGTTGAAGGATCTGGAGCGTGAATACAACGAGTTGGTGGAGTTGCACCGATGGAACGAGTTCGTCGAGGGGTTCCAGATCAATTTCCAGACGCGGCTCAATCAGGATTACTATCTCTACGAGTCGGGTGCGCGTAAGTTTCTTTCACTGATCAGTCCCGGCGAGTTGGGCGATGCCTACACCTGCCACGGGAAGACCCGCCTTCACAGTGAGGGATACTTTGTGAAGGTGGAAGAGGGGCGGACCGTGGCAACGCCGTTTTCATGAGGCTGCCACACAGGATATGAGTCTTCCGCTTCGCCTGCTGCTGGCAGCCGTTGCGTGCCTGCTCTGCTGGGGCGTGGTGCGCGCGTTGTCCCCGCTGAAGGTCGGCTCCTTTGCGGACTCAACGGACAGGATGCCGGATGCCAAGTCGGCGGCGCCCGTTTTCAGCAAGGAGACGATCAATCCGGAGCAGGGGCTTCCGATGGTTCATGTCGCATCGCTGGCCGAGATGCCCGACGGGATCCTCACGGCGGTCTGGTACGGTGGCACGGCGGAGTGCCATCCGGATGTGAAGATTTACTTCGCCCAGCTGGAGCCCGGCACCCGATGGACGGCGCCGAGGGTGATCATGACGCGGGAGATCGCCGAACTCGGCCTTGGCAGGCCGGTCAAGAGCCTCGGCAACGCGCTCCTGCTTGCCAATCCCGACGGCTCCCTGCGACTCCTCTTCGTGACGATCGCCCTGGGCAAGTGGTCGGGCAGCCAACTCAACAGCTGCCTCTCCCGCGACAGCGGACTCACCTGGTCGCGCGCCCGGCGGCTCACACTGAGCCCCTTCTTCAATTTCTCCGAACTCGTCCGCAACCGGGCGGTCGCTCAGGCTGGCGGCGGATGGTCCGTGCCGATCTATCAGGAGTTCCTCGGGAAGTTTCCGGAACTGCTCTGGCTTGGCGGGGGGAACGACAGCCCGGCCTTTCAGAAGACGCGGATCGCCGGAGGATGCTCCACGTTCCAACCCTCGCTGGTGCCGCGCAACACGGGATCCGCAGAGGTTCTCCTGCGTGATTACACAGGCACCCGAAGGATCCATGTCAGCAGCTCCCGCGACGGCGGGCTCACCTGGGAAAGCCCCGAGGCGAGCGAGCTTCCCAATCCCGACGCAGGAATTTCCGGACTGAGGCTCTCGGATGGTCGCCTGCTGGCGGCCTTCAACGATTCCGCGAAGGACCGATCCGATCTCACGCTGGCGATCGGTTCCCATGACGGGAAAACATGGCGGAGAATCGCCGTGCTTGAGAAGGAGCCAGGGGCCGCCTTCTCCTACCCTTATCTGATGCGTTCTTCGGACGGGATGATCCGGATGGCCTACACCTGCAAAGGGAAAGCCATCTCGCTGACCAGCTTCAACGAGGCTTGGCTGTCCGCGCAGGAGTCCCGGCAACTCACCGGAGGCACGCCATGACGCGGGAACTCCTTCACCAGATTAATGCCGGCGTCGCGCCTTGGACGGCCCTCTCGTTGCTGCTGCTCGGCAGGAATCCCCATCTCTCGCGCGTCAGGATCATCGGATCGCTGCTGCTGGCGTTTGTTCTCCTGTGTCTTCCGATCGGCGGATGGCATCTCTTTGCATGGGTCCGGGTGCTGGAACCGAACCCCTCCGTTGTCCTGACGACCCTTCTTGGCATCGCTCTCTGGGAACGAATCACGCGCAGGAACCTCTTCCGGCCGGTGGATTGGAACACCGCCTGGATCTTCGGAACTGCATCCGCCCTCCTCCTCTATCCCATGGGGCTCGGGCTGACCTCGCTTGATTCCTACAGCTGGGGATGGTGGCCGCGCATTCCGATCCTGGTCGCCCTCGCCGCCGCGATACTGATCCTTCGAGGGAACCGCTACGGGATCCTGCTTCTCCTTCCCTTTGCCGGTTTCCTCATCGGACTCCAGGAATCAACCAACTTCTGGGACGCCGTGATCGATCCCTTCTACGCGATCTTCTCCATCCTGGCCTTGATTGCCGCAACGGCATCCCAGAGGACCAAATCCGTTGCGCTGACTTCCCGCGAGGGCATAGTGGTTGGCCGACGCACCGAACGCCAATGAGCAAGCAACCGCAACTCGACATCACCCATCACGAGGATGACGGGCTCCATATCCTTCATCTTTCGGGCAGGTTGGACACCGAGACCTCGCCCCATGCGGAGGGCCGGATCCTAGAGGTGATCGAGAAGGGGGACACGTTCATCCTGAATCTGCAGGATCTCGTCTACATCAGCAGTGCGGGCTTGAGGCTGATCCTGGTCTTCATGAAGAAGACCAAGAAAAAGAATGCCCGGATGATCTTCTGCGCCCCCGGCGAAAATATCCTGAAAGTGTTCGAGGTGAGCAATTTTCTCGAGTTCCTTGAGATCACGGCAAGCATCGAGGAAGCCGTCCTCAAGCTGCGCTGATGAACACGGCGGCGGTCGGAGACGGAATCTCGAAGGAAAAGGCCCTGCGCGGGCTCTTCATCGCGGGGTTCATCGATGTCCTGCTGACGACAACGGCCTTTCTGCTGGCCAACTCAAGCGTCCTGCTGGCCGATTTTCTCAAGACGTTCATCGAACTGATCGCCATCACCCTCTCCTGGGTGGCTATCCGCAGGATCAACCGCGGGGGAGGAAAGACCTACGAGTACGGCCTCGGGAAACTCGAGAACATCTCGAGCCTCTTCGTGGCGCTCGTGATGCTCCTCTCCTTCCTGATCATCGCCGCCAATGCGGTCAGGAACATCCTCCATCCCGGCCACATCGAGGGGATGGGACTCTGGGTCAGCATCGGCGCCCAGATCGTCTACTCGGGCATCAACGGATCGCTCTATTTTAAGAACCGACGTCTCTCGAGGGAGTCCCCCTCGCCGCTCATGGACTCCCAGACGCGGCTCTTCCTCACCCGCTTTATCGGCAACATCTTCATCCTGCTCTCCCTGGGTCTGAGCATGGCCTTTGCCGGCCACACATGGTCCTCCTACATCGACCCCGCGGCCTCGCTCGTGATCGCCTTCTCGATCCTCTCCGCCACCCTCGGCATCTTCTCCAGTTCCGTCTGCGACCTGCTCGACCGAACGCTCGAGGAGGAACGCCAGATCATGATCCTCGCGGAGTTGGCCCGGCACTTCCATGACTACGAGGAACTGCACGGGATCCGCTCACGCTGCTCCGGGGCGCAGGTCTACGTGGAGATTTTCCTCGGGTTCGACCCGGAGAAGAAAGTCGGCGAGGTTCAGGAATCGATCGACCGTATCCGTGCCGACATCCAGGGAAGGATTCAGGGAAGCGATGTCGCCATCGTGATGACCAACGGGCCGGTTTCCTGAGGCGCCTAGCTGTCGGATTCAGTTCCTCTGCACCAGCCAGTCCCAGCGGAAGAGGTTGCGGGTGATGTGGCCCGTGAGGATGTCGCGGGTCTCGGCGGCATTGAAGCGGTCGATCATGTTAAGGCGCTTGGCGAGGATGATTTCGTCGGGTGCCGGCTGATCGAGAGGGAGGCTGATCACGACGAACTGCGCTGCCGCGGGTGGCTTCCTCCAAGGATCGTACGGCTTGACATTGGCCCCCGGAAGAAGGAACCCGTAGCTCTCCTCGCGGGCGTTGAAATTGGAGGGAACCGAAACCTCGCATCCGATCACGGACTCGACGCCCTCTCCCTTGAAGAGGCCGCGGCCGCCATCGAGAGGAATCAGGAAGGCGGTGTAGCAGAGATAGACCATCAGGATCGCGGGAGCCAGGAGCGGACGCGCCAGATGACCCCAAAAAATGCCGAATCCAACCACGGTGAAGCCGATCGCGGGAACGAGCAGTGCCCAGAGAGGGTAGAGTGCGCCGACCGCCGCCGCATGCTGGAGCAGGAGGGCCAGTCCAACCAACCCCGCCATGACGATACCCGCCGCGGCGAGGGTGATGGTGACAATCCAGCGCGGGAGATGCCCCAGACGGATCACGATCAGCAATGCGAGCGCCGGCATGGCGGGCAGGAGGTAGCGCTCGTCGCGCTGGTTCGGAAGGCAGAAGAAAGCCGCGAGCACGATCATCCAGATCCAGAGAAAAACCTCGAGATGGCCGAGGTGATGCCGCCGCCTCCATGTGTCGGCAACGAGGGCCACGACCACCGGGGCAAGCAGTCCGGCATTGAGCGGATAGGAGACGATGATCCGCCAGAGGCTCGACTGTCCCCAGACAAGGTTCAGCCAGTAACTCTCCCCGCCGGCATCGAATTTTCCCGCATTCTCCCTCATCACGAAATCCCGGATGACCTGGGAGGGGTTCGGATCGAGCCAGAACCAGAGGCCGAAGAAAAGAAGCGCCGCCACGATCATCAGGATGATCCGCCAGGCATCCCTGAGCAGGAACGGCGTCATCTTCCAACCGCGGGCGCGGAGTTGCCACAGGGCCATGGTGACCGCGACGGGAATAACAAGGGCGAAGGACTTGTAGAGAAGGCCAATGCCGATCATCCCTCCCCAGAGCCAGGGCCAGAGCATACCCTCCGGAAAACGGGGCTCCCTGTGGAGGAGGAGAAGGGCAAGCGGCGCGAAAAGCCAGAACGTCTCCGGGGCGCTGGTGAGGAAGACGCGCCCGTAGCGGTAGGTGCTGAAGAAGCAGAGGAAGAGAAGTGCGGCGGAAATTCCAAGGGCCGGACTGCGCGCGCGCTTCCATCCGATGAGAATCAGGAGGGCCGCGGTCAGCAGTGTGTAGAGGACGTTCGGGGCGCGAAGCAGGGCGAGCGACCAATGGTTGCCCCAGTCCGTGGAGAGGATCCCCTGCCAAAAAAGCAGGGGGGGCTTGGTGTTGCGCGCCTTTTCATCGATCGACTGCAGCGGCAGGAGTTGGCCCGTCTGCGCGGTCAATTTCGAGATCTGGGCGTAGAGAAGCTCATCGCCGTTGGTTGCCAGATGGTCGCTTCCGAGTCCCGCGCAGTAGACGAGGAGGGCAAGGAGGAGTCCAAGCCAACCGATGATCAGCGATCTGTGTTGTGTGCCGGCGTGAGTGGTCATTCTTCGAGATGGATGGTTTCTACCTAAGGAACCGCCGTCTAACAACCCCGATGGCCTCGGGCCATCAAGAGCTCGCGCTGGAGTAGCGACGAAGCGCCGAGTTCCACATCAGACGGGTCGCCGCCACGATGAAGAGGGTGGCGGCGCTCAGTTGGAACATGATCGGCCAGGGATCCGCCGCGGCATGGATCAGGAGGCGCGCGGGAATGTTCGCCACAATGATCACCGGAACCATCCAGCTGAAAACCAGCTTGAAGGCCCCCCGGTAGATCGTGTCGGGATAGCGGCCGATGTTGAAGAGGCTGTAGTAGCCGTAAATGAGACCTTGGGAGCGGACCATCCAGAAGCTTGAGGCGGCGAAGAGGAGCATGATGCCGTAATGGATCAGGATGCCGCAGCAGACGGCCACGGCGTAGAGAAGGAGTTGCGCGGCGTCCGGAACGATGGAGAGCTTCCAGAGGGAGAAAAGGACGAAGACGGCGCCGACGAGGGCATTCACCACATTGTCCATGCCGAACTGCTTGAGCGAGACAACGAACTGGGTATCAACCGGCAGCAGCAGCATGAAGTCCATTCTCCCCGTCCTGACAAGCTCCGGGAGATTGGCCAGATTCATGTAGAAGAAGGCCTGAAAGAGCTGACCGATCAGTTGGTGCGTTCCGATCAGCAGGACAACCTCCCATTTCGACCATCCCCCGATCGCCCCGACATAGGAGAAGACGACCTCGATGAAGACGATCTGCCCCAGGAACCAGAGCACCTCGACAAGCATCCAGAGGAGGAAGTTCAGCTTGAAGCTCATTTCCCTGATGAGGGAATTGCGCAGCATCACCGAGTAAATCCCCCAGTGATGAGAAAGGCCGCGATGGAGGGATCGCGGCCAGTTCATGGGAAGCGGGATCGCTGCCCCGATGCCCGGTGAATCAAAGGGGGGGTTGGTGGGCGGCGGCCTTGGTGACGACTTCCGCGACCGTGGTCGCGGCGGCCGCCATGGCGGTGCCGTGCTCCATCACGACTTCGGGCAGAACCAACCCGGGAAGGACGTCGCGCTCCTCGGCCACATCCGCCTTGATCCGGCGCACGGCAAGACGCTCGGGGGCGATCCGGACGACATTCCTGATGATGCCCAGCTTTTCCAGGGTGCCGATGATGTAGGCGGAGGGATCGATCTGCCACCAGTGCATGCCGTGGTTCGCGGAGCGGGGAAAAGCATGGTGGTTGTTGTGCCAGCCTTCGCCCATGGCAAGGAGGCCGATCAGGAAATTATTCCGGCTCTGGTCGGTGGTGACGAATTCGCGGCCGCCGTAGGTGTGGCAGACGGAATTGACCGCCCAGGTGACATGGTGGTTGAGAAACATCCGGACAAGTCCGCCCCAGAGGAACCCGTAGAAGCCCCCAGTGAGACCACCGAAGGCATAACCGATCAGGAAGGGGACGAGGAGGCTCAGGAGCGCCCAGAACACGAACGTCTTGCTGACGAAAACGACGAGCTTGTCCTTGAGAAGGGGGGCGGCGTAGCGCTGCACATCGGGTCGGAAATCGTCGAGAATCCACCCGACATGGGCGTGGAAGAAGCTCTTCAGCGGACTATGGGGATCCTCATCCTCGTCGGAGTTGGCGTGGTGCTGGATGTGGGTGGCGGCCCAGTTCAGGGGGGGGCCCTGAAAGGCCATCGAGCCGCAAATCAGGAAGAAGGCGCGGATCCAGTCGGGAGCCTCGAACCCCTTGTGAGTCAGCATTCTGTGATAGCCGACCGTGATGCCCAGGGCGCAGAGGGTATAGCCGACAACGAGGATGGTGAGGTCGGTGAGCGTGATGAAACGGCCCCAGAGGCTGACAATGGCGTAGGCGGTGCCGAGAAGGGGGATCCAGACAAGGAGTTGGAGAATCACCTTGGCGGTCAGGGAGACTGGCTTGGTCGACATAAGCTTTTAACCTAACCCACCCAGCGCCCCATGCAAGAAGAGTTACCTCTCGGAAGGGGTGCAACCCTGACGGAAGGCCTCCACCATGGCTGCGTCGAGGGTGCTGTGACGGCAGGGAAAGCCCAGGGCGGCGAATCTCTTCGGAACGATCCGCTGGCTGTCGAGCAGGAGATGGGAGAGGTCGCCAAGTCCCAAACGGAGGGCAAAAGCCGGGACGGGCAGAATCGCGGGCCTGCGGGCAGCCCTGGCCGCGGCGCGGGTGAAGTCGGCATTGGTCACCGGCTCGGGCATGACGGCATTCACGGGGCCGCTGATCGCTTGGTCGTGGAGGCACCGAAGGATCATGGAGGCGAGGTCGCCGACCTCGATGCACGACATCCATTGGCGCCCTGACCCGAGGCGACCACCGAGTCCGAGACGGAAGACCGGCTTGATCAGCCGCATCGCCCCCCCGTCGCGACCGAGGACAAATCCGATCCGAAGCCGCACGACCCGCACTCCCAGCGCCTCGGCCTTCGCGGCCTCGGCTTCCCAGGCCTGCGCTACCTCGGCCAGAAATCCGGTCCCTGCGGGCGAGGTCTCGTCGACAATGGCGTCACCCGTGTCGCCGTAGTATCCGATCGCCGAGGCGCTCACCAGGACACGGGGCTTTTCCTTGGCCCGGGCGATTCCTTCGACCAAGCGGCGGGTTCCCTCGACGCGGCTTGCCAGGATGCGTCGGCGCTTTTCGCGGGTCCAGAGGCCGAGGATCGATTCGCCTGCGAGATGGACAAGCCCTTCGCAACCAGCGACATCGAGCGGATGCGTCAGGGAGAAGAGCCTCCGTCCCTCCCTCCCGCGGCGGCTGAAGAGCACGACCGAGTCACCCCCCGCCTCGAGGGCGCAGCGGACCGCATGGCCGATGAAGCCCGTTCCGCCGGTGATGCCGATGATCATGAGGGTGGGTAGTCAGCCTTGAAGGGGAGAAATCAAAAAATTATCCCGCAGGGACGCAGGGACGCGGGGGATGGAAGAGAAGAGGCATTCCTCAAATATACTCTGCGCCCCTGCGCCTCCGCGCGAGCCTCAAGTGCTCCCTTGGGTTTTCCGGAAGGAGCGTCAGCGCTCGTTCCCGAACTTCGCATGGAGCCAGTCGTAGGGAAAGCGGTCTCCCGGGCAGTCGGTCGGACGCGGGTTGATCTCCTTGTGGGCATGGACGATGGCTTGGCGTCCCCGTGACTTGCCGATGCGGTTGCGGAGGTAGGCCACCAATTCTTCGAGCGCCCCGACCTGAGCCTTGGTGGGAAGGTCGCGGTTGAAATCCCCGACGAGACAGATGCCGAGGGCGATGTCGTTCAGGTAATCACTCGCCACATGGCCTCCGTTGATCTGGCGAGTCCAGCGTGATCCGATCTCGATCTGCCCGTCACCCGAACCATGTCCGTCGCCGATCACGAAGTGATAGGCCAGCCCGTTCTGCATGTGACGGACGCGCTTGTGGTAGATGTCGAAGACACGGGCGTTCCCCTCGCGGGTGCCGCTGTTGTGGACAACGATATACTTCCAGCGCCCCTTGCGGACCGGGGCGCGGTCGATGGCGGTTCGGACCGAATGGGCAAGATAGGCGTAGCTTTTGCCCGATCCGAAGAGCCTGCTCCAGAAACCCTCCGGCGCAGGCGGAGGTGCCGGCGCCGGCTCGAGTCCCTGATCCTCCTCGGCGCCCGATTTCTCAATGGTGATGGGGGCGGAGGGAGCCGCCCCATGGGGGAGCGGAAGGGAGGTCTGCGTATCCGTCACGGGAGCTGGGTGAGCGGGTGCCGCGGAGGCTGCCGCCCCCGCGGGCGGGGAGGGACGGTGTTCCTCGTGCGATTGCGGCGGCGCCGCGTGACGGCCCCTCTGGGACGCGGCGGGGGATTTCTTCTTGGAGGAACCGCCTGCGGAATGGTTGGTTGGGGAACCCGGATGGGAACCGGCGTGTTTCTTGGACGAACCTCGGGCCGCTGAGGAAGAACTCTTCTTGGACTGGGAGGA
>Ga0209189_1000205_pt1 | contig 51740 bp, 69 predicted proteins | sample C_130820_EF_Meta_FD_187308 | JGI IMG/M metagenome (GOLD analysis project Ga0209189, IMG submission 187308) | Freshwater microbial communities from Lake Croche, Canada to study carbon cycling - C_130820_EF_MetaG (SPAdes) (version 3) | ecosystem: Environmental > Aquatic > Freshwater > Lake...
CAATGAGGGCACAGAAAAGAATGCTGTTGATGTACCTCAAATTAGAGGTAGAATGATTTTGTTTCCTTCCTTTATGATCCATCGAGTAACACCGGTGACAAAAGGAGTTCGTAAATCTTTAGTAGTATGGGTTCTTGGGCCCAAGTTTAGATAAGGAGAAGTGTATGGGTAAGTTGAAAAATCACGTTAATAAGTTGGTTGAAAAACATCAAATTCTGAAAAAAGAAGTTACTCAACTTGAAATGTCACACGCATCTGACTACCAGATTCGTGAAGTTAAAAAGAAGAAACTCAGACTAAAAGATGAGATTGATAGAATGCAAACCCTTGAGAAATTTTATCCATCTTCATTCTAATTTATGAAAGTTGGAATTATAACGGATCAACACTTTGGTGCTAGAGGTGACGCAATTCACTTCCTAGATTACTACGAGAAATTTTACAAAGAAACTTTCTTCAAAGTTATTGATGAAAACAATATCAATACTGTGTTGATTCTTGGTGATACGTTTGATCGTCGGAAGTTTATTAACTTCTATTCTTTTCATCGTGCAAAGTCTATGTTCTTTGATGAGTTGTATAGTCGTAAGATTAAAGTGTATATGCTTGTTGGTAATCATGATACTTACTATAAGAATACTAACGATGTTAATTCGCCCGAACTTCTTTTAGAAGAGTATGATAACATCATGGTTATTAATACGCCTCAGACTATTCATTTAGATTATGCAAATGAAACCTCTGATATTTGTATGATGCCTTGGATATGTGCAGACAATTATGATCAGTCTCTTCTAGAAATAAAAATGACGAATGCAACAATCTGTATGGGTCATTTTGAAATTCAAGGATTCACTATGCATCGTGGTGCGGTTTGTACTGATGGTTTAGATCCATCAATCTTTGATAAATTTGACCTAGTATTCTCTGGTCACTATCACCATAGATCAAACAATGGATCGATTCATTATCTTGGCAATCCTTATGAGTTGACTTGGATGGACTACAATGATCCACGTGGATTTCATCTATTTGACTTAGATACTAGAGAATTAGAATTCATTGAGAATCCAAATCGAATGTTTCATCGAATCGTGTATGATGATAAAGTCGAAAGTCTTCAGTCCATTTCAAGTAAAGACCTATCTCCTTACAAAGGAACATATGTCAAAGTGGTCGTAGTGAATAAGACTAATCCATATATGTTTGATGTGTTCATCAATAATCTTTATAAAGAAAATCCAATTGATATTTCAATTGCAGAAGACTTCGTTGACATTGAAGATTTAGAAGAAGATGTTGTCAATGAAACAGAAGATACAACTACAATCTTAAATAAGTACGTTGACAACTTGACAACCGATCTGAATAAAGATAAACTTAAAGGTCTCCTCAGAGAACTCTACGTCGAAGCACTAAATCAAGAAGTATGATTACATTTACAAAAATTAGGTGGAAGAACATTCTCTCCACAGGGAATGCTTTTACCGAGATTGACTTGACTCGATCCACCAACACACTCATAGTGGGACAGAATGGTGCTGGAAAATCAACCATACTTGATGCTTTTACGTTTGTTCTTTTTGGCAAACCGTTTAGGAAGATTAATAAACCCAATCTACTGAATTCGATCAATCAGTCAAATGGTGTTGTTGAGGTAGAGTTTACGATTGGTAAGAAAGAATACAAAGTAATTCGTGGTCTAAAACCCAATGTCTTTGAAATATTCTGCGATAACATTCTTCTCAATCAAGATGCAAAAGCAAAAGACTATCAAGAATATCTCGAAAAGTTTATTCTAAAACTGAACTATAAGTCTTTCACACAAGTTGTGATTCTTGGTTCGGCATCATTTGTTCCGTTCATGCAATTGTCTGCTGCCGATCGGCGTACAATCATTGAAGATTTACTTGACATCGGTATCTTCTCTTCAATGAATGCCGTTGTTAAAAATGAATTGAGTGATCTTAAAGATAAACAAAAAGATGTTGATTATGAAATGAAACTGGTTGCAGAGAAGATCAAGATTCAGAAACAGAACATCGAAGATCACAAAACAAATTCTGCAAGTGAGATTGCCAAGAAACGCGAAGAGATTGAGGCAAACAATACGTCTATTGACAAACTCAAAAGTGATATTGCTTTAATTGAGAAACATGTGGATCAATTATTGGACACTCTAAAAGATAGAGCATCCACTGAACAGAAGTCCAAGAAGATGCTCCAGATTGAGGCAAAGTTTGAAAATAACAACTCTAAAATTAAAAATGAAATAGAGTTCTATGAGAACAATGACAACTGTCCTACCTGTCATCAAACAATCCATGAGGATCATAAAACAAAAAGCATTCAAGAAAAGAGAGAGAAACTGACAGAACTTGAAAAAGCAACCGAATTGCTGTTGATTGAAATTGAGAAAACAAATCAAAGACTTGATGAGATTACAAAGACTCAGGAGAATATTAGAAATCATAATTCAGAAGTCGTAAAGTTAAACACTCAATTTAAATCATTGAACACATACAACACAAAGTTGTTGGATGAGATTGCTCAGATTGAGAAGAATACTGCATCGTTTGAGACTGACAATACAAAGTTGAAAGAACTTAAAGTGTTGTTGGAAGCTCATGTCAGAAATGCAAAACAGTATGCAGAAGATAAACAGTATTATGAATATGCATCAACTCTATTGAAAGACACGGGTATTAAAACTAAAATTATCAAGCAGTATCTGCCCGTAATGAACAAGTTGATTAATAAATACCTTGCCGCGATGGACTTCTTTGTTAACTTCAATCTTAATGAAAACTTTGAAGAGACTATTAAGTCTAGGCATAGAGATGAGTTTTCTTACGCTTCTTTCTCTGAGGGTGAAAAGATGCGTATAGATTTGGCACTCTTGTTTACTTGGCGTCAAGTTGCAAAGATGAAGAACTCGGTAAACACTAATCTCCTAATACTTGATGAAGTGTTTGATTCATCTCTAGATGGAGTTGGAACAGAAGAGTTTCTTAAACTTCTAAACTCTTTAGATACAAATACAAATGTGTTTGTTATATCGCATAAGGGTGATCAACTCTTCGATAAATTTAGATCGGTTATTAAATTCGAAAAACGAAACAATTTTTCACAGGTGGCAAAATGAGTGATATTATTACATTCGATACAGATTCATGGAGAAAAGATATAAAAGTTCCAACCATGACTGTTACTCCTAAAGTCAGTACATTCAAGTTGGTATCAGAGAATGATCCAATTCTCAAAGAAGTTATTCCAGAATTTGACTTTGATAATCCTCCAGTTGATCCTAACGCATTTGCAAGTTCTCTTGTTGAGACTTGTATTAAACATGAAGGATTTGGACTATCTGCAAATCAATGTGGATTCAGGCATCGTGTATTCGTTGTTGGTGCTGGAGAAGAATACGTTGCATTCTATAATCCAAAGATTGTTTCATCATCAGGTTCTACAAAGTTACCAGAAGGATGTTTATCATTCAAGAATCTTTACCTAGAGGTTGAAAGACCTGAATCAATTGAAGTTGAATATCAGGACTTTACTGGTACACATAAAACTGCTAAATTTAGTGGACTCACCGCACGGTGCTTCCAACACGAGCTTGACCACCTGAACGGAGTGTGTTACACTAAGCATGTTGGTCCTGTTGCCCTCAAGATGGCGAACAAGAGGAGAATCAAATTTATCCATTCGACAGACTAGGAATTCATAATGAAAGTGAATGAAAGTACAGAATATGAAAATTGCATTGGTGTAAGAGATACATCACAAGCAATTACTTTTGAAGATTTACTTGGTGAGATTCAAGATCCTTCCACAAGTACTCCTGACTGGAAGAAACATTGGAAAGGAATGCCTGAATATGAACAGGATAAGAATCCACCATATAAACAAATCTATTTGAACTTCCGTAACAAAGAAGACTATGAAGCATTTGCTAAGTTGATTGATCAGAATTTGTCTGAGAAAACTAAAAGTATTTGGTATCCAAAACTAGATCGTGAAGAAAACTCTTTATTGAGGTGGATCGAAGAATGACAAATCCAGTTCATCCTGTTTATATTATTTCTAAGTCACGCCATGAGAGTATGAAGACTTCTAGATCTTTGTCTAGAATGAAAGTGCCTCATTACATTACGATAGAACCACAAGAAGAGAAACTGTATGAACAAGCACTTGATAACTTTAAGATTAGATATTATGTAACTCTTTTGGTTGCTCCATTCTCTAACCATGGTGATGGACCAGGTCGTGCAAGAAACTGGTGTTGGGATCATTCAATCTCTATCGGTGCTGATAAACATTGGGTTCTAGATGACAATATTGATGACTTCTATCGATTGAACAACAACAAACGTATTCGTGTTGAGTCTGGTGCAATCTTTAAGGCAGCAGAAGACTTTGTTGATCGATATGAGAATGTTCCAATCTCTGGATTTCAATATCGATTCTTTATTGCACCTAATAGTTTTTATCCACCATACGTTAAGAATACACGAATCTATTCTACTCTTTTGATTTCTAATGATTGTAAACATCGTTGGCGTGGCCGATACAATGAAGATACAGATATCTGCCTTCGTGTTCTAAAAGATGGTGATTGTACTATTCAATTCAATGCTTTTCTACAAGGTAAAGCAGCAACACAAACCGTCAAAGGTGGTAATACAGAAGAGTTTTATCACAAAGAAGGTACAATGTCTAAAGAAGAGTGGAGAGATGGTAGACTTAATCCAGAAGGCACTCGAAATAAATCTCAGATGTTAGTTGATCTACATCCTGATGTTGCAACTATGGTTAAGAAGTACGGACGTTGGCACCACTACGTCGATTACTCTGTCTTTAAGAAGAATGAATTGAAATTGAAACCTGATGTTGTTATACCAGAAGGTATCAACAATTACGGTATGAAACTCGTCAGAAATTTTGGAAAGCAAAATTCGCTTGACATCCCGCATATATAGTAGTATACTATATTTTACTCGCAAGAGTATTTTTCGTGAACTGATAATGGAGAAACACAATGGAAAAATTGAATGTTAAAGATCGTATGCTTGCTGTCCTCAAACAGAAAGAGGGGTACAACACCTTTACTGTAAAGCAAGCGCGCCGCCGTTTTGGTATTGAGAACGTTGCCGCACGAATCAGCGAACTTCGTCAAGAAGGTCATTGCATCTACACAAACACAAAAACTTTGCAAGATGGACGTAAGATTAACTTTTATCGGTTAGGTACTCCAACTAAAGGTCTTGTTAAAGCTGCACTACAATCTGGTTATTCACTAGGTTAATATCATCTCTTAGGTGGTAAGAGGAGCGTAATGCTCCTCTTTTTTTCTATAAAAATGGAGTTGTTATGGAAATTTCTATCAAAGCCGAAGATCTGCAAAAGAAAAGCATCTTCGTTGCTACACCAATGTATGGTGGGCAAAATCACGGACTCTATATGAAAGCATGCCTTGATCTTCAAGGTCTTTGCGTTCAGTACGGAATCAATATTAAATTCTCATTTCTTTTTAATGAGTCTTTGATTACTCGTGCGCGAAACTATCTTGTTGATGAGTTTCTACATCGATCAGACTGCACTCATCTTTTGTTTATCGACTCTGATATCCATTTCAATCCACAAGATGTACTTGCTATGCTTGCATTAGATAAAGATGTTATTGGTGGTCCATATCCTAAGAAGTCGATTAAATGGCGTTCAGTCGCAAAAGCATTGAAGTCAAATCCTGATATGGATCCAGGTCTTCTTGAGAAAGTGACTGGTGATTATGTATTCAATCCAGTTAAAGGTACTTCTCAGTTCTCTGTGTCTGAACCATTGGAAGTTATGGAAATTGGTACTGGCTTTATGATGGTAAAGCGTGAAGTGTTTCCTCAGTTTGAGAAACAGTATCCAGAATTGAAATACAAACCAGATCATGTTGGTCAAGCTAACTTTGATGGCACTCGATACATTCATGCGTACTTTGATACTGTGATTGATAAAGTATCTGAGCGTTATCTGTCTGAAGATTATATGTTCTGCCAATGGTGGCGTAATATGGGTGGCAAGATTTGGTTATGCCCATGGATGCGTACTCAACATATTGGTACATATCACTTCCAAGGAGATATGCCAGCAGTGGCAAATTATGTCGGAGAAATGTAATGTTTGTTGGAATTCTTGGCTTTATTGGATCAGGTAAAGGTACTGTTGGAGACATTTTATCTGATATTGGTTTTGAAAAGATTAGTTTTGCATCCCATCTTAAAGATGTAACTTCTGTTATGTTTGGATGGGATCGCAATCTACTTGAAGGTGATACTGATGAATCACGAGAATTTCGAGAAGAAGTAGATCCATTTTGGTCTGATAAACTTGGACGTAAATTTACACCTCGTCTTGCATTACAACTAATGGGCACAGAAGTTGGTCGTAATGTATTTGGCGAAAACATTTGGATCCATTCATTAGAGAATAAAATCAAAGATGTAAGTAAACATTACGTTGTTACAGATGTAAGATTTCAAAATGAAATTGATTGGATTAGAAAACAGAAAGGTATTCTAATTGAAATCAGAAGAGGTAAACTTCCATTGTGGTATAACGTAGCTGATAAAGCTAACAATGGTTGTCAACATTCTATCTCGGTCATGAAAGATATTGAAATTCATGAGTCTGAGTGGAAATGGATTAACAAACAAAATGTAGACCATGTGGTCAGAAATGATGGAACTCTTGAAGATCTACGAGAAAGTATGATTTTGTGCTTGAAAATGTTTTATGGTTATGATATGATTGATGAACTTACTAAAGGAGCATTGTAATGAAACTGTCACCCGACACTATGAATATCTTGAAAAACTTTACCGCGATTAACGAAAGCATCTTTGTTAAACCTGGTAATGTACTTGAAACTATCTCGAAAAAGAAGAATATTCTTGCACGAGCAGAAGTTGCTGAATCTTTTCCAACTGAGTTTGGCGTGTATGATGTTAATAATTTTCTAAGTGTTATCACACTTGATCGTACTGGTATTCCAAAACTTGAATTTAATGATAAAGAGATTTTGATCAGTACACATTCTGGTCGCAGTAAAATTCGATATCGTAAAGCAGCAAAGGAAACTATTCTTATCCCACCAGAAAAGGGTATTAATATGGATTCAGCAGAGATTAAATTAACTTTTGCTGCCGAAGACTTTGAATGGATCACTAGAGTTGCAAGTGTTTTGAGTTCTCCAAATATTGCATTCGTTTCTGATGGTAAAAATGTTTTCGTTGAAGCATTTGATAAACTTGATGTTGCAACACATGCAAACTCAACTGATATTGGTGAATTTATATCAGAGAAACCATTCAAGATGATTTTTGCTTCTGAGAATCTTAAATTGATTGCCGGTGCATATGATGTTAACATCTCTTCGAAAGGTATCGCTCATTTCAAAAACAAAAATGCTCCAGTTGAATACTGGATCACTACTGAAACTGGTTCTAAGTACGGCGCTTGATTATTTTTTATATTATGGAGATTGTGAATGGAAAATCAAATGTTGTGGGTCGAGAAATATCGTCCACGCAAAGTTGCTGATTGTATTCTCCCGGAAACTCTTAAATCTACATTTCAGGAATATGTTAATAGAAAAGAAATCCCAAATCTGCTTCTTACTGGATCCGCAGGTGTTGGTAAAACAACAGTCGCAAAAGCCCTCTGTGAAGAAGTCGGATGCGACTATATTGTCATCAACGGGTCAGACGAGAGCGGCATTGACACATTCCGTAGCAAAATTAAAAATTATGCATCCTCAATGAGTCTTTCTGGTGGTCGAAAGGTCATCATCATTGATGAGGCAGATTATCTAAATCCTAACTCAACTCAACCCGCACTTCGTGGTGCGATTGAAGAGTTTGCAATTAATTGTTCATTCATCTTTACTTGCAATTACAAGAATCGCATCATCGATCCACTTCATTCTCGGTGTTCTGTCATTGAATTCAAGATTGAAAATGGACAGAAAGCAAAGATGGCAACTAAATTCTTTAAACGAGTTGAGAACATTCTTCTCAACGAGAATATTGAATTTGATAAAGAAGTTGTTGCTGCTGTTATTACAAAACACTTTCCAGACAATCGGCGCATTCTAAATGAATTGCAACGATATGCTGTGTTTGGTTCTATCGATAAAGGTATTCTTGCAGCAGTTGCTGATGTTCAACTTACTGGACTAACTAAATCATTGAAAGAAAAAGACTTTACTTCTATGCGGAAGTGGGTCACAAACAATCTTGATAATGATCCTAAAACAATTCTTCGTAAGATTTATGATTCATTATATGATCTATTGAAACCAGATAGTATTGCTCCTGCTGTGTTGGTTCTATCTAAGTATCAATATCAATCTGCATTCGTTGCAGATCAAGAGATTAATCTAGTTGCATGTCTTATTGAATTTATGGTTGAGTGTGAGTTCAAATGAAATTTGATCTATATGGAAATAAAATATTAGATGCTTCTGATTTTTCTAAGAAAATAATGAAACATTTTAATGATCAACAAGAGATTAGAATCTATCATAGTTTTGGAACAAAAAGTGGTCATGAAAATGATTGTTCTACTATTTTCCCTAGATCTGCAATATATTGCATTTATAAAAATGGTAAACCAATATATGTCGGTCTAAGTCGAAATTCTACTCATAATAGGATAGGTAGATTTGTTCAAGGTGCTTTAAATAAAGAAACTAAGAACACTAAACATCCTGGTGGCCGACGATACCGTATAGAATATGGTGATGACTTACGAGGATTAAGTGTTAAGTATTTTGATATGACAAAGATAAATCTTCCAGAATACATCTCTATGGAAGAAATTGAACTTGATCTAATTCGTAAATTGAAACCAAAGTTGAATATTCAAATTCGAAACTTTGCACACATTGAACAATGTTCATTAGAGGCACTATAATGGATCTATTTAAAGACATTATTCCATCTATACTTCAAACTAAGAAGTACACTTTTTCAGAAGAGTCGTATAAACCATACGTTGCAAATAAAGCATTATCTTATCATATCGATTGCGTTCCATATGCAAATCAAATGAATATGTCTACATCACTTGATTCTGAATTGCAATATCAGTATCTTCTAAATACTATTCGTGGGATGAAACGTAAGTTTCAACCATGGCAAAAAGCAAGTAGTATTGAAGATTTGGATTGTGTTAAAGAATACTTTGGTTACTCTAATGCGAAAGCAAAAGAAGCACTACGTATCTTAAATAAAGACCATCTATCTTTGATAAAAGAAAAACTAGACAAAGGTGGAGTGAAGAATAATGATAAGAATCGAAGATCTGGTTGAAGTAACACTCGATCAAAAGGACGACTTTCTTAAAGTCCGTGAAACGTTGACACGCATTGGTGTTGCATCAAAGAAAGAAAAGACTCTCTTTCAATCATGTCACATTCTACATAAACAGGGTAAGTACTATATTACCCACTTTAAAGAATTGTTCGCTTTAGATGGTAAAGAAACTGACTTCTCTGAAAACGATATGGCACGTAGGAACACCATTGCAAATCTACTAGAAGATTGGGAACTTCTAAGAATCGTAGATGAATACAAGACTGAAGAACCAACAGTCTCATTGTCACAAATCAAAATTCTTTCACATAAAGAAAAAGGTGAGTGGCAATTAGTACCAAAATATCAGATAGGTAAAAAGCATCAATCTAAAGAGTAATTTTGTATAAATAATAACGTGGATGCCGATTGGGTCCACACTATTATCAACTCGCTTTAATTAGGAGAAAATTATGACTCTATCATATGGCAAATCTTTGCTTCCAGCCACCGTTGGCTTTGATCGTCTACTTAGCACCTTCGAAGAATTCGATACGTTGCTAACAACAAAGACGCAGACTTATCCACCCTATAATATCATCAAAGAAGATGAATGCAATTATATTATTGAAATTGCAGTCTCTGGATTCAAACGTGATGACATTGAAATCACGGCTGAAGGTGGAAAATTGACTGTTGGTGGTTCGATTAAAACATCAAGATCTAACGAGAACTTCTTACATCGTGGAATCGGTACTCGTGACTTCTTTCACAAGTTTGTTCTTGCTGAAACCATCGTTGTGAAAGATGCTGATCTAGTTGACGGACTTCTTGTTATTAAACTGGAGAACGTGATTCCAGATGAGAAGAAGCCTCGCAAGATTCCTATTGGACAACCTGTTGCACCAAAACAACAGTTGAAAGGTAAGACTTGACAACTAGTGTAGTGTGATGTATAATTCCAAGTAAGCGTAAAAACTTACTTGGAATCTAAATTATGAAAAAGAACCATCTAAACAAACCGATCAAACTGCGGAACAAAGTGACGCAGGATATTTACTTTACGTTTCACGATTGGCCATCAAAAGAAATTGATGGTGTCAGTTTTGTTTCCGTTGTACCCGATAATCTTTTAGAAAAACATCCAATTCAAAAACATTGGATGCGTGAAGATTCACTAGTCAAATCAAAATAACCGTTTGTAGCTCAGTGGATAGAGCAACAGCCTTCTAAGCTGTGGGTCGCAGGTTCGATCCCTGCCAGACGGGCCAAATTAAAATAGGAGTTTATATGAAATACGAATGTCAAGTGTGTAGTCACATCCATGATGAAGAAGTTGATGGTAAGTTTGAAGACTTACCTATGTTCTATCTTTGTCCAAATTGTGGTTGTCACAAAGATGAGTTTGTTCCATTAGAGAAAGAGTAATGGATGAAGGTGGCAAGTCTAATGTGACTAAAGGTCGAACCAGTTTTGACAGTAAAATTGGAGATAGTCTTGTCACCTTTTTGAATAGGAATATAACGCCATATCCTACTGAAGCGGGTGGCCCAAAGTTTGATTTAGTTCCTGTCAAGCAACAAAAAGATTTAATGCTCAATGTTGCCAGAATGCATGCCGAACAAGAATATAATCGCATCATGGAAATGGTGCATATTCTACAAAAACAAGCAGAACAAATTAAACGCAGATTGTTTATTACAGACGCTGTACATTCAGCGTCTTATAATTTCCAAGTGTTTCATGGACAATGTTATTGGTTGTTTTCAAACAGAAGTACTAATGTTATTAGTTTAAGTATCAATGGTCCTAATGATTGGACTTGTGGTCCACCAGAACATTATGAATATATAAGCAGAGTCCGATACATGGGAGACTCCACTTGGATCGAAGTTGATGATAATGGTAATTTAATATGAAACAAAAGTTTATTGATGCGTATATGAAAACGGCAGAAGTCTTTGCAGAACTATCTTCTGCTAGGCGACTTCATGTTGGTGCGATTGTTGTAAAAGATGATCGTATTATTTCGATTGGATACAATGGAATGCCATCTGGTTGGGATAATAATTGTGAAGATGAAGACATAGGGTTCTCGGATGCTGTTTACGGTGAACCACAAACATTAATTAACAGAGGGTTAAAAACTCGTCCGGAGGTATTACATGCTGAAACCAATGCTATTGCAAAATTGGCTAAGTCTACAGAGTCTGGAGACGGTGCTACTATGTTCGTTACTCATGCACCTTGCATGGATTGCGCTAAGTTAATATATCAATCTGGTATTACAAGTTTATATTATAGAAATTCATATCGTGATGAGTCTGGTTTGAACTTTCTAAGAACTGCTAAAGTTGATGTGCAACAAATTAGTATGTGATATATATGTGTTCGTTAAAGTAAATCTATTTGCTCCTTTGGTGGAATTGGTAGACACGCCAGATTTAGGTTCTGGTACCGAAAGGTGTGAGAGTTCGAGTCTCTTGGGGGGCACCACTTAATAGGAAATTGTTATGTTTGTCAAACTCACTAATGCTTCACCTGCACATATAGGTAAGAAACTGTTGCTTAAAAAAGATTTGATCGTGTCTGTCCATAGACAGGTAGGAGTTAGGGAAGATGGAACTGTTGATGAAGTGACATTTGTTTTTGCTCCACCTCACGGCACATGGGAAGTTGAAGAAGAACTTGACGAAATTGAATTGTTGTTAAATAAATAAAAGTTCTAAGCCCTTTTAGTTCTAGTGGTAAAACGTCGGTTTTGTAATCCGAATTCGGCAGTTCGATTCTGTCAAAGGGCACCAAACAATCCCGGTGTAGTATAGTGGTAGTACAGCAGCCTCCAAATCTGCCTGTGGGAGTTCGATTCTCTCCGCCGGGGCCAACTGAGCGATTATAAACATAAATAAATCATGCATGAAATTATAAAGCAAGACATTCTGAACTGGATGGAAAACTTTTTGGAAAAATCAAATCCGTTACTAAACGGGTGGCCACCGTGCCCCTTTGCGAGACATGCAAGATTGAATAGTAAAGTTGAAGTCCTAAATGGTATTGATCCGTATTATGACATGAAATCTAGATCTGTATGTGGTATGGGTGATTACGAAGTAATTGTATACGCATACGATCCTGTTGTATGGGACTACAAAGATTTTAGTAATTCACTCAAAAATGCTAACCGAGAGTATTTGTTAGCGAAGGACTTGTTGGTTCTTGAAGATCATCCTGGCGATCCTGAAATAATAAACGGAGTCAGTATGAATCAAGGTACTTATGCGCTGGCTCTAGTGCAGTGTCTCAGCAAGTTAGACGCTGCATCATCACAAATATATAATAAAGGCTTTTACGACTCGTGGCCAGAAGACTATCTTAAACAGTTATTCCAACATCGAAAGGATCCTAGAAAATAATGTACAGCGTTCATCAGCCGTGGGACCCACTGAAAGTGTGTGTGGTTGGCAAAAGTTATGCTCCTGAGTTCTACAGTTTTATCAAGAATTCACGACTAAGGAATTTGTTCGAAAAGATTGCTGTTGAAACTGAAGAAGATTTTCAAAATCTAATAACAACACTTGAGAAGTTCAATGTAAAAGTTGTAAGACCAAATGTTCCTGATGTGCAACTGGATCGACTGTTATCACAGAACCGAAGAATACCCGGTCCAATTAGTATGATACCTAGAGATCAAATGGCTATGATAGGATCAAGATTTTTTGTCTTTCCTTACGACCGTATCACTTTAAAGGCGGCAGGACGCAATTTACAAGTCACTAACTGGACTGAAAAAAACTACAATCTATTAAAAAGTCCTGAATGGCCAAAAGAGTTTACACCATACGAACAATTGCCAGAATGGGCTAAGAAAGAATGTGAAACACTTCTAAACTTTAAATTTATTAGAGGTGACAATATAAACGATATTGCTCAAAAGACTAGTGAGTTCGAATGGTGGACTCCAATTACTAATCTAGTGATATCTGCTGGTAATCAAATAATTGAAAACCAGTACCATGATAGTTTAAATTTAATTCCAGCCAATGGAGTTACTAGAATTGGCAAAGATTTATTTTTTGGTTTTGGTATGACAGAAGAACCTGGTGACATTAGTAAAATTAAACAACTTACTGATCATTTTTTTCCTGAGTATAGAAATCACATAGTTACAACTGGTGGACATATCGACGGTTGTTTTTGTCCTGTTAAACCAGGACTTATTGTTAGTATAATGGACATGCCTACATATTCAAAAACATTTCCTGGTTGGGAAGTTGTATACTTACAAGGTGAGAGTTGGGGAAAAGTAAAACCTTTCTTAGACTTAAAGAAAGAGAATCAGGGAAGATGGTGGATCAAGGGCAGTGAATATGATGCTGAATTGATTGATTACGTAGAAACATGGTTACAAGACTGGGTAGGATATGTTGAAGAAAGTGTGTTTGATGTCAACATTCTTACAATTGATCAACAAAATATAGTTGTTAATGGTTACAATAAGAAAGCATTTGATGCATTCGAACGTCACGGTATAACCCCTCACATCTGTCCTATTAGGCACAGATACTTTTGGGATGGTGGTATCCATTGCGTCACATTAGATCTAGATAGGGAAGGAGTCCAGCAAGATTGGTTTCCTGAAAGAGTTCTGTGACTTACCAATTTTCTAGAATAGATCTAAGTAAAACCAATTATACGGAAACCGTAGATTGGGAATACATCACTGGTCGAGAACCTGAAGTGCTTGTTCGTCTTGATAGTATCTACAGAACTTATTGTATATACAAACGCTTCGACAGCGTTATGCCAATATTTCACAGCAGGTACAACGACCCCATGGCCGACATTATTGGATATTACGACAACAAAAAATTAGTTGCATTTAGTTTAATACGCAGATTTGATCTACATAACGCACAGTGTGATCAATTTGCGTGGACATATCATAAGCCCAAGATGCGATTAGGTATTGAATCAATGAAAACAGAATGTGCAATTTACAAAGCACGGGGATTTGAGTATTTGTATATAGAACAAGCGAATCTATATAAAAAAGATATAGATGGTTTTGAAATTTTAGGACCATTGAAGTAATACATGGACATTTATACTGTCAAAGGGCACCACAAATACTTGTATTTCCATCAAACATAAATAATGCGACTTCTGTAAGAAGTTCTTTAAAAGGAGAAGCAAGTGTTAAACAAAGAAATTAACTTGAGAGAAGTTAAGGAATTTGTAGAAAGTTGCGGTCCTGATACAAAACTTTATGTTGGTTGTGACTCTGAAAGAATTAAAATCAGAGATCTTTGGTATGCTGATTACACGATAGCAATCGTAGTGCATATTGCAGGAAAACACGGTTGCAAAATTTTCGGTCAAGTCATTAGAGAACGAGATTATGATGCCGTGAATAAGAAACCTAGAATGCGACTAATGACTGAAGTTTATAAAGTAGCAGAAATGTATTTAGATTTATCTGCAATCGTCGAGAATGATATTGAAGTTCATCTTGACATCAACCCAAATGAGATGTATAATTCCAGTATAGTGATCAATGAAGCGATTGGTTACATCAAAGGTATGTGTAATGTAGTACCGATGGTGAAGCCAAGAGCATTTGCAGCATCTTATGCGGCTGATCGCTTGAAAGGAATAGCAGCGTAGTTATTGCGGGGATGATATAGTGGCAATATCCAGGATACCTTCCTGGTACGGAGTGTTCGATTCCTCCTCCCCGCTCCATCTAATTAATCGCGGTAGTGGTGGAACGGTATACACAGCAGACTTAAAATCTGCCGCCGAGAGGCTTGAGGGTTCGAATCCCTCCTTCCGCACCAATCATAGGGCCTATAGCTCAGTTGGTCAGAGCAGTGAACTCATAATTCATTGGTCACAGGTTCAAGTCCTGTTGGGCCCACCAATTCTTAATAAGGAAATAAAATGAATATTGATAAAGGCGTTCGTGGTATTAAACTAGTAACGGGTGAAGATCTTCTTGCAAAGACTGGACAAACATCAGATAATCAATGGATTTTATCTAATCCAGTTCAATTGCGTATGGTACCATCGCAGATTGCAGGATCTCAACCATCTATTGGTTTTGTTCCATTTCCTTCTCTTGCAAAACAAAAAGTTGATTCTATCACTATCATTGACGGTTCACATGTGGTATACTCTTATGAACCAGACGAACAGATCACCAGTCAGTACAACTCTATCTTTGGATCTGGTATCGTCACCGCGTCGAAACAAATCATCACTGGTTAATTAATGAGTTTTCACTTTTATACGAACGTACAATGTATTGGTAATAATATATTTTATCGTGGTGTTGTTGACAACAAACGTGTCAAACTCAAAATAAAATATCAGCCTTCTTTCTATGAGAAGTCTAAATCTATTACCAAATACACAAATCTAGCCGGAGAATATCTTCAGCAGATTCGATTCGATTCTATTAACGAAGCCCGAGACTACTACAAACAATTTGATGGTGTCTCGGGCAAAACCATTTATGGTAACAATCGATATGAATATGCGTTCATTGGTGAACAACATAAGAAATCTGTCGAGTGGGATAAAGATCGAATCGTAATTTGTTTCCTAGATATCGAAGTTGGTTCTGAGAATGGATTTCCTGATCCATACATTGCATCTGAACCAGTGACTGCTGTTGGTATGAAATATCATAATGGCAACATGTATGTCTATGGTTGTGGTGAATATAATAATGATCGTGAAGATGTAACTTACTTTCGATGCAAAGATGAGTATTCTTTATTGAAACGTTTTCTTGAAGATTGGGTTGCCAATTATCCAGACATCATTACCGGTTGGAATACTAACTTCTTCGATACGCCATATCTAATTAATCGTATTCGAAAGATTCTCGGTGAAGATCATGCAAAGAGATTGTCTCCTTGGAATATGATCTCCGAACGTGAAATCACAATCAAAGGTAGAAAACAAACGGCATATGAACTGATTGGTATTACTGATCTTGATTATCTTGAATTGTACAAGTGGTTCTCACCTGGTGGTAAGTCGCAAGAGTCATATAAACTCGATAACATTGCTAGTGTAGAACTTGGCGAACGTAAACTATCGTATGATGAATATGATGGTCTTCATGGTCTATACAAAGAAAATCATCAAAAGTTTATTGAGTACAACATCAAAGACGTTGAACTTATTGTTCGCATGGAAGACAAGTTAAAACTTCTTGAACTTGCCTTGACTCTTGCGTATGATACAAAGACTAATTATAGTGATGTATTTGCACAGACTCGCATGTGGGATGCACTAACTTATAATCATCTTCTTGCAAAGAATGTTGTTGTGCCACCACGAGTGTTTCAAAGTAAAACTGAAGCGTTCGAAGGTGCATATGTCAAAGACCCTCAAGTTGGTAAACATGATTGGGTTGCATCGTTTGATTTGAATTCTCTGTATCCACATTTGATTATTCAATACAATCTGTCACCAGAAACATTGATTGATGCAGAGAACTATACTCCAGAAATGAGAGAGATTGCATCTCAAAGTATTACTGTAGATTCTCTTCTTCAGAAAAAGATCGATCTGTCTTCTTTACATAATGTAACAATTACACCAAATGGTCAATTCTTTCGTACAGACATTCAAGGTTTTCTACCTAAGATGATGGAAGAGATGTATGAAGATCGCAAGAAGTTTAAGAAGATGATGATTCAGGCAAAGCAAGAGTATGAAGTCGAAACTGATGCAAAAAGAAAGTATGAGATTTCTAAACGAATTGCACGTTATGACAATCTACAACTTGCAAAGAAGTTGTCATTGAACTCTGCATATGGTGCTCTTGGTAGTCAATACTTTAGATTCTATGATCTTCGTATTGCACTTGCAGTTACTACTGCTGGTCAACTTTCTATTCGTTGGATCGAATCTAAACTCAATCAGTATATGAATAAGATGTTGAATACGTCTGATGATTATGTTATTGCATCAGATACAGATTCCATTTATCTTAGACTTGGTCCTATTGTCAATAAATTTCTTAAATCGAATACTGATCCAAATAAAGTTATTGAGTTTATGGATCGAGTTTGTGAAGATAAGATTCAACCGTTTATCGATAGATCATATCAAGAACTTTCTGAATATGTTCATGCATATGCACAAAAGATGCAAATGAAACGTGAAGCGTTGGCAGACAAAGCAATTTGGACTTCTAAGAAACGTTATATCATGCATGTGTATAATAATGAGGGTGTGCAATATGCAACACCTAAAATTAAAGTCATGGGTCTTGAGATGATTAAGTCATCGACACCGGCTGCGATTCGTGATAAGATGCATCAAGCAGTTGATATTATGTTGAAGGGTACAGAGTCTGATATTCATACGTTCATTGAGAACTCTAGAATCGATTTTAACAAATTGCCTCCAGAAGAGATCTCTTTTCCTCGTGGTGTAAACGGACTGCGTGAGTATGGTAGTAACACTACGATCTATGCGAAAGGTACACCAATTCATGTTAAGGGTGCATTACTATATAATAATCATCTAAAAGAAAAAGATCTAACAAAGAAGTATCCTCTGATTCAAGACGGTGAAAAGATTAAGTTTGTATATCTGAAGTTGCCAAATCCAATGAAAGAGGCAGTCATTTCTTTTCCTGGCCGTTTGCCGACAGAGTTTAATCTAGACGGATACATTGACTATGAGACACAATTTCAAAAATCATTTATTGATCCAATTAAGATAGTACTAGACTGTATGGATTGGTCAGTTGAGAAAACAATTTCCCTTTGGGACTAGGAGTAAATTATGGGTATTATGGATAAAATTAAAAAGAATAGTTCAATCAAAGATTCTGCTATTCTTTCGAAGTCTAAGTTCTTTAATGATAAGGATATGATTACAACGTCTATCCCTATTATTAACGTGGCATTAAGTGGAAGTTTAAATGGTGGTCTGACACCTGGACTGACTATGTGGGCAGGTCCATCAAAACATTTCAAATCAGCATTCTCGCTTTTTATGGCAAAATCTTATTTGGACAAATACGAAGATGCAGCACTCTTATTCTACGATTCTGAGTTTGGTACGCCGAAATCATATTTCGATTCTTTTGGTATTGATATGGATCGAGTTTTGCACACTCCTCTTACTGATATCGAACAATTAAAGTCTGATATCATGCAACAGATTTCTAATGTAGAACGTGGTGATCGGTTGATCATTATTGTCGATTCTATTGGTAATCTTGCGTCTAAGAAAGAAGTTGATGATGCACTTGAAGGTAAAACTGTTGCAGACATGACTCGTGCAAAAGCAGTCAAGTCTTTGTTTAGGATGGTGACTCCACATCTCACGTTGAAAGATATTCCAATGATCGTAGTCAATCATACTTACAAAGAGATTGGACTTTATCCTAAAGATATCGTTGGTGGTGGTACTGGTTCGTATTACTCTGCTGATAACATCTTTATTCTTGGTCGCCAACAAGAAAAAGCAGGAACAGAAATTGTAGGTTATAACTTTATTATTAATGTTGAGAAATCCAGATATGTTAAAGAAAAATCTAAAATACCTGTTTCTGTATCTTTTGATGGTGGTATCAGTAAGTGGTCTGGTTTACTTGATCTTGCTATCGAGTCAGGACACGTTATTAAACCATCCAATGGTTGGTATTCAAAAGTAGATAAAGACACCGGTGTAGTTGAAGATAAAAAGTATCGTGAAAAAGATACCGACACTAAAGAATTTTGGCAACCAATTCTTGATCAGAAATCTTTTAATGACTTTGTTGAAGATAAGTATCGATATTCCAATAATAACTTGATTCAAAGTGAGGAAAAATATGAAGACGCTAACTGAAGGCATTGATTATGCATATATTGTACCATCAGATAAAGATACAACAGTACATCTAAAGATTCTAAATGGTATCTTTAAGGATACTGTATATCAATATGGTAAAGTTAAATTTGACGAAGACAAAGAAACTGGTGACATATACTTAAGGTTCGTGTACAATATAGTTGAGACTCCACTTGATGCTGATCAACTGGAGAAAGACTTGAACTTCAAGAACAAGATCGGCGACATTCTTGTGAGCATCATGGAACAAAATCAAGGAATACAGGATGAAATTGGAGACAGTTATATTGAGGAATCTGATCAGGAATGAAGACTATCTTCGTAAGGTACTTCCATTTCTGAAGACTGAATACTTTACTGATAAAACTGAAAGGATAATTTATGAAGAAATCAACAAGTTCACAGAAACTTACAACTCTACACCAACGATTGAATCGATTGAATTGGCCGTCAAAGAAAGGCGAAATCTCTCGGATGAAGAACTGGAGAAGTCCAAGTCGTATCTACATGAAATTGCTTCGTTTAAAGATGAAGAATCCAAAGTTCAATGGCTTACTGACAAAACCGAAAAGTTCTGTCAGGAAAGAGCAATCTACAATGCTGTATTGGGGTCTATTTCAATCTTGGACGGAAAAGACAAGTCCAACGACAAGGGTGCGATTCCCAAAATATTATCAGACGCTCTAGCTGTTAGTTTTGATAATTCAGTCGGTCATGATTATCTGGAGAACTCGGATGAACGATATGAATTTTATCATCGAAAAGAGGAACGAATTCCATTTGACCTCGAATACTTTAATAAAATCACAAAGGGTGGTCTTCCTGCCAAGACACTTAATATTGCCCTTGCTGGAACCGGAGTTGGTAAATCTTTGTTTATGTGCCATGTGGCTGCTGGCGCTATGGCACAAGGTAAGAATGTCCTTTATATCACTCTTGAGATGGCCGAAGAAAAGATTGCCGAGAGGATTGATGCAAATCTATTGAATGTTTCGGTTGATGCATTGATGGAACTACCTCGTGACATGTATGAACGTAAAGTCAAACGTGTCAAAGATATGACAACTGGTAAACTAATCATCAAAGAGTATCCTACTGCATCAGCATCATCTACACACTTTAGGACTCTACTAAATGAACTCAACCTTAAAAAGTCATTTGTACCCGATATTATCTTCATTGATTATCTTAATATCTGTTGCAGTTCTCGTATTAAGCCTGGGTCCAACATTAACTCGTATACATACGTTAAGTCTATTGCGGAAGAATTGCGAGGACTTGCCGTTGAATACGGAGTCCCAATTGTATCTGCGACTCAGACCACAAGATCCGGCTTTACTTCTTCCGACCCAGGACTCGAGGATACGAGTGAGAGTTTTGGTTTGCCAGCGACTGCGGATCTAATGTTTGCGCTGATTACATCAGAAGAACTTGAAGCGCTTGGTCAAATTATGGTGAAGCAGTTGAAGAATCGATATTCTGATCCAACTGCATTCAAAAGATTTGTTATTGGTGTTGACAGATCAAGGATGAAACTGTATGATGTAGAACAGACAGCGCAAGATGGACTTGCTGATGCTGGTAAACAAGATAATCAACCACAACAAAATAAATTTAAAAAGAAAGACTTTTCTGGATTTAAAGTATGAAATTGACACATGAAGATGGTTTAGTTTGCGCTAAAGCATTTCAAGACTACTTTGGAAATTTTGATCGGATCGATGAGTACATGAGAGATCAAAAAATCAATTCATTGGCATCGATTCCTCAATCTTTGTTTCCTCCAGAAGATGACTTGTTCTCAGACTTCTCGATGCATCCAAATGATATGGACATCCAAGTTTGTCAGATACCGACCATACAATGGCAAACACTACTTAGTATTACATCTTCACATGTCAACACAAGTCCAGTTGGACGAAGAATTGAATTTGCAATCAAAGAAAAGAACACAGATAAGTTTCTAGGATTCATTCGACTCGCTTCACCTGTAATTAATTGTAAACCTAGAAACGAAATGTTATCTCAAGTGTTTACACAGAAATCTGAGTGGAATAAAAGATTTAATCGATCTGCAATGATGGGTTTTGCTATTGTTCCTAGTCAACCTTTTGGTTTTAATTACTTGGGTGGTAAACTTCTCGCTGCAATTTGTTGTTCACACACCGTACGTGAAATTGTCAACGAGAAATATGATATGAATTTGTGTTTGTTTGAAACAACTAGTTTGTATGGATCTTCAAAACAAGTATCTCAGTATGATGGAATGAAGCCTTATGTGAGATACAAAGGTTTGACTGATTCTAATTTTCTACCAATGATGCATGGTAAACCATATTCGGATCTTCGTGATTTTGTGCAATCTAAAGTCGGTCCACTAGTTGAAGAGAAGACTTCTAGTAAGAAACTAACAATAACGATGTCGATCATATCTTTAACTAAGGCTGCACTCAAAGGAACATCTGCGGCTGATGAATTCGATGCAACAATCGAGAAAGCAAAGAATCTGACTGAAAAGAAAAGATACTATATTTCTAACTATGGTTTCTCTAACTACATCGATTATATTAATTGCAAGACTGACACACTCATCAAAGATAAAGAAAACTATGACAAGTTTGAACTTGAGAAAATAGTTCAGTGGTGGAAGCAAAAGGCTACTAATCGATATGAATCGTTGAAGACTGAGGGTCGTTTGAGGAACAAACTGGAGGTTTGGACGAATGATCACGATATAGATATCATGAGATAAATATTTTAATTTACAGGGTATTATATAATGTCATCCACGAATGAGTACATTAAACAGTTAATAAAAGGTGTTTATAGTGGAACCTTGTTGGTTAATGGTAATGCATCTATTATTACCGTTAACGTTGATGATAGGGTAAAAGTCAAGGCAGATTTGTATGCTTTTTTTGATAAGAATAAATTTCCCTATGATGATGTAAAAGAAGATAGATCTTCTTTCAATGTAACAAAAATAAAAACACCAGAAGGTAAAAGTGTAACGATTGTATATAAACAATCCGCAGGTGGTGGTGGATCAGGCGCTGGGGCAGAAGTTACAGAACTTGCTGAATCTGCACAATGTTGGTATACAGCAATTGCATTCAATGAAAGGTTAGAATCATTTGATGATTTCATGAACTATTATAAAGATGTGAAATATAAATGTTTTACAGATGCCACAACTGATAAAATAATTGAAAAATTGCCAGATGATTGGATTGATTCGTCAATTAGAATAGCTAACTATATGCGAAAAATGGATCAATTTAAAGGTAATTTAACAAAATATACTTTTCACAGAGGATCAAAATTAGTTGATAAAATTAACAAAATGTTTCTAACTGCAAATAAAAAAGAAAAGTTATTCGCTAACATTAACAAATGGAGTCCAGCAGATATTTGGTTAATGACATCAAATGGTGAAAAGATAATCGAACGTTCTCCACTGGATCAAACATTTGCATCTCTAAATCATCTAGTTACAGAACTTTATGAATCTAGAGATGTCATTGGTGTATCACTTAAAAAAGTTGGCCCAACAGTACATGATGAAATTTTTAATTACAATAGAAAAGCAACTGTGACAACATTCAAATCTTTTAAAGTTTCTAATAAATCTAAAGATGGCTATATTTTATTTGCTTACAAAGATGATCCAAATATGTCGATTCAATTTAGATCATTTTCAGACACTGGTTCTTGGCAAGGTGAGATAAAAGGAAAATATGCTTCTGGTGGAAAAATTGGAGGTGGACAAGTCGCATCAATCTTCAAGAGAATTGGTAAAGTAGATCTAGATGCTGCTAATGCTATAAGTGTTACACAAAGAGTTAAAAAAGATAGACTTGGAATTGGAGTTAGTATTGCGGCATATGCTAATCAAATAAAAATTAAAGTAGATGAACCAATGTTGCAGACTAATGATTGGAATTATTCGAAATACTTAACTCTACAGACTTTGGCTGAATTTAGTAAATTGAATGATGAAACTAAGGAAAGAATACTGCGTGAAATCATTGGATATGCAGCATCAAGCACAGAAGCTTCCGGAGTTTTCGTAAAGATATCTTAAATATGGAGTTTTATTATGGGTCCTTTGATAACGGTGATTACACCAACAACTGGTAGTTTAACATTACGTCAAGTTATTCAATCAGTCAGTAATCAGACATATAAGAATATCCAACATCTTGTTGTGATTGATGGCAAAGAACGAGAACATATTGCTATGCCTTATCTTCGGCGTTCAATTGCTGATGTAGTAACACTTCCATATCCAACAGGTAAAGATCAATACAATGGTCATCGGATCTATGGTGCAATGTCATACGTTGCGAAAGGTGACTTTATTTGTTTTCTAGATGAAGATAATTGGTTTGAACTGAATCATGTTGAAAAACTCGTTGAACAGATTCTTGCTGGCAATCAATGGGCATATTCACTTCGAAAGATTGTAGATCAAGAGGGTAAATTCATTTGTAATGATGATTGTGAATCTCTTGGTAAATGGAAATCAGTTATTAATGATAACTTTATCGATGTTAATTGTTACATGATTCCTAGAATGGATGCAATTGCTTTTTCACCATATTGGTATCGTAGAGCAAGACATCCACAAGAGCAACCAGAAGTTGATAGAATTCTTTCTGCATTTATGATGCAGAACAAAAAAACATTTGACACAAGTGGTCTATATACTGTAAACTATCGTGTAGCGAGTCGGGCAGATTCTGTACAAGACAGTTTCTTCATTCGTGGTAATGAAGTGATGAAAAACAATATGAACGGAGAGTATCCATGGCGAAAGATTTAATTATTGGTGCATTCACCAATTATGATGAGTTCCAGGTTCTTAGACCTTGGGTACAATCTATCAATGATTCAGGCTTCGAAGGCGATAAAGTACTGATCGCTATCAATACGACACAAGAGATGTGTCAAGAAATTATTGACGCTGGATTTAATGTTATTGCCGTATCTGATACTGAGCAAAAACTACGAGTGCATATGCTCAGATTTATTCATGTATATGATTATCTAAACAAACATGCTGATGACTATAGATATGTTATCACAACTGATGTTCGTGATGTAATATTTCAGTCGAATCCATCTACATTCATGGATAACTATTTCAACAAAGGACTCAAAAGACGCGATTCGTTAAAATTGATTGCACAATCTGAAGCAATTAAAATCAAAGATGAATCATGGAATCGTGATAACATCATCAAGAACTTTGGTAAATTCTTCTACGAAGATGTTAAAGATAAAGAAGTTTTAAACGTTGGAATTATTGCAGGTTTATCACACTCAGTTAAAGATCTTTGTTTCTTTCTATTTCAAATGTCTCTGAATCGTCCTGATTGGGTTGCAGATCAAGCAGCGTATAATATGATTTGTAATTTTAGTCCATTCAAAGATGTTATTGGAGTTCTACGATTAGGAGATGCTTGGGCGTTGAATGCTCATGTCACAAATAAACCGGATCAAATGGAAGAGTTCGGTCCATATCTTCTTGAAGAAAGACCTAAGATGATTGATGGCGTCATATATAATTCGAAGGGTGATCCTTTTGTTATCGTACACCAGTATGATCGTGTACCAGAATGGATGAAATACTTCTCTAAAAAATATAACTTGACTTTTAATAATAAGACAAACTTTGGTTCATCGCCAAAGTACTTTACATACAAAACAACCTGAGAGATATAATGAGTAAAATTAGCATCGTTACTGCATTCTACGATATTGGTCGTGGAGATTGGACAGCGGATAAAGGATTCCCACATTATCTTGAGCGTTCTACTGATACATACATTCAACGATTTTCTTATCTTGCACAACTTGATAATGAGTTGATTGTTTTCTCAACATCTGATATCATTGAAAAACTAAAGAAGCATCGTGTCGGTAAAGAGTCTAATACAAAGTTCGTTCATTTTGAACCACGAACTGTGTTTGCCAAGACACGCCAAAAGATCAAAGAAATTCAAGAACTGGATGAATTTCAGAAATTGATTTATCCTTCTCAGAAGAAGAACCCAGAATACTGGAATCAAGACTATGTTCTTGTTACTAATTTAAAAGCATACTTCGTACAGAAAGCAATCGAAGATGGTCTAGTCTCAAATGAGATGGTTTCTTGGATTGATTTCGGCTACTGTAGGTCTGTTGATAAGATTCCTAAATCTAAGACATGGGAATATGATTTCGATGAATCGAAAATTCATATGTTCTCATATCATGATTATGACTATGATCGTCCAATCTCTGATGTTGTTGCATCAAACGATGTACACATTCTTGGTGCAAAAGTTGTGGCACGGCAAGATCTGTGGGGTAAATTAGATCAACTAATGCTTGAATCACAAGCTAGTTTATTTGGTGAAAACTTAGTCGATGATGACCAGACTTTATTCTTATTGTCATATCTATTTGAACCAGACTTGTTCCAACTTCATTCTATTCCTGATCACCAAAAAGGACATGATCCTTTTGTTCTATTCAATAACTTCAATACAACAGCATGAATAAACTAATTATTTTTGATTTAGATGGAGTCTTGATTGACTCTAGAGAACTACACTATGATGCATTAAATGCGGCACTTCGTAAAGTAGGCGAAGAGTATGTAATTTCTAGACAAGAACATCTTAGTCTTTATGATGGTCTTAATACTACCAAGAAATTAAAGATGTTGACTGAATACAAAGGTCTGCCCGTGTCAGTATATGACAAAGTTTGGCAAGACAAACAAAAGTCAACATTTGACTTGCTTCGTAGATTTAATCCACAGTTCTATTTGTCTGCCATTTTTAATATGTCAAGAAATCGTGGATACAAGATTGCGGTTGCTTCTAACTCTATTAGAGAAACTGTAAAACTATCTCTACTAAGTATTGAACTGATGGACTATGTTGATTATTTTGTTAGCAATGAAGATGTGAAACGATCAAAACCATATCCAGAAATGTACTGGAAATGCATGACTGCACTTAATGCATTACCTAAAGATACAATCATTGTTGAAGATAGTCATATCGGCAGACAAGGTGCTTTAGACTCGGGTGCTCATCTTCTAGCAGTTGAGAATTCGAATGAAGTGAATTCACAACATATGATGGAAAGGATTAGTAATTTTATGGACAATATTGAAGGAAAGACAAAGAAGTCCCTACCATGGCGAGATAATAAATTGAATATTGTTATTCCTATGGCAGGTGCCGGTAGTAGATTTGCACAAGCAGGATATACCTTTCCTAAACCTTTGATTGAGGTTCGTGGAAAGCCAATGATTCAAGTGGTTGTTGAGAATCTTAACATTGAAGCGAACTATATCTTCCTTGTGCAGAGAGAACATCATGACAAATATAATCTAAAGTATTTGCTTAATCTGATTGCACCAAACTGCAAGATTGTTCTTGTTGATGGTCTAACAGAAGGTTCTGCTTGCACCACATTACTTGCATCTGAGTATATCTACAACGATGCACCTCTTTTGATGGCAAACTCAGATCAGTTCATCGAGTGGAATTCTAATGAATGTATGTACGCATTTACTGCTGATGAAATTGACGGTGGCATTCTAACATTTGAAGCAACACATCCTAAGTGGTCATATGCTAGAATTGGTAAAGATGGTTTTGTATCTGAAGTGGCGGAAAAGAAAGTAATCTCTAATCATGCAACTGTTGGTATCTACTATTGGAAGAAAGGTTCTGATTACGTCAAATATGCTGAACAGATGATCCATAAAGGAATACGAACAAATAATGAATTCTATATTTGTCCAGTTTTCAATGAAGCAATTGAAGATGGTAAGAAAATTCGTGTTAAACATATTGATAAAATGTGGGGTATTGGAACTCCAGAAGATCTAAACTATTTCCTGGATAATCACAAATGAAAAATGTAGTATTTTTTATTACGCATAAGACGTTGATGAATGAACATGCCAACGCAACGTTTTATGGAATGTCTAAACAAGTTATGCGTGATGATAAGATGTTTGATACACTATACATCTACAACACTCATGCCGACGAGTTGCCAAATGAAGTATTGTTGGAAATGTATAATGACTATGATCTCCGACGATACTTCAAAGAAGTTAAGGTGTTTAATTATGACAACAATACTTCTAAATCACTAGGTGGTGATGTAACTGCAATCCGTGATTATATGATTGCAAACTATGCACCAGAAGATCGATATCTGATGTTAAAATCAGACTGTGTTCTGAGTAAAAACTATTTTGATGAGATTTTGCATCTGCCAGAAGATCGTCCAGTTTACTTTGTTGCACCATTTATTTGTGCGAAAGAAAGAATATCTGATGCTGAGATCTTTCAGTATTCAGAAAGAGATAAAGTTGTTTTCTCAGATGATATTACTTTCTTTGTAGAAGATCAAAATCATACAGAAGAAAGTGATTTCAAAAATCGACCTGGTGTTAATGTAACAGATTACAAGATTAAATTTACATCGTGTTATGTTATTAGAGATTTCTCTGTACATTTCTTTTCTGTCGGTCTTGCACATTTGATGGAGATTCATATCTACACTTGGGGCGGTTTGAATTTCTGGAGACTAGTCCCGTGGTTTATTGAAACAGATAGATGTTTTGTGATACATAAGTATCATGGTGTGATTTCAGAGAATAGACAAACGGATCGAGAAGGTCCAGTTCTTTCATGGTTAAAAAGTTGAGGTGAATATTATGCAACAATTAAATCTTTATAATTCTACTGCCAAGCTTGATGATAATCAGGGAATGTATGACGCTTTCAATACATTCATGTTTAGTAACGATCGGAATGTTTTTAATAAACTATATTATAAATTCAAATTGTATGACATGACTAAACATCTAGTCGGGGATATTGTTGAGTGTGGTGTTTTTAAAGGCACTGGACTAATGGCTTGGTTAAAGATTCTACAACTCAATGAAGCGAATAGTATCCGTAAAGTTATCGGTTTTGATTTCTTTAATCCTGGTTTCGTTGAGAATCTAGAAGATGAAATTGATCGCGTGACGATGGAACAAGTTTTCACTCGTACAGAATCTGGTGACTTCTCGCAAGCAGGAATTCACAAAAAGATAGTAAATGCCGGTTTTGATGAAAGTCGTTTTGAACTAGTTCCTGGTGATATCAGTATTACTTCTGCCGAATATGCAAAGTCTCGACCTGGATTTAGAATTAGTCTACTCTATCTTGATTTGGATCTAGATCGACCAACGTATGACACACTAGTTAATCTGTGGGATCGCGTGGTGCCAGGTGGTGTCGTTGTGTTTGACGAGTATGCATATCACAGTTGGTCAGAATCAAATGCTGTTGATAGATTTATGAAGGAGGAATGCCTACATCTATACAAAACTGATATCAAAGCTCCAACCGCTTATCTTTTTAAATAATATGAAAACTGCTGTACTACTAGTTGGTAACGTTCGTACATGGGAAAAATGTAGGGATAACTTTGTCGAAGTTTTTGGTAAATACAATCCTGATATATTTCTTGCAACGTATGATGTGCGTTATGGATATCATCCTGCTGTCCGCGATAGAATCGGTTATTATGATGATGAGATTTTATCTCGAAAAGAAATCGCAGATATGTTTAAAGGATTAAATCTCAGAGTCGTGGATTATGAACGCCTTGATGAAGCTAATGATCGAATATTCTATGCATTGGAGAAAGTGCATAAAATGTTTGGAGAATGTTATAGTTACTATGCACAATATCGTAAGATGAAATCTGCTGCAGATATAATGCAGAAACATGAGTATGAGATTGGCGAAAGATATGGACGTGTAATTAGAACTCGATGTGATCTGATGCACAACGGTATCAATTTTGATGATGTCGATAATAAAATTATTATTGATTCAGGAAATGTATTTCCCAATGATTGTTTCTTTATGACAAATAGAGATGCTGCTGTTAATATCGCTGACTTTATGATGGAAGAATTCTTCAATCCAAAGTATGAAAACAGCGCAGATAAACCACCCCATCAGATGTTTTTGAATGCGATCAACCATAATAATCTTGAAGTTTCTGTTCAGAAAATTATGCAATGTGTTGTTAGACAAAATCAAATTCAATACTACTAATGAAATACATTGCACACAGAGGTCTTTTTCAAGGTCCAAATAAAGAACTGGAAAATAGACCGCAACAAATTAAATTGGCACTATTAAAAGGATATCAATGTGAAGTTGATATTTGGTGGATTGATCGAGAGTGGTATCTAGGTCACGATAAGCCTCAATATAAGACTTCTGAATCTTTTTTCGAAGAGAAAGGTCTCTGGTTGCATTGTAAAAACTTAGATTCGTTATACTATATGAGAAGATATTATAATCATCTCGTATATTTCTGGCATCAGAAAGATGATTTCACTTTAACATCAAATCATATACTTTGGACTTATCCAGGTAAAGATTTAACGTCTAAATCTGTTGCTGTTATGCCAGAATATGCAGGAGATGAATACTGGAATTATGTAAAGGAAACACAAGTATATGGTGTGTGTACCGATTACTTGGAGAAGTTTATTGCTGAGACTAGTTGAATACTAAATAGTAGATAGTCACAGGGCACTATCTTAGAGGATTAAATGTTATCATTTCGTAGATTTATTATTGAACAAGAAGAAGAGGCATCAGAGGGTGCAAGCCGTCAAATTAAACATTTGACGCATATAGAAGATCGCCCATTACAAAATGGTTCTAAAGGTGCTGAACATGCAATCTCAGCACTAAATGCCGCGGCACAACACATTAAAAGTGGCAATAATAATTCAGAACTTACAACAAAGTATGATGGTTCACCTGCAATCGTGTATGGTCATCATCCAGAAACTGGTAAGTTTTTCGTTGCATCAAAGTCTGCATTTAATAAGACTCCAAAAATAAATTATAATGAAGCAGACATTGAAAAGAATCATGGTCATGCACCAGGTCTTGCTGACAAACTAAAAGCAGCACTTCATCATTTACCTAAGATTGTACCAAAACAAGGTGTATATCAAGGTGACATGATGTTCACCCATGAAGATAAGAAGTCTGGTCCAAAAGGATCAGTCTCTTTTAATCCAAATCCATCAGGTATCACATATACTGCACATGGCGATTTGGCAAATAAAGTTAAGAAAGCAAAGATGGGTGTGGTCACTCATTTAATGTATCATGGCAAAGACGCAAGTAGTCTAAGTGCATCACATGGTGTTGATCATGAGTCATTTAAACATCATCCAGATGTGTTTACTGTTGATCCTAGAATGGATACAAGTGCAGTCCATTTTAGTCCAAAACAACAATCAGAATTTAAGAAACATTTAACTGCTGCAGCTAATGTTCACCAAAAACATGGTGAAAACATGTACGCATTAACAAAACAACATCAAGGTGTTGGATCTCATTTAGAAACATTTATAAATCATACGATCAAAACAGATAAAGAACCAAATCACGAAAACTTTAAACATTTTATAGAAAATCATTATAACAAAGCTATCGATAAACTAAAGACAGACAAGAATAAAAATCAGAAGAAATCAGAACTGATCCAACACCTCCATCACATCGAAAGAAATAAAGAACACTATAATAATCTATTCAAAATGCATCAACATCTCCAGAAAGCAAAGAATGTACTAGTGGACGTTATGAATCAGAAACAAGATTTCGAACACACTCATGGTGGTGAGAAAGCTAATCCAGAAGGATACGTTTTCCATCATGGCGGAGAATCTGATAAATTGATTAATAGAGCAGAGTTCAGTAAACGCAATTTCGCTAACCGTACACACTAATATGAAAAGTTTTCTACAAAAGATCACAGAAGAAACTGCAACTAAGAGTCCTGTAGTGATGGCTTTTGGTCGGATGAATCCTCCAACTATTGGTCATGAGAAATTAGTTAATAAAGTTAAAGAAATCGCACATGATTATCATGCACCACATCATATTATTATATCACACACGCATGATGCAAAGAAGAATCCACTAGATGCTGAAAATAAACTAAGACATGCCAAAAGATTCTTTCCTAATACGAATATCACAACATCAGATAAATCACATCCGACTTTCCTACAACATGCCGCAAGACTAAATCATGCAGGTCATGACCATCTTGTCATGGTTGCAGGATCTGATAGAGTTGATGAATATAAAAATAAACTCAATCAGTATAATGGCACACATGAAGGTGCGTTGTTTAATTATAAAAAGATTGAAGTGAAGTCTGCTGGTCAAAGAGATCCGGATGCAGAAGGCGCAGAAGGTATGTCTGCATCTAAAATGCGCGAACATGCAAAAAATAATGATTTCACATCATTCAAACAAGGTATTCCATCACATGTTCCTGAACATCACGCTAAAGAATTAATGCGTGATGTTCGTCGAGGTATGGGTATTCATGAAGATGTGGATTACGGTAAATATAAAGCACTCTTTATCTTTGGTGGACCAGGTTCAGGTAAAGATATAATTATCCGCGAGATGGTTGCAAACGAAAATGTTGTAGAGATGAATACATCTTTGGCATCTTCTGTTCTTTCTAAAATGAACGAAAATGTTAAAGATTACAGATGTGATATTATTAGAAATAGAATGCCATTGATAATCAATAGCACTACTAATGAGACTGAATTAGTCGTAGAGATGAAAGATAATCTAGAGAGACTTGGATATGTAACGATGATGATTTTCGTTGATACTTCAAATGAAGTCTCTAGAATTAGAAATGAAAATCACACTAAGTCAATATCTGAGTCTATTCGTTTTGAAAGATGGAAACAGACGAGAAAATCTTCTACGAAATTGGCAGAGCATTTTAATAAGTATCTACAATTTGATAACTCGGTTGATCTTAATCAAGCGAATGATTTACAGATTGCTGAAAAAGAAGAAGACATTACAACGATTACGGAAATGATTGATTGGTTCTGGAGTACTTCAGCAAAGAATGTTCAGATTAAAGATGTTAGTCGTTTAATTGAATCTGTTAAAACATGTACATGCAAATATCCAAGAAAATCGATATTTGAAAACATCTGTCCATCATGTCAAATGGTTAGAAAGTCTGGTAAGATTGATTCGGTTAAAGATGGTGATGTTCAATCAAACTCTGGATACACATTCAGAACATATGAAGATTCACCATCGATTTCTGTTAAACCAGAACCACGGGAAGCAAACTTTCAACAAGATGCAGATAAGATTCGTTCAAAGAAACAGAGACTTAATCCAAATGGTGCAGGCAAAGTTCTAAAACCCGCAGGTATTAGTCCAGAATATGATACACGTGGATCTGGAACAGTATATCCAATGTCTGGTCTTGGACAAGTTACATATAGAGAACAGAAAGAGAATAAATACACCAAGAAGTCATTTTCTAAGTTTAGAAGAGAATCTATGGATTCACCGGGTGATGAGATGGGTGTAACTGGTGGTTATCATGGACCATCTAATAAAGATCCTATAGATACTCTGAATAAAATAGATACGACACCAACAAAGAAGAAAAATGAAAAGTTTCAAAGAATTCGTCGCTGAAGTTGCTGCGTGGCAACGAAAAGAAGGTAAGAATCCTACTGGTGGATTAAATCGGAAAGGAATTGCTTCCTATCGGCGTGAGAATCCAGGTTCTAAACTATCGATGGCAGTTACTACACCACCATCCAAATTAGATCCAGATAGTAAGGCTGCCAAAAGAAGAAAGTCTTTTTGTGCTAGAATGGGTGGAATGCCTGGTCCTATGAAGGATGATAAAGGTAGACCGACAAGAAAAGCACTCTCGTTACGAAAATGGAACTGCTAATTTAAACCCGGAGACTAAGATGTTCAATAATAAATTTAAATTTGATGCTGCTGCTGACCTAGCAAAATCAATTCTTGAGGCTGATACAAAAGCTAAGATGGAAGCACTCAAAGGTGATCAAGTTAAATTAGACAAGAATCGCAACGGTAAACTTGATGCACAAGACTTCAAGATGCTTCGTGGCGAAAAGAAAGTAAACGAAGCAGAAGCAAATTATCAGTCTTCGTATCGTGTTGGCAAGACTGCTAACTTCAAACCTAAAGCATCTGATGTGGGTCAAGGCAGAAAGATTACTGGCAAGATGGGCAAGTATGGTAAGCAGCCAGATGATGACAACATGGTCGAACCGCCAGCGGATCATAAAGTCGGTGATGTTAAAACTGATCCAAGTGCAGTTGTTCCAGGGCACAGCACAATGGGTGCTAAGTTGCATCTTGCATCGTTGCCAAAAGATGCAGAAGGCAATACAATTCATAAAGGTGCAAGACGAGTTAATGCTGCTGATCTAGTTGCTAAGAGAAAGGCAATGATGGCTGGTCAGAAGAATGAAGAATATGTTGAAGAAGGAATGGAAGATACATTGCATCCAGCGGGTGCTGCTTTATTGAAGCACATCAAACCAGAACATCACAATCTATACAAGCCACATCTAACTAAAGATGTGTTTAATGGTGGTTTTGGTGATCGTCATGCAGTTCTTAAGGCAGCACAAGATGCTGGTCATTTGAAAATGGATCTAAAGAAACAAAATGAAGAAGTCGAAGAATTGGATGAGCGTGAACTGACTTCTGGTGAAACGAAAGAGAAGGAACGCATCGTCCATGGCATGAAGAAGTCTTTGAAAGGTTTTAAAGCACGTTACGGTGATCGTGCAAAAGAAGTCATGTACGCTACTGCAACCAAGCAAGCTAAGAAAGACTAATGAAAAAGTTGAAGAAGGAAATGATGGGTAAACTTGCAAACGGAGACGATCCAATGGAACCATGGTCCAAAAAACACAATGCTCCATTGGAAGAACAATCCGAACAAAAGTTACTGGTTTCATATATCCGTTCATTGGGTTATGCACCTGAATTCATGACTTCTTCACAAAAATCTGCTTATGCTAGATCAAAAGGTTTTGAACAATATAAAGTCTCACATGATTTTTCTGCAAAGAATGAAGCGTATGTAAGAAAGACTGCAGCTCAGAAAATTGCTGCCGCACTTCAAAAACAACGTGAAAAGAATAAACCATACGAAGCGCATCAAGAAAGAATGAGACAACTTGACGCATTGATGAAAGGTATGAAAACTGAAGAAGAAACTAATGAAGTAAATGAAGATTTAAGAAAATGGTTTAGAGAAAAATGGGTTCGTATGGACACCAAAGGTAATATAAAAGGCGATTGTGCTCGTGAACCTGGAGAAGGAAAACCAAAGTGTTTACCACAAGTTAAAGCTGTTGCGTTAGGTAAAGAAGGTCGCGCAAAAGCAGCAAGACGTAAAAGAAGAGAAGATCCGAATCCAGAAAGACGCGGAGCTCCTATTAATGTTAAAACAGAAAGTGTTGATTCAGAAACAATAAATGAAAAGAATGTTCCCACTAGTCCAGAAAAGTGGGCTCGTGCAAAATCTGCCGCAAAATCAAAATTTGCTGTATATCCGTCTGCGTATGCTAACGGATGGGCTGCGAAAAAATATAAAGCTATGGGTGGTGGATGGAAATCAGTAAGTGAAGAAGAAGAAATCAGTGAAGCAGGTACTGGTCTTCTGATGACATTCATTCGTGCAAAAGGTCTTGATCCACTCACAATGCATGGCAATCAAAAAGCATCTTATTCACGGTCAAGCGAATTTAGATTGTTTAAGAGAAAACATAGACCTGTAGGAGAAGCATCTGGAATGGGTGAACGTGGTGATGACTGGAACGAAGCATCATCTCCTGCACAACAGGCAGCGATTGCAGTCAACATGAAAAAGAAAGGTATCAAACCTAAACACTTCAAAGAAGAAACAGATAAGAAAGATACTATCATTCTTGATATTCCATTACTCATTCGTGTTCTAGAGTTAGCAAGAGAAGATATTAAAACTGATATGGATCTCCATCGAGTTGTCGAACGTCTTATCGATATTCGCACAAAAGGTATGCTTACGATGGATGATTACAACTTTATTGCTGGTCTAAAAGAAGAGTTTCAGATTGATGAGATGAAGAAGACTCCAGACAATATGGATGCAGACACAATTGGTGTTGCTCGCGAAGGTAGTATTTGTTGGCCCGGATATAAACGCAAAGTTGGCACTAAGAAATATACACCTGGTTCTTGTGTAAAAGAAGAACCAGTGTCTGAATCAAATGGTGGTAGACAATATAAAGTGAAATCGATTGGATATCATCCAAAGAAAGGTGATTATTATATCAGTCCACAATCAGGTCAACCAGTTTACAAATCTGGTGTTCGGGTAGGTGATCATGAGAATCCAAAGACTGGTGAAATTAAAAAGAAAATAAGAGAAGACAAGTATCAAGATCCACACGCAGCAACACAAACTGTCGGTATGGAAGTCGAGGGTAAATCTAGAGCATTCAAAGCGATCAAGAAATTAACCAAAGTGAATGAGACAACTTATGATTGGGAAAAAACAGAGAAAGATAACGACTCTGGTAAGAAACAGATGACTGCTAAGATTATCATGAAAGGTGGCAAAACAATGACGGGTCAAGATAGAGATACCATTCAGATTGATCCAATTGTTCGAACCAAGCTAGATAACTACAAGAGTATCAATCCTAACAATAATAAATAGTAAATAGATTCACTAAGGAGAATATCAAATGTCCACGACTCTCTGGAATAATTTCGACGGCGGTAATGCAGCCCCAATTTGGGCAGCGACTGCTCTCAAACTAGCTCCAACACGAACGAACGCCAACGTAATCTTTTCGAACTCTAACGTCGCATTGTTCGCATCCGAATCAGTTGGTGTTTATGCTATATCGGCGTCCGAGATTGCAAATACGACAGGACAAGGTAAGAGTGCAGCTCACACTGGATGGGTTCAGAGAACAGGATTCATGGGTCCAGTTATCTCTATTACTGCCAACGCTAATGCATATGGCACGAATAGTTTCATCACATTCTCTGGTGGTCAAACATCTTCGAATACCATCAATCCAGCAGGTCAGGGAACTGGTAATACTTCTGCTAATGCTACAGTTTCGGTTGCAGCAAATGGTAGAATCCAGTCGATTACAATCAACTCTGGTGGTTTGTATCTAACCACACCAAACGCTACTCCAGCGTCTGGTAATGCAGCATTCACAGTCACAATGGGTGGTCGTGCTAATCGTTTCCAATATGAAGTGCTTGTTGCAAGTAATACAATCTTTGGTGACTCATCTTCTGACGATCATATCCTACCACAGTAAAATGATCTGAATGTTATTTGATGATTTGCGTGAGGAGAATGTAATACTGTATGCCATGAAGGCATATGATTCTCCTCATTGCATTATGTCTGAGTTTGAAAGTGATTACAAACGAACTAAGTATTTAAAGAGATTGTTTCGAAGATACAAGTTGACTGGTGAACTCAGAGAACGATTAATTCTTAATCACATCATACTTCTTTATAATGTGTTCGGCGTAGAAGCAGCAACACGCATATTGTTCTTTAGAATTGATGAAAAAGACTATGATGTACTGAAAACATTTTTGTTATATTTAAATTATATGCCTGAGAAAATAAAAGGTATATCGGGTAAAGATATTGTCTCTAACAATATAAATATTGACGAAAATATAACAAGGATATTGGAAAGCATATGAAGTCTTTTAAACAGTTCAGAGAAGATGCGGGTGGAATTGCAGCACCTGGCCCAGTTAATGTTGTTTCTACTGGTGCAATTGCTGGCACTGGTGGCAAAGGTGGTGAACCCGGTGTCAATATGAAGAAAAAGAATAAAGTCGTAATTCAGCCAATGGCTCATAGAAGTCCACCAAAGATGTAATCATGGACTTTCAATTCAATTTTACTGAAGTTAAATTAGGACAGTTACTTAGAGGTAACAAAGAAGTCCATGCTTGGTTCGATGCTTGTGTTGAGGTATTTCCACACTACGAACTAACAACAGTAAATCGAGTTGCATCTTTTATTGCACAATGTGGTCATGAATCCAATAACTTCATGACACTAGAAGAAAATCTAAACTATTCTGCATCTGGTCTTGTTAAGACATTCAAGAAGTATTTTGCAGATGAAACTATCGCATCACAGTATGCAAAACAACCTGAAAAGATTGCAAATAGAGTGTATGCAAATAGAATGGGTAATGGAGACGAGAAGTCTGGTGATGGATGGTTATATCACGGTAGAGGCTTAATTCAACTCACGGGTAAAACAAATTACTCCGCATATGCACGAGATACTGGTCAATCATTAGAAGATGCAGTAGATCATACAAGTCATCCTCATGGTGCATTAGAATCTGCATGTTGGTTTTGGCATACTCGTGGACTGAATAAATTCGCAGACTCTAAAGACATAATGACATTGACAAAAAGAATCAATGGTGGTACAATAGGTCTAGAAGATAGAAATCTTAGATTTGAACGTTCAATTAGTATTTTAGGAAGAGATTAATATGCCAACATTCTATTCAATTATAATTAAAATTGTCGCATTATTATTAGTACTAATCTGTACGTTCTATGCTGGCAAAAGAGTCAACGATAATCAGTGGTTGGCTAAAGTACATGAACTTGAACAGAAAGTTGCAATCGCTGACGAAAAGAGTAAAGCAATAAATACTGTGGTTGAAACTAAAGTTGTCGAAAAAGTAAAGGTGGTAAAACAAAATGTTTATGTCAACAAAGAAATCATTAAAGAAGTTGCTGGCAAACAGCTTGATGCTAAGTGTAGTCTGCCTGAGTCTACTATCATGCTCGTCAACAGTGCCAGTCAAAATGAAGTGGCCAGAAGTCCCTCCGTCGCTGATGGAGCCACCTCCACCGTTAAAGCAAGTGACGTCCTCAGCACCGTCGTCGAAAACTACGGAATCTGCAACGAAACAAGAGAAAAACTAATATCATTCCAAGAGTGGTACAAAGCGCAGAAGAAAATCTTCGAAGATTTAAACAAATAAATAATATATCTTAGGAGAACAAAATTGGGTGCTTTTGTCTACGAAGAAGAAAATGGCGTACAGATAGTCAATCAAGCACCTACAACAAGAATTGGTGTCTTTAGACCTCTTGGTTCTACTGGTGGTGGTGGATTCCAACAATCTGCTGTTCCTGCTCCAGTTCTAACTGCTGCTGGTAATAATGCAGCACAGAATGCAGAAGTTTTAGTTGCAAACACAAACGAAGATTGGATCAATAAGAAATGGCGTCCAGCAATGGGTTGGATGTATATGGCAGTATGTACGTTTGATTTTATGGTTGCTCCTATTCTATGGAGCATTGCACAAGCATTAGATGGTGGTCAGATTTCTACTCAATGGCAACCCGTGACATTACAAGGTGCTGGTTTATTTCATATCGCCATGGGTGCAGTTCTTGGTATTGCAGCATATGGTAGAACTAGAGAAAAACTAGAGGACAAACACTAAAATGGCTGCCACAGATCAAGACTATACGCAAATGAAAGTTGATGTGGGTGTATTAAAGGTACAAGTAACACAACTAACGGAACTTTGCGCTAAAATGGACAAAGTAATAGATAAACTTATGGAACAACAGGATAGACTTGTGAATCAGATTTATGAAGATATTGACAATAAGAAAAAAGAAACTAATACAGACATAAAAGAATTGCATTCTAGAATCACTACTATTAGCCGTGAGTTATCAGATAAAGTTGAATTGACTGAACGTAGGATTATGGAACGTATCGAGAATCTCAGGACTGAGATATCCAATCACAATAAGAAAGAAGATGCAGAATTTGGCAAAATCCTTGAATGGAAATGGATGGTTGCTGGTGGTATTTTTCTCGCAGGCTTCTTGCTTTCTATGGTAAAAGTTGATATAATGAAGTTGTTCGGCAACTAAATTTATCTCCTTTCGCTATGAGCGTCTACATTGACCGCAAATTCTTAAAGCTTCTGTCGCCCAAATTAGGCAAGTTCACACAACGGCGTGAGGACTTGTACAACTTTCGGTGCCCGTTCTGTGGTGATTCACAGAAGAATCAATTCAAGGCCAGAGGCTATATCTACCGCAAAAAAGATGACTACTTCTATAAGTGTCAGAATTGTGGTATCGGCCATTCCATGTATAACTTTATCAGCCATCTAGATCCTGAAATGGTGAAAGAGTACGCACTCGAAACATATTCAAATGTTAAAGTTCATATCGATGTAAAAGTCCCAGACTTTAAATTTGAAAAACCAATATTCAAAGCAAAGATTAATCTACCAAAGATATCAGAATTAGATGATGAACATTATGCAAAAAAGTATTGCTTAAATCGAATGTTTAGTGTAGAATGCTTAGACAAGCTCTACTTTGCAGAGAGTTTCAAACGATTTGTAGATGAAATTCTACCAGACAATGAAAAGAATCTCAAAGAAGATGATCCTAGATTGATCATACCATTCTTCGATATTGATGGATCACTCCTTGCAATTCAAGGCAGAGCACTTCGTGATTCAAAGATTCGATATATAACTATCAAAATAAATCAAGATAGTATTAAGATATTTGGTCTAGACACAGTAGATAAAGAAAATAAAGTCTATGTGACTGAAGGTCCTCTAGACTCTCTGTTTCTACCCAATGCAGTTGCTACTGCTGATGCAAATCTAACAAATGCAGTCAACTATATTGCTAAAGATAAATTGGTGTTGGTGTTTGACAATGAACCAAGAAACAAAGATATATGTAGACTGATGGATGAAGCAATCGAGAAACATTTTCAAATCTGTATCTGGCCAGAGATGATGCAAGAGAAAGATATCAACGATATGATTCTGAATGGATTCTCATCAGATGAGATAAAAGACATTATAGATAACAACACGTTTGTTAATCTCAGAGCAAAGTTTGAGTATACACAATGGAAAAAGATATAAGGAGTTTTGAATGAAAGTTAGTCTAGTCTCTTATTCGCGGGATCTTGAGGATAGAAGTCTCCTTAATCAAGTTGCATACGCTGCACGAGTTTCTAATCCAGGTAATCAGAACAATGAAGAAACCGCAGAGAAACTAGTTCGATATCTGATTAAACATCAACATTGGTCCCCACTTGAAATGGTATCATTGTGTTTAGAGATTGAAGTGACTAGAGATATTGCACGGCAGATTCTTCGTCATAGATCATTCTCATTCCAAGAATTTTCACAACGATATGCTGTTGCAGATCTAGGTTGGGAATTAAAAGAAACGCGATTACAAGATACAAAGAATCGACAGAACAGTATTGAAACTGAAGATCATTTACTTGCAAATGATTGGTATCGTGCTCAACAACGAGTTCTATTCACAATTCAAAAAGAATATGATTGGGCAATTGCAAATGGTATTGCAAAAGAACAAGCTCGAGCTGTTCTTCCAGAAGGACTTACTTTATCGCGTATGTATATGAATGGAACTCTACGTTCATGGGTTCACTATATACAACTACGTTCTTCTAATGGAACACAAAAAGAACATCGTGATGTGGCACTCGCTTGTGCTAAAGCAATTGAACCAGTATTCCCTCTTATCACGGAGTTTACAAATGAACAGACTAGAAGACAGGAATTAAAATGACACCAGGAATCGTACACGGAATTAAAGTTGATTATTCTAGAGATATTCTATTTGATGATTTAGGAATTAAACGACTTCAAGAGTCGTACATGAAAGAAGATGAGGCATCGCCACAGGAGAGATTTGCATATGTTAGTAATGTTTTTGGATCAAATAAAGATCATGCTCAGCGTTTGTATGATTACTCTAGCAAGCATTGGCTTAGTTATTCTACTCCCATTCTTAGTTTTGGTCGTTCTAAGCGTGGCCTTCCTATCTCATGCTTTCTTAACTTCATTGAAGATACTGCGGAGGGACTAGTTGACAACCTTTCTGAAACCAATTGGCTTTCTATGCTTGGTGGTGGTGTGGGTATCGGTTTTGGCATTCGCTCGGCTGATGATAAGTCTACGGGAGTTATGCCGCACCTTAAAATGTATGACGCATCATCTCTCGCCTATCGACAAGGCAGGACTCGCAGGGGTAGTTATGCTGCATATCTTGATATTAGTCATCCTGATATTATCTCCTTCTTAGAGATGAGAAAACCAACGGGTGATCCTAATGTCCGTTGTCTTAATCTGCACCATGGTATTAATATCACAGACAAGTTCATGCAGATCATCGAAAAGTGTATGATTGATCCTACTGCTGATGATTCATGGCAATTAGTTGATCCTTATTCACATGAAGTTCGTGAAACTGTTTCTGCCAAACATCTATGGCAAATGATTCTTGAACTTCGGATGCATACTGGTGAACCATATCTACATTTCATTGATACCAGTAATCGTGCTATGCCACAGTTTCTAAAAGATAGAGGTTTGCAAATTATGCAATCAAATCTTTGTTCAGAAATTATTCTGCCGACCAATGAAGAAAGGACAGCAGTATGTTGTCTATCTTCCGTTAATCTGGAGTACTATGATGAATGGAAGAACGATCCACTTTTTCTACAAGACGTTGCCGAGATGTTGGACAATGTGTTGGAATACTTTATTAGTAATGCTCCAGCTACTATATCTAGGGCTGTTTATTCTGCTTCTAATGAGCGGTCTATTGGTGTGGGAGCTTTGGGATTTCATGCGTACCTACAGCAAAAAGGTATTGCGTTCGAAGGAGTAATGGCTAAAATCTGGAACAACAGTATCTTCAAAGATATGAGAAAAAAACTAGACGAAGCAAATCTTCATCTAGGTAAAGAAAGAGGTGAAGCACCAGATGCAGAGGGAACTGGACGTAGATTTAGTCATATGTCGGCTATTGCTCCTAATGCTTCTTCTTCTATCATTATGGGTAATACATCTCCTTCTATTGAACCTTATCGTGCTAATGCTTATAGACAGGATACACTTTCAGGTTCTTTCTTGAACAAAAACAAATATCTCGATGCAATCATCAAAAAAGAATGCGAAAAGAATAAGAAGTTAAATTATCAAGATATTTGGTCTTCTATCATCGCTAATGATGGTTCTTGTCAACATCTTGAATGGTTAGATGAAAACGATAAGGTAGTCTTTAAAACTTCGATGGAGATCGATCAACGTTGGGTGATTGAACATGCTGCTGATCGTCAACAATATATTGACCAGGCACAGTCTTTGAATGTGTTCTTTAGACCCGATTCACATATCAAATACATCCATGCTATCCATTTTATGGCATGGAAGAAAGGTGTGAAGACTCTTTATTACTGCCGTTCAGAGAAACTTGCAAAAGCAGATAAAGTATCTAAGCGAATTGAACGTCAAGTGATTAAAGAACTTGATATGTCTGCATTGGCACAAGGAAACGACTGTATCGCATGTGAGGGCTAAATGAATAATATTTACGTTTGGTGGTTATTTCGAATAGTAGAAATGATCACCTGCATACATATTATAATAAATGTCTAGCGTCACTGGTAAAGGAGTAAAATGCATTACAAATCAATCTTCATATCTGATGTTCATTTGGGATCTAAAGAATGTAAGGCTGATAGACTAAACAATTTTCTAAAAGAAAATAGTTGTGATACATTATATCTTGTTGGTGATATTATTGATGGGTGGAAAATACAACAAAACAAATTACATTGGAAACAAAGTCACTCTAATGTAATTCGTAGATTTTTAAACTATAGCAAAGATGGCAGTAAAGTAATCTATATTGCTGGTAATCATGATGAATTTCTACGTCCATTCATGCAATATAAACTTGCATTTGGTCGAATCGAGATTCACAACCAATATGAACATCTAGGTGTTGATGGTAAAAGATATCTAGTAACTCATGGTGATCTATTTGATGGTATTACTAGACTTGCACCTTGGCTAACATTTCTAGGAGATAAAGCATATGACTTTATTTTATCGATTAATAGCAAATACAATTGGATACGCCATCGTCTTGGTTTTGGGTACTTTAGTCTTAGCAAATACCTTAAGCATAGAGTAAAGAAAGCTGTAGACTTTATTTTTCAGTTTGAGAAAAATCTAGCAGAGTATTGCAAGAAACGAGGATTCGATGGCGTTATCTGCGGACACATTCATCATGCAGAGATTAAAACAATAGATGGTATAATCTATATGAATGATGGTGACTGGGTTGAATCATTGACTGCATTAGTTGAACATGTAGATGGAAGATGGGAAATAGTGACATGGAATAAACAAGAAAACGAAGAAGATGTGTAAGAAAATTCTAATCGTTACAGACAACCTAAAGGATCAAATAAATGGCGTTGTCTCAACTTTTAAGAATATTGAAATATGCGCTGATTCTGATGGGTACGATTTTGTTTATATTGATCCCGGGCAGTTCTCTTATATTGATTGTCCTGGTTATGCTGAAGTTAAAATCGCTTGGCCTCGAGGAATCGGAAAAAGAATTGAAGAGATTAATCCGGATCACATTCACATTGCTACGGAAGGGCCCGTAGGACTAGCAGCACGAATCTGGTGTGATAGAAATGGATACTTCTACAACACAAGTTATCATACTAAGTTTCCAGAGTTTCTACACACATTATATAAGATACCTGTTGATTTAACATATCGTTATGTTAGATGGTTCCATAAACATTCAGGTAGAGTGCTCACCACAACCACGTCGATGGTGAAAGAATTAGAGTCAAGAGGATTTAGATCTGATATAATACCATGGACTCGAGGTGTAGATAGGTCTGTTTTAAAACCCACTATCAGTCGCAGAAAGAATACATCACCAATAGTCCTATATGTAGGAAGAGTTTCGAAAGAGAAAAACCTAGAAGATCTCTGTACACTACAGGATAAGTATGTTATAATCATTGTTGGTGACGGTCCACACAGGAAAGAACTGGAAGACAAATACAAGAAAGTTAAGTTTGTTGGATATAAAAAAGAAAGTGATTTAGCTAATTATTATCTAAGTGCTGATGTGTTTTGTTTTCCAAGCATCAGAGATACGTTTGGTATTGTGATGATAGAATCACTTAGTGTTGGAACTCCTGTTGCTGCATACGATGTAACAGGTCCTAAAGATATTATACACAACGGCATAAACGGATACATAGGTCCAGACTTATCGGAGTCAATAAATAAGTGTCTTTCTTTGAATAGAAAATTAGTTAAAGAAACATCAAAAGACTGGACATGGGAAAATTGTTGGAAGATTTTTAAAGACAATTTAATTAGAGCAAGAGGATAAAATGACTAAAGAAGGCAAACTAACACTCACGGACGAAAGGGATCATTTTAAACCCTTTAATTATCCTTGGGCGTATGAAGCATGGTTGAAGCATGAACAATCCCATTGGTTGCATACAGAAGTGCCAATGTCAGAAGATGTACAAGATTGGAAAAAGCGTTTAACAGAAAATGAAAAATTGTTTCTAACACATATCTTTAGATTCTTCACACAGGGTGACATTGACGTTGCTGGTGGTTATGTACGCAATTACTTGCCACATTTTCCACAACCAGAAGTTAGAATGATGCTTGCAGGTTTTGCGGCACGTGAAGCGTTGCATATTGCTGCATATTCACATTTGATTGAAACTCTTGGTCTGCCAGAGACAACATACAATGAGTTTCTCTCTTATCAAGAAATGCGCGACAAACATGATTATATCAGAGACATTTCAGGCCAAAACACTACATTAGAGAATACAGCAACACATATTGCTGTGTTTTCTGCATTTACCGAAGGTATGCAGTTATTCTCTTCGTTCATTATGTTGTTGAACTTTCCGCGAAATGGATTGATGAAAGGTATGGGTCAAATCGTCACTTGGTCGATTGTTGATGAAACAATGCACGCTGAATCCATGATTAAATTGTTTAGAACATATATAGAAGAAAATAAGCAAATCTGGAATGATGAACTCAAATCAAGAATCTACACTATCGCAGAAAAAATGGTTGATCTTGAGGAGAAATTTATTGACCTCGCTTTCAAGATGGGTGAAATGCGGGATCTTACTTCTGATGATGTTAAGCGATATATTCGCTATATCGCTGATCGCCGTCTTATTTCTTTAGGTCTCAAAGGAATATTTAAAGTGAAGAAGAATCCATTACCGTGGGTAGAAGAGATGATTAATGCACCGACTCACACAAACTTTTTTGAGAATCGGGCAACAGATTATGCTAAGGGCGCTCTGACTGGAAATTGGAGCGATGTTTGGGCTAATTAAGGAGATTTAAATGGCAGACAAAATTATAACAGCAGATTGTGATAGCTGCGAGTCAACATTTGAAATTGCATATGAAGAAGAACTAGTGTCAGATCAATTACCTAGTTTCTGTCCATTTTGTGGTGAAGCAGTTGAAGATGTTACAGAACAAATATATGAAGAAGAAGATGATGATTTAGATATTGAGGGATGGGAGTGACTTGGAAATTTGAGGGATCAGATTTCACAGAAAGTCAAATAGGTGAATACTATGGATTCGTCTATTTGATAACAAATCTTCAAACCAATAAGAAATATATTGGTAAGAAGTTTTTCTACTCAGCACGAACAAAAACCTTGAAAGGCAAGAAGAAAAGGTATAAAATAGCATCTGACTGGCAAACTTACTACGGTTCGAACACAGAACTTCAGACCGACGTGAAGGTGCTAGGTGAACAGATGTTCCTGAGGGAAATTCTACATCTTTGTAAGACTAAGGGTGAGTGTGGTTATGTCGAAGCAAAAGAACAATTCGGTAGAACTGTATTGGAAACCGACGACTTTTATAACACTTGGATAATGGTAAGAGTTAGAAAATCACACATTAAGGAATATAATGGAAGAATTAAAAGCATTACGTAATGGTAATTACGATGGTTTTATGTTTATGAGGAGTGATGATGGTAATTTAGCAATTAAAGCATTTGAGTTTAATGATCCGGGTCAAAAACTTCCTGGTTCATCAATGGGAGATCTATATGATATAATTGTAACGCCACAAGATTTATCTGAAAAACCAGATAGATTTAAAGCAATACTAGTATCACCAGTAGATTATTTAAATAGAATGTTTGATGATGGATTTTTTGGTGTCATTTGTCGCGCTACCACCAAATCAGATAAAGCGATGAATGAAAACTATGCATCAATGGTTGAAGCTATTGAACAGATTATGAAAAATATGGAGAAATAATATGATTGATCGTTTTGAATTGAAACAAATTTTGGAAAAGTCTGTTGCAACTGTTGTCTTCACAAAAGTCAATGGTGAACAACGAGAAATGAAATGTACTCTTCTTGCCGAGTATGTTCCTAAACAGAATGTTGCAGAAAAACAACTTCTGTCTGAGACCTTGACACCCAAGGAGAATCCTAGTACAATGGCTGTATGGGATGTAGAAAACAACGGATGGCGGTCATTTCGTCTTGATTCTATTAACTCAGTTTCTGCCTCTAGTGTGTAAACAAATTAATTAAATATGCGACCCACTTCAATCGAAGAGTATGAAAAGAAAGCGTCTGGTGGTGAACCAACGTGGACTAATGTTGAAGTTTCTCTTTATCAGGACGTACCAATTTCAAAAGCATTAAATTGGTATGCATATCATTGCTCTGCGAAAGAGAGTAAAAAATATACTATTCAATATCTAAAAGATAAGAAAGCGTCTAAGAACATTATTGATGCTATTGATAGAGTTCCTGAAGACAAGTTTAAGAATCTTGGATTTGTTTGCCGCATGAAACTTCGCGGAGCACCTCTTACAGAGAAGAATGATAAGTGGATTGAGAACTCTATCGAGAATCTTCGGTGTCTCTTTAAAGAGAGTACAAAAGAAGAAGAGAATAAAGTAGAGAAAGTGGGTCCTTCAATTCAAGAACGAATTGAAGACAAAGCTCGTGAACATATTGGTGAACTTGAAGGTGTCATCGATGAATGTATTGCCAAGAAGAATTTTACTGATATTAATCCATATGATTGGATGCAGGCACGGCAAGTCAAAGCAGTCCATACAAAGTTTATTGTTTCCTTTTGCGAGAAACGAATTGCAGAACTAAAAGAAGTTATTGCAGGTAAAGATGAGCAATTAGTTGAAGGATATTCAAATTTTAAGAAAACTTTACTCAAACGATATCTGGATTTTCTAAATACAGTTGTGGCAGATTGTTCAAGGATTAGTCATGTTGCAAAAGTGACTCGAGCTCCAAGAAAGAAGAAGCCTAAGACAACTGAAAAGATTCTGGCTACGTTTCAATACAAGAAGGAAGATAAAGATTTTAAAGTGGCTTCTATTAATCCTACTGATATTATCGGTTCATCTCAGTTATGGGTTTTTAATACAAAAACAAGAAAACTCGGATGTTATTTCTCAAGCGACAGTTCGGGCTTGAGTGTGAAAGGTACTACATTGACTAATTTTGAAGAATCTAAATCAATTCAAAAAACTGTTCGAAAACCAGAGACTGTTCTACCTGGAGTTATCTCTGTGGGTAAAGTAGCGCTCCGTAAAACACTAACTGATATTAATGCAGTCGAACAATCAATGACTGGGCGAATCAACGCCGACACAATTCTACTAAGGGTAATCAAATGAGAAGAAATATCTATGAAGTTTTTGATGATTTTGAAAATGCATCAAATAAAGAAGAAAGAATCAGAGTTCTGCAGGAAAACTGGACTCCAGTATTACAGAACGTGTTATCTATGGCATTTCATCCAGACATTAAGTGGAAAGTCAAAGGAATTCCAGAGAATTATAAGATTCCAGATACAAAACCAGGAATTTCTTATAGCACACTCAATCAAGAACTAAAAAGACTGTATTTGTTCCAAGTTGGAAATCCAACAGCAGAAAAATTGACAGAAGCAAAACAAAAAGAGTTGCTTTTAATTCTTCTTGAGTCTCTAGAACCTAGAGAAGCAGAAGTTATCAATGGAATCTTTAAAAAAGATTTGGGTGTTGAGGGCTTGACATACAAGTTCGTTCGTGATAATATTAGTGGACTGTTGCCGTAACAGTATTTTTTCAACCAGAGAGGGAGTGTAGATAAAGTGGGTAAGTCTTTAAGTAGATATTTTGAAGAGTCGAGCAATGATGAATATGGTTCTTCAAACGAGTTTTACAATAAAAAACAAAAAAAGAAAAGCATTGAACTTAGAAAAAGCAAAATGCGCAAATATCAAGAAGATTCTTTTGAATCTGATTTCAACGAAAAGCGTATGAAGTATCGATAATCTAATTTTTTGAGTTTTTTGTTATGATGATTTATGCTTATCAGAAAAAGTCCAAGCCAAAATTGCGTCCTAAGAAAGAACGCGAAGAATATCAAGCTTGGTTAGACAAACACGGCGTCGGTAAGAAGAAAAAAGTTACCGAATCTCCGTCTTTTTCTTATAATTTGAACATTCCTGCCGGCAGGACTGACTCAAGACACATTCCTTCTCTAAATACTGGAGAAGGCGACACAAATATGCGAACTAAAAAAGTTTATACGGGCGATAAAATGCTTGGAATCGGAACTTTGCATAAATCTAACGCTGTTCCTGTGTTTTCCCAAGAAGAAGCACTTGATATGGCAAAAATGAGAAGGTAAAAATGGAAAATTCCGAAGAAATTCACGAAATTTTGCGAAAAATCGTAGCCGAATGGGTCAAGATGTCCCAGGATGAAGAAAAATGTGACGGAGAAGCAACACCCGCTTGACATTTTCACGAAAAAGCGTATAATAGAATCATCAACTCAACGGAAACACAAATGCTGATCGATTCGAAATCCAATCTTGCACGACTGATGGCTACTGAAAACCTCGTTATTGAACAACGGCGAGTTCCAACTGCTTTTTTCGACATTAAAAATCGTGTTCTCACGGTTCCTATTCTAAATGGTAATTTGTCGCCTGAACTTTATGATCTTCTTTTGGGTCATGAAGTTGGCCATGCACTAGAAACTCCAGAAGAGGGTTGGCACCATTCTGTCATTGAAATCAAAGAAGTGTCCAGAACGACTCTGAATATTTGTGAAGATATTCGGATCGAAAAGAAAATCAAACGACGCTTTCCTGGTATTCGCCCGTCCTTCCTAAAAGGATACCGCGAACTTATGGATATGGACTTCTTTGGCGTGAAAGGTAAAGATCTGAATACGCTTAATTTTCTTGATCGCATCAATCTTCATGCCAAAGGTGGCGCACAACAGAATATTCGATTCACTAAAGAAGAAACTGATCTTCTAGAAGAAGCAGAAGACGCTGAAACTTTTAAAGAAACCGTTGAGGTTGCTAAAAAGATTGATGCGTTTATGAAAAAACAAGAAGAAAAGCGTAAAAACGAAAAACCGAATTCGTCTTCGGAAGAATTTTTAGAGTCTCCTTTACAAGATGATGACATTGATGAAACTCAACAGTATTCGGTCACAGATTCTGATGAAGATGAGGATGGTTCTGATGATGGCGAAGGTGAGGATGATGATTCTGATGAAGATGCCAAGACTGGTATGACTGGTTCTGCCGATGGTAAATACAATCCTGTTTCTATCACAGATCAAAACTTCCGTGAACGCGAGAAGGAACTTACATCAGAAGCAACTCGAAAAGAGTATGTGTATTCTTCTATTCCGGAAGTTAATCTGAGTAAGATTATTGTTCCTCATAAAGTTTTATATGAGAAGTTTGCTTTGATTAACAAACTAGAGGCAAATATTGGATTCTATAAACCAGAGGTTCTTCTTTCTAATTTGAATGCATTTCGGAAAGAATCGAATCGTGTAGTTTCTTATCTGGTAAAAGAGTTTGAACTTCGCAAGAATGCCGATCAACTTTCTCGGGCTAAAGTGTCTAAGACTGGTGATTTGAATATGTCTAAGATTTCTGAGTATAAGTTTACTGATGATATCTTTAAACGGATCACTAAGATTCCTAATGGTAAGTCACATGGTCTTGTCATGTATATTGATTGGTCTGGTTCTATGACAGATCACATTCATGCAACGGTAAAGCAGTTGTTGAATCTGGTGATGTTCTGTAAGAAAGTGAGTATTCCTTTTGAGGTGTATGCAATTGCATCTCATCCAGATGCAGATGATAGTATTCCATATCGTGGTGGTCTCTGTGGTTATCAGAGTATGACGATTGGTGATCTTGGCATGCACGATGATTTTTGTTTGCCAAACATTCTTTCTTCTAAGATGACTTCAAAAGAGTTTACGAACGCTGCATCGATCCTTCTTGATTTTGGAACATCACGGTATACTCAGACGCAGAACGTTGTTGTACCGCAGATAATGCATCTTTCTGGTACTCCTTTGAATGAGACTATTATTTGTGCATTTGACATGATTGAGAATTTCAAGCGTGACAATAATCTTCAGATCGTGAATACTGTATTCCTGACGGATGGTAATTCGATATCGTTGATGGGTCGCATCAATGGATTCAATTCAAATGGATCACCATATGTTGAAGCGATTCGACCATATAATAAGAGGGCTTCTTTTATTCGTGATCCAAAGACTAAGGCTGTTGTTGAGATTCCTATTATTGGCAATGGTTGGGCTTCTGCTGAGATTAACAATTCGTATGAGACTAGGGCTTTGCTTCAGTTGTTGAAACAGAGGATTAGTGGCAATCTGATTGGATTTTATATTGCAAACAATCGGGCTGCAGTTCAATGTGTGAATACGTATAATCTAGATCAAAACAATGACAAGAAGATTCGTGATTTTCGGAAGAACAATTATACTGTCATTGATTCTGCTGGGTATGATGACTACTATATTCTGCGGTCAGATAAGTTGGATATTGATGATGAAGAGTTTTCAGTAACTGCAAATACGACTAAGAGTCTTGTCTCTGCTTTTTCTAAATACACTAACAACAAGATCTCTAATCGAGTTGTACTGAATAGGTTCATTAATCTGATTGCATAAGAGGAAATCATGGCAAAAAAGAGTTCAGTAATAAGTGCAACTTTGATCAAGTATAGAAAGAACGTATATGATGATTTCTCGTGGTTCTGGATTGATTCTAAATCTGGTGCTGCACTCTCTAAACATTTTGAATCTCAGGAAGATGCAGAGACATGGTTCAATGGTATGATCTCGATTCACAATGAAACGTATTCTCTATTGGATCGTGTTATGAATGGTGGATGGCATACTGTATCTGCACGAGTTGACTTATCGGCAGAACTTCCTCGCTGCCCATATACTTCAAAGTATGAAGATGATATGATGCATGTAACGCTTATTGCACGAGACAAAGAAGAAGCAAAGAAAAGAGTCGAGAAATATTATCAAGTATTGGAGTGGGCAGAATGACTAAGACTTATACTGTAGAATTAGAAGGCGAGGATGGTGAAATCCTGCCACTACCCGATGAATTGTGTAAGGAGATGGATCTAAAAGAAGGAGACAAACTCTCGTTTGAAATCGAGGGTGAAACTGTAATTCTTAAAAAGGTTAATACCTAAAAAAGTTGATCGTCTTGCTGATTAATCTTGCCTTCGGCGCGAATCCGTTCAACGTCAATAGATCTACCGCGTAACTGAAG
>Ga0209189_1000207_pt1 | contig 51442 bp, 35 predicted proteins | sample C_130820_EF_Meta_FD_187308 | JGI IMG/M metagenome (GOLD analysis project Ga0209189, IMG submission 187308) | Freshwater microbial communities from Lake Croche, Canada to study carbon cycling - C_130820_EF_MetaG (SPAdes) (version 3) | ecosystem: Environmental > Aquatic > Freshwater > Lake...
ACTAATAGTTATCAATATATTAGTACCAACATTATAATCATTAAAATTAGCATAATAGTTAACTATGTTTACAGAATCTCCATTAATAATACCAGAAATAGTATATGTAAATTGAGCAATATACGTTTTATCATATACTTTATTTAAGCCTAGTGGATTTATATTTATTGGTTTTGATAATATAGATCCATTTTCTGTATAAGTTGAGTTTATAAAATAATTATCTGAATTAGGACCAATTAAATAAATATTATATAAATCAACTAAAATATTATTGTTTGCATTTTTTGATCTATATACACCATATAATGAACTACTTAATGTAATATTATCTATATCACTACTTAATAAACCAGATAATGTGTAACTCAAAATATATGCATTTTCTGTTCCATCATAATATTTATTAATAATAAAACTTGGTATTACTTCTAAATTTGAAAAATTATATTGATAATTAAGTATATTTTCAGTAAAATATAATCCAATTAAGTTTACATCATCACTTTCTAAAATAAAATTACCTCCTACACCAATAATATTTAATGAACCTCTTGTAATTAAATTATAATCATTTCTTAAATTGTAAAAAGTATCATTCCAAAAATTACATAATAAAAAATCTATATATGTTGATGGTATTTTTTTTAAAAAATCTATAAATATTGTCCAAGTACTTAAATCATTAATATTTATTGCTTGCATATCAGAAACTAATTGATAAAATATTTTTCCATAATTATGTTGGATTATACCTATTGCATCATAAAATTTATTATTTAAATTGATTACATTTATTAATTCGTTCAATGTATTTTCATAAAAATCAAAAATGAAAAAATCTGTATTTGATGTTAGACAATTAGTAATACCACTTATATCACTTATTCTTGAGTCTATTAATAAAAAATAGTTTACATTGTTATTATTTAATAAATTATTGTTCATAATATTATTAGATAATACATTTTATTTTTTTTAATTAATTTATTAGTTTAATTTATTGTACCAAATGGTTGGTTTATAATCGGTGTATAATTTATTGATTTTAATCCATAAAGTGATAATCCTGAAACTATAATTGGTATATTCGTTCCTATATTTATACTTGAATAATATGCTATATAATTATTACAAATATCTACAAAATCAGTATCATTAATTATTATTCCGCTTAATGTATATGTTAATATTACTGAATTATTTCCATCAAACGTTTTTGATGGATTATTAAATAAAACATATAATGGTTTTTGATAAATTGTTCCAAATGTATAATCGGAATTATATGACAAACTATAGTTTGAGATGTCAGTTCCAATTAATTGAACATTATACACTGATATTAATTTATTATATCCAGCATTTGAATCATTAAAAAATGAATTAAAACTAAGATCAATATCATCTCCATTAATAGAAGTTAAATATTTATTTACTTGGGCTAAATTTGTACCATCATAAGTTTTGTTAAGACCTGTAAATGAATAATTTAATGGAAATGGTAATATATTACCATAAAATGGTAATATTGGTGTGTAAATATATTTTTCAGATCCTGGTACTTTTATTTTTCCATCTATTTTCCATAAATAAATCATACAATAACTAACTGCAATTACATTTTTAATGATAAGTCTAAAATAAGAATAATATGTTAAAGGGCTAGTTTTTCGTAAATAACTTGCACCATCTCTTTGACAATTAATTAATATCCAATTTATACCATCAATAGAACCAACTAAATCAATTTCCAATGGAGATGATGTAGCATCAGGGGGTGTATAGTAAAAACTAGTAATTAATAAGTCAAAAGGAAATTGAACTTGAATATATTCACCACGTATAATACCAACATCCTTTACTATTGTCGTAGTATTACCATCATATTTTGGACCAGGAGGAACATATAATGATCCTGAATAAACATCGGTAGTTCGATAAGCATAAATACCAGTATCACTTAGAAATGCCCTATAACTATTACTATCATTTGAAGAAGCAGAAAATTTATATGTTCCATTTTGATATGCTTGATCACCAGTTAAACCACTTATTGTATATATATTTGAATTTATTGCTGTTCCTACGGGAGTTGGTATAACTGTTATTCCCGTATTTACATAATTAATAACATCTGATATTGATGTATTATTTATTTGTTTATTTATTCCAGTATTTTTATCATCAAAATAAGCATATGATCCAATTATATCATCAGTTGGAAATAAACCTGAAATTGTTATTTTTATTCTATTTGTTCCATCATATATTTTTATTAGTTGTTCAGCTGGTAGATAAGGTTTAGGTGTAATAATTCCTGTATAATTGAGTGTATTTTGAATTGTATAATTATTTATTGACGAACCATATAATGATAAATTTGTGACATTAACTATACCACTTATTGTTGGGTATTTTGAAAGATAAATTGATGAATAGTTTGATAAAATATCTATTGTTCCAATATCAGAATAAATAACATCTGGTAATGTATATGTTACATTTTTTGTTATATATGTATTATCATATATTTTATTAAAATTAAATAAAGGTATTATATTTTTTTTTGTTATGTAACTAAATATTTGTGTATTTTGAATAAAATATCTATAAGAATGAATTCCATATAAAAACCCACTTACTGTTATTGAATTATAACCAACATTTATATTATTATAATAAACAATACCACATAATGTTAATATATCATTATTTATGATACCTGATAGTGTATAAAAATATACCAAATTATTACCATCATATGTTTTGTTTTCAGTATATATATTTATTGGTTTTGGAATAATTGTATTTGTTGATTTTGTTGTTGATAATATGTAATTTAAATTTAAATTACTAAATGAATAAAATGGACTATTAGATAACATATTAATTTCAAAATTTTCTAAAACTCTATTATAAAATCTAAAATCATCAATAAATCCTTCATAATAATCAGAAATATTTGAAGTACCAATTAATAAGTTTGAATATACATTTGGATAATAATATAATCCACTCGCATTTAAAATATTATTTCCATTCAAATATAATTTTGAAGATCCAAAACTATTAATTGTAAAAATTATATTATTCCATGTATTATTAGTACATTGAATATTTGAACTAATTGTAACATTATTTATAACTACTGAAAAATTATTAAATCTATTAACATATAATTTTATAAAATCAAAATCAAAAATACTATAATTTTGTGGTTTTATTGTTCTTATCCATAATGAAAATGTTACCCCTTTATTTGTTATTGCTATTGTATCATTAATTTTTATATAACTACTATTAGATAAATATAAGCAACTTGAACCTAACTTTTGATTGTTTGAATCAATAAAATTATTTGAATTATAAATTTGCGCATTGTATGATTTTATATAGTATTGATTTTGAATATAATAACCATATATTGTATCTATATTAAATGTATAATAAAATAATGCATCAGTGACTGGATTATCATCAATATAATTACTTATTGTTATATTATAAATACCAATTTCTGTTGATGGTAATAAACTTGATTTTAAATAAACAAAATCATTATTTACTAATCCAGAAAGGGTTACTTGTGATTCATAACTTGATGAATAATAAATATTTGTATTAATTGGTGTTACTAGTTTCGGAAATATATTAATATATGATGTTTGTGGTGGTGCAAAATAATTTGTTGATCCAATTATTACTATATTTGAAATATCAAGTATTTGATAACCAATATTTTTATTTCTTAAAATTGAAATTATATTGTTTGATTGTATATCTATTGTATCTTGTAAATAGAAATTTGAAATGATATAACTTGATAATGTAGCATTTGTATTACCATCATAAATTTTATCCTTAAAAACAAAATTAACATTAATTGGTTTTTGTAAAATATTACCTATAGTTGTTCCTGAAGAACTTGGATATGAAAAATAACTATTTAATTCTCCAGTAAGTACTAAATTATTATAAAATATTAATTTGTTATTTTCTGCATTAGCATTTTGATAATATGCATTATAACTAAATAAAACTACATTATTATTAATTACACCTGATAACATTAAAATTACAGAAGATGTTGTATCATAATATCTTGGTTGACCGTAAATATATAATTTTGGTTTTATTATTACTATTGAAGATAATGATACTGAATAATTATAAATACTACTACCTGGAGTAAAAACATTATATAAATTATATGAATTAGAATCTAATACAGTACTAAAATTAATTTTATTTATAAAATAAGAAGAATTTATTACTGGGTTATATGGATTTATAAATTTACTTGTTAGATTCCATTTATTTGCTAAATAATTTTCAATAAGGATTCTATCATTTTGTGTATGTGTTGTATTTAAAAATATAAAATCACCAACATAACCAGTAAAACCACGTGATTGAAATGATGATCCTATTGATGGCGTCATTTGTACAGTTTTAAAATTATCTGCAAATTTTACATATAATATAATATATGTATTGGTATTATCAAGTGTTAATAAAAAAGTTGGACTTATACTATAATCATAAATAGTAGTACCATTTATTGTAGCGAAACCACCAGTTCCATATTGTATATCTCCAAAATTTAAAATAAAAGTACTATTAAATGATCTAAAACTACGAGCACTTTGATCAGTATTAATACCAGTTTCAAATAAATAATTATAACTACTACTTCCTTTAAAATAAACAACACAAATAAAACCACCTAAATAAACGGAATTTGTCAAATTTATATATGATTCAACTGTATTAACACTTAACATCTGTAAATTTCCATTTTTAAATATAGATAATGATCCATTTGTTCTTGTTAAATTATTTTTTCCATAAATATCATTCCATCCTGTTACAACACCATTTGTTATAACTATACTATTTGGTTCATACCAAGCAAAAATTGAACTTAAGTTATAAATTGAAGTATTAATTATTTCTGAATAACCAACAATTGAATACATTTGATTTGACAAATAATTTAACTTTGCAATACCTCCATTAAAACCAAATCTTATTGTATTATTTATTTTATTGAAATAATTTATTGAATTTCTTATACCAGAACCTATAGGTGCCCAATTATCACCTGCATTAGTTGATAAATATAATATACCGTTATAACCACCAACTAATATTGTAAATAAATTATATATCAATAAACATCTAAATGATACTGTTGCTAGTTTAAATAATTTATACGTTGTAAAAGAATCTGTTGTTTTTAATACATAACCATTTGAACCAACAACAAAACCTATATTTTCATCATACATATTTATATCAAAATATATTTCTATTAATGGTGTTGTAATAATATTATTCCAAGTTAATCCATTATTGTATGATCTTATTATTGTATTGTTTGTACCAACAGCATATATTGTACCGCTTATAGATGTTATAAAAACTTTATTAAAATATGATGTTGTACCAGTATATGAATTTAAAAATGTTATACCACCATCAAGAGTTACCAAAATATTATTTGTATAACCACATACTGCACCAAAAAGTGAATTTACAAAATAAATATTTTTTAAATATGATTTATAAGTTTGATAGATTATTGACCATGATGTTCCAAAATCAACCGATTGTAATATTGCACCATCATTAGTAGTTGCCAATATTTTATTTAATTGTATTATAAATGTTGATGTTATATAACTTCCTAAATTAGATTGTTTATATATCCATGATAAACCACTATTCTGTGTGATAAATATACCATTAATAAAACTACATGCAATACCATTTGATACATCATAAAAATTTATATTTGTTATGTTATTATTTAATTGCAATTCATTATAAAAAGCTGTTGTGTCACAATTTGCGGTTATTATATCTTCATTAGAATAATATTTATTTAATGAAAAATTTGTAAAAGTGTTTACTGGTACAGTAGATGAATAATTAGGTAAATGTAAAATATCAGTAGAATATCTTCTTTCTTTTCCTGTGTTTATATTTGTTGTAATTATTGTTAAACTATATAATTTTTGTAAACAACTAATACTTAAATTAATTAATGGATAATTTGCTGGTATTAATTCTACACCATTATCATAAACTTTAGTTGTTTCTAAAGGATCTATTATACAACTATATAAATTACCATCATATGTAATTCCATAAAAGGCATTATTAAATTTTACAATATTTAGAAAACTTGATTCAAAAGAAAAATATGACCATGTTGTTCCAAAATCCATAGAAACATAATAATAATTTGTATTTAATGATACTAGTAAATAATTTGATAAAATACTAATTGATGTTACATAGCCGGATGGAATAGATAATATTGATGTATATGTTGTACTAGCATTTACTGTTTTATAAACTGTATTATCATTAGCAAAAAATATTAAATTACTATCATAATTATCAATATATTTTACAATACCAGGATTTGTATTTGTATATGAATTTGATAAACCATCTGTATAAAAATATCCTGAATTATGACCAACAAATATTAAAGTTTCATTTATTATTTTAATTACATTTATTAAATAACTTGAGTTATTAATGTTAAAAAGTGTTACCCAATTTGATCCACCATCAAATGATTTTAATAATGCACCATTTGTTGTTCCCATAAAACCAATATTGTTTAAAAAAGTTATACATGTACATGAATATGTTGCATTATTTACAAAAACTCCATTACTATTAATCCATGAATTTCCACCATCTGTTGTTTTCAAAACACCTGTTATATTATTATTTCTTGATGTATCAAATATTATATATGTATATTTATCAATTATATCAAAACCAGAATAGTTTATTGCATTAAACAATTGTAAATTTAATGGTATATCAGACCAAGTTACACCTGCATCAAAAGATTTTGACATATAACCATTAATATTAAATACAAATATTGAACTTGAATCATATACTTTAATTCCTGTTGGATAACTATTTATTGTTGATGAATTTATTTTAGTAAAAAACATATTTGAATTGATCAGACCATTTATATTAGTTGTTTTATTTATCTTTATTTGATTTTCATAATTGATGATGTTAGAGTTTGAATATATTGAATAATAATCTGAAACTGTTAGATATAAAATATTTGATGATATAGATTGATTATTATTTTGTATTATTTGTAAACTACTATTTCCTAATATTTTTATTGTTTTACTATTATCAAATGAATTAAAATAAAAAGTTTCAGATGAATCATTATTTTTTATAGTTGTTAATCCTGGACTTGTTTGTAATATATATAAATTATCATCATAACCTACTGCAATAACACAATACCCTAAATTTTGCATACTTATTAATGGAACAATTAATGTATTAATAAACCAAGTTACTCCTTTATTATATGAAATATAATATTTATTTGTATTAGTTGTTACGATTATTATATTTTCAGTAATCATAGTTACATCAGTAAATACAATATCACCAGGTGCTGTTAATACTAATGTTGTTGAAAAAAAATTATTATAAATATAGTATATACTTCTCATATTTTCAGTCAAATTAGCTGCTATTGTTGGATTATAAATAAATAATTTATTTGACATACCCAAACCATAACTATAGTTTAATCCATCATATGTTTTATAAACCCAAGAATTAGTGCCAAATACTATAAATCTAGATGAATACATGTAAATTGAATTTACCAAAACATATAAGTTTCTACCATTCCAAGAATCACCAAAATCATTTGTTTCATATATTTTGTTATCAACTCCAACAATACCTTTTTTATTAATAAAATACATTGACGTTACTATATTACCATCAAAAGCAATAGTTGATATCCACGTTTTCCCACCATCTCTTGTTTTATACATATATTTATTACCTATTGTTATTATATTTGATATATCATACCCATAAATATCTATTAATGAATTTGTACCATTAACATAAATGTTATAGCTAAGTGTTAAATAATTCCATGTTTTTCCACCATCAGTTGTACGAGATATTGTTCCTCCTAACCCACATGCATAACCTAAATTTGGATTTGTCATTCTAACTTTCTTAATACCTGAAATCATAAGACTTGTATTATTTAATTTAATAAAATGAGTTGTATAATCATATAGTAATGGATTATTATAATTATAGTATATTCTGGTACTATATAAATTTATTGTACTACTTATTGTATAAATTATTAATCCTTGGTTGACATTTATATTTAATAAATTTGAAGATAAAGTTATAAAATTACTATTTATTGGTGTAAATAATGAATATAAACTATATGATTTAGTTTGTAAATTGCTTAAAAAAGTAAAATTAGTATTATCATTTAGATTTCCTGATAGTAATAAATTATTATTATCATAAATTGAATAAATATATGGAACTGTACAATATAATATATATATATTACCATTTTGACATAAAGCATATACTTTATTATTATTTTTAATTAATTGTATAATTGGTGAAATAAAATTTGCTACACTCCAATTATTTCCTAAATCATATGATATTAAATAATTATTTGTATTTGTTCCTACAATTATAGTATTTCCATTAACTAATATGACAGATGTTAATACAAACGATGTTGTAGAATATTTTAGGTTAATTGTTTCTTTTATACTATTAAATAAATATATTGAATATTGGTTTCTATTAGACCAACTAATGTAAATAATTACTATTAATTGTGGATCATAAATAAAACAAGTATTTGATGAAGCCCCATCAACTCTAGATTTTAATGTTATACCATCAATAGTATAATAAATGTCAACCCAGTTTTTACAAAATATTACAAAATATTTATTATACATTATAATGTTGGTAAGAGTACCTATAACAAATAATGGTGACCAACTTAAACCATAATCAAAAGATCTATATATATAGTAATTATAATCTGCCAAATAACCAGTTTCTTCTATAAAAGCAATTGATGATACTATACCTATTATATCTGGTATTATTATTTCATACCATGTAATACCTCCATTGTTTGTTTTATAAACTTTTTTTCCTCCTCCGATTATGATATTATTTATATCCCAACCATATATATCAGCTAAACTATTACTATAAAAATAAGGTATATTTAGTACTATCGTATTCCAAGTGATACCACCATTAGTAGTTATAGATATATTACTAAATAGATCAATTGCAAAACCTAAATCATTATTTGTCATTTTGATTTTTGTTACTGTACCATTTATAACACTATTAGTATTTATTTTAATAAAAAATGATGTTCCTTCGGGTATATAATTAATATTATTAAAAAATAATTTAATAGATGAACCATGATTTATTATTCCGCTAATTGTATAATTAGTATAAATACTTGGTATCTGATTAACAATTATATTTAAAATATTAGATGAAATTGATAAATAAGAATTATTATCAGGAACAAATAAAGCATATAAATTATAACTACCATTAGATAAATATCCTAAAATATTGAAGTTAAAAAAACTGTTATTTTTATATGATAGTAAATTTGTATCATTTCCATATATTTGTATTGTTCCTGGATATGTTGTGTATAATACATATAAATTATTGTCTTGTCCTAATCCATAAATTGAATAATCTTTTTTATACATATAAATAATAACTACTGGTAAACTAAATATTGACCATGTAGTTCCTAAATTATATGATACATAATAATAGTTTGAATTTGTTGATACTATTATAGTATTTTCATTTGACATAATTATTGATGTTACTGTATAAGCAGGCGTTAATGAACTTGATACTAATGTATTATTTATAAATACATGAATTGTGGTATTATTAGAATAAGCAACATAAATTAATGGATTATAAATATAACATATACTATAATTGTTATTATTACCATAATTAGTATAAGTAATACCATCAGATACATAAGCCACATAACTAGTTTTCCCATAAATATGAACTAGTTTTGAATACATGTAAAAATTGTTAATATTATGACCTAAATTAATATAAAGTGACCATGTTAGTCCATAATTTATTGATCTAAAACAAAAAACATAATTATTAAAAGTTATTATACCAGTTTCATCAATAAACATCATATCATATATAATATAATTACTTGTATTATACACACCACTTATATCTATCCAATTATTACCTCCATCAAAAGATTTATGTATACGATTACCTCCTGCTACAATTATATTAGATATATCCCATGCAAAAATATCTATTGGTTGATAATTTACGGTTGAATAATAACTTATACTATTTAGATTCAACCAATTTAATCCACCATCTAATGTACGAGAAACTGACCCACCTGTTCCACAAATAAAACCTAAATTAGAATTTACCATAATTATCTTTAATGGTTGTCCATTAATTACACTTGTTTTATTATATTTTATAAAATTAGTATTATATTCAATTAAATAATCACGACTAAATCTATTATAAAGTTTAATAGTTGAACCATGATTTATTATTCCGCTAAGTGTATAATTAGTATAAATATTTATTGTATCATTATATTTTATTTGAATAATATTTGATGATATTGTATTATAATTATTTATTGTAGGTTCTATTTGTGCATATAAATATTGACTATCTTTATTTAAAAAACCAATATTTTGTATATTTAATGAATTTTGTTCTAATGATTGTATTAAACCAATATTATCATAAATGCTAAAAAGACCAGGATATGATAATATTAATTGGTAAACATCTCCATTTTCATCTATTGCAAATATTAAATTGTCTATTTTATTTGCATTAATAATAGGGTTTCGTAAGTAATAAATAGACCATGTTGATCCTTTATCATATGATATGTAATAAAAATTAGTTGTAGTGAATGCAATAATTGTATTTAAATCTATCATGTAAATTGAACTAAAAAAAAAGTCTATTGTACTAAATGTTTTATAGAAAGATCTAGTTTCTTTATTTATTATTAAACCAATAGATCCATTATTATGAAAAGTTACATTATTTTCATCAAATACATTAATAAATTGATATACTACTCCACTTGTAAAAAATCTTGTAAATGTTAATCCACTATTATATGAATAACTATAATAATTATTAGAATAACAAACATAAATAATTGATCTATTTAGTGCTGACATTGAAGTAGGTGTGTAAGAAAGTACTAATATTTTTATCCATGATAATCCATAATTAATAGTTTTATATAAATTACTATTAGATAATAAATAACCAGTTTCATCAAAAAACTGTAAACTCAATATGTTAGTATCATTATTAAAACTACCAGATATATCATACCATGACATCCCACCATCAAATGTTTTTGCTAATCTATTTCCTCCTCCAACTATTATATTTGAGATATCCCAACCATGTAGATCAATTATTCTATTAGTTGTAGTTGATTTATAATAAGATAAATTAACATCTATTATTTTCCAAGTTATACATCCATCAATAGTCATAGATATCGATGATCCCATAAAAGAAATAAAACCAAATTTTGATGTCATCATTTTGATTCTAATAGGACCACCAATACCTGTTTGTTGTATATTTACTTTTACAAAATTTGTATTTACATCATAAATAACTGGTAAAAAAGTTGTTTTATAAAGTATTTTTGTTGATCTATTATAATTTACTATACCACTTATTGAATTATATGTATTAATTGATAATTTTGGTTGCGGTATATTTATATTTAATACATTTGAAGATATTGTTGTATAATCTGAATAATCTGGAACAAAAATAGAATAAATACTATAATTTTTTGTTGGAAGTAGAAATGTACTAAAATTAAATGCATTATTATTTTTATAACTTGATAATAAATTATTATTATCATAAATATTTATTGTTCCTGGATATGATAAGTATAACAAATATAAATTGCCGTCTTGACATATTGCATGTAAACCATAGTTTACTTTACAAAAATGTATTATTGGTGATTGTATAGTATTTGTTGCCCAGTTTGTTCCTTTATTTCTTGAAACGTAATAAGTATTTGAATACGTTGCTACAAAAATTGTAGATGAATCAACAATTATAACAAAAGATATTAAATACGTAGATGTCAATATAATTTGATAATACGTTCCATTATTTGTTACTAAGTATACTTGAGTTAAATTGTATGAAACACCAAATGATCTATCATAAGAATAAACATTTGAAGATGTAAAAGAACTAATATTATTAGCTGCAACTATACCATTATTTATATAACCAATATCATTACTTTTACCCCAAAGAATGAAACTTTTAATTCCAAAATGTACACTTATTTGACTTCCTGTCGGAAAAATAAATGGAAATGTTTGACCAAAATCTGTTGAATAATATGTATTTGTACCATTTGTATAACAAAATGTTTCATTTATTGCACTAGCTGATAAAATATTAACAACATTTGATAATGTTAATGTCCAATTTACACAACTATCATAAGATCTATAAATGTTATTTCTTGTTACTAATAATATATTTGATATATCAGTTGCAAATATATCTAATATTTTATTTTTTGTATTACTTAAATAACTTAATCCTGTATCAATTATAGACCATGTGATGCCACCATCTATTGTTTTTCCAATTGAACCATTTGTTGAACAACTAAAACCGATTTGATTTGTAACCATTGATATTTTAAATGGGGTTCCTTGACAAATAGAAGTTTTATTTATTTGAATAAAAAATGTATTTGTTTCATATATTAATGAACTTGTTGTTGTAAACAATTTTATTGAATAATTGTGATCAATTATACCACTAATTGTATTATTAGTGTAAATAAAAGGTGCATATTGTTGAACGTTTAATGTTATTATTGATGAGGAAATACTATCATATATTGTATCATTCGAAACATAATAAGCATATATATTATTATTTCCCAAATATAAATTTGATAAATAAACATTATTTTCATATAATTTATTCATTGTGTAGCTTTTAATTAATGTATTATTACTATAATAATTTAATGTTCCAGGATAGGAAATATATAATCGATATAAATTATTATCTGCACCTAAACCATAAATTGAATAATCATTAATACTAAATTTACTTAATGTTGTAGTGATATTATATGTATATGTATTCCAGGTTGATCTATTATTAACAGAATATAAATAATTTGCAGTTGTAAATAAATAAAATGTTGTATTATTGGGCATTAAAATAGAATTAATTGAACTTGATGCTGGTGTAGTACTATTACCAAAACTCATTGATGTTAATGTTGCATATGTTAGAGCAGTACTATTTACTGAAAATATAATACTTGGATCTACTATTGTTGTTGCTATATCAGTTGATGTTACAGAACCAATATTACTGAATGTAATACTTCCATCTGTTGAATAATAAAAATAATTCGTTGTTGTAATTAAATAAATAATTAATGTTGATACCATTAATATTTTTTTTGGATTACCATTTATGCTGTGATTTAAATTTACCCAAGAATATCCATAATTTGTTGATCTATAAATATTATTTGCAATACCAATATAACCAATATCATTTAAAAATGCCATACTATAAATATTTCCACTATTATAACCTCCTGATATATCTAACCATGTTGTACCTCCATCTATTGTTTTAAAAATTTTTGATGTTGTACCATTTGGATTTCCCCAAATTATAAAATTATTTTGATCCCATGCATAAACATCGGATATTTGCATATTGAATGGTTTTGTTACAGAATACCATGTTATACCACCATCAATTGATTTTGTTACTGAATTATTTGCAACAGCAAATCCATAGGTATTAGAAAGCATAAAATACTTATTTACATTACCAGATATTGTTAAACTACCTGATATTGTATTTACTCGTTTCCAACTTGAATTTACACCCGGTAATAAACTAGTTCCATATGTTAAATTTAATTTAACACTTGTACTATAATATGTTATTGGTACTGCAGGTGCAATTGTTAAAACAAAAGTCGCACCAAATGTTCCTGTGTAATTATTTATATAATCAGTAAAATATATTTCTTTTAAATTTCTGATATTTGTTGTATTTAAATTTAATATATTATATTCTAAATTTTCAATTTTTTGTTTAGATGCTCCAATTTTTTGTTTAGATGCTCCAATTTCTATATTTGTTTTTTGGGATAATATATTGAATATATATTTATAATCTGTATAATTATACAAATTACAACTAATAAAATCAAATATTTGAAGATTAAAATTTTCTTTTAAAAAAATAATAAAATTAACCATTGGTTCCCATGTTTTCAACCCATGATCTAAATCATAAACTGACTGTAATATAAATGGTTCTTGATTATCAAATAATTTATAATATGTACTAAAGTATTCTTCTCTTATAAGACCAACACTATTTAAAGAATCTATCTTTAAGTTTTTAATTTTTTCAGTTAATAATTCAAAAGTATCTGTATAATAATCAATTAATACATATTTAGTATTACTATTAACTGACTTTAGTAATATATCAATATCTTTTATTTTTAAATCAAATATTAAAAGATTTGTTGTCATTAATATTATAAGAACATATATAATTTTTTATTAAGCGCAAAATATGCACAAACTTTAATTCAAAACAATAATTACAACCTAAACAATAATATATTTTTGAAAAACAAGTATTTTATTTAAAAAAATAAAAAAAAAAATGAAGTTTAAACTTAGTTTAAACTTTTTAAAAAATTATATAAGAATAAAATATCTAATATTATATATAAACTTATTTTTATTTATGGAATTTAGATGTAAACTTTGCAATAAGGAGTATAGTTCTTATCAAAGCTTATGGAATCACAACAAAAAATCCCATACTGAAAGGTCCGAAAAAGTCCAAAATTCTGTAAATTTCGGTCCGAAAAAGTCAATTTTTTGTCCACTAAAGTCCGGAAAAATATATATGTGTAGATTCTGCGAAAAATATATGATAAGAAAAATTCAAGATGGTCTCATGAACAAAAATGTAAGAATAATAAACTTGTTATTCTTGAAAATGAAAATAGAGAACTTAAAAAACAACAAAATGATTCTGAAGAAGAATTTTTAATTATTTGAGTTCTAGTGATGTCGAAGAATAAAAAATTGAATTAAATAATAATTATATATAGTAAATATATATTTATGAGAAATTTATTCGGAATACTAAAAAAAAGATTGTATGAATTTTTTGATAGATCAAATAAGAAAAATCCACTAGGTAGATGGACTATTGAAGATTGTCAAAAAAAAGTAAATTATAAAATTGATATGTCAAATGAAGATCATTGTGGTCCGTGTGGATTATATAAATCAAAAGTAAATAAAAAGACTTAAAAAATTATTTTCGTATTATTAATAATAATGAATTTTAATTTACTTTTTATTTTAAGTAATTTATTTATAAGTGGTGCTTTTTTAAATAATAATAAACAAATTTGTAGAATAGTTTCTAATAATAAACAAATATGTAAAATGAGTTCTATTGAAGATAAAAATATATTTTACAAGTTTGGTACTAATCCTCGTTTAGAATATCCAAATAATTATGGACAATTAACATGGTATCCAATCGGATTCAAAAAAGATTTTGGTAAACAACCAAAACGTATTACTATTCGAGATAATGATTATATAGTTTGGAGAGATATAAATAGTTTTTATGCTTTAAAAGATTGTTGTTCTCATCAAGGATCATCCTTTGCTCAAGGTGAAATATGTAAAAACACAATATCATGTCCATATCATGGTTATATTTTTGATGGATCAAATGGAAACTTAGTTAATATACCAAAATTACCTCATGTTGCTTCACATACTCAAAATATATTTTTTTATAAAATTGTTGAAAAAGCAGATATTGTTTATCTTAACACAATTCCTCTAACTAATGAAGATGATAAAAATTTAATTGATGAATCAAAAATTTTTGTTGAACCAGAATATTATAATAAAGATCAAAGAGCTGTATATTTAACTGAAGATTTTGAACATAATGCAAAATTTGTTAGTGTGAATAGTTTAGATATATGTCATATTGGATTTGTTCACACTTTTGGAAATAAAAAAAATCCTAATCCTTTATCTAATTCTAAAATAGAAAAAATAGATGATTATGATTTTCATTATAAAATTACATATAATTATATCGCAGGTGAAAAATCATTAGTTAATAGAATTTATAATTTTAATGATATTAAAGTTGAAAATGAATATTTACTACCTCATACAACAGTAGCTCGTGTTTGTTTTGGTGATTTTAATTCAACAATTATAACTTATGCATTACCTATTTCAAAATTCAAAACTAAATTATTTGTAAAAGCTTATAGAAACTATTGGTCATATTCTGATAATACCAATTTAAATTTTATTATTAACTTATTAGGTGATAAAGTTACAAAAAATACAATGTATACAACTTTAAAACAAGATAAACTTATTGTTGATAATATTGACAAAAAAAATTATAATGATATGCATGGTAAATTTAGTATTATTTATGATATGTTTTCAAATCATTATAAACTAAACTATAAAAAACATTATGAAGAAGGATATAATTCTCTATAAAATATAAATGAATTTTTAAACTGATTTATGTTTTTTGGTTTTAGTTTTTACATTTTCTTTATTTTCTTTTTGTTTCAACCAAGATTCATATTCTTTTTCAATTTTATTAAGTTCATTTAACCAAATATCATGAACTGTCATACTATCTAATGTATTATATTCCACATTTTTATCTTCTTCTTGATTTTTAAGTTCGTCTATTTTTTCTTTAGTTAAGTTATAAATAGGCATACTTAATAAATAGTTATATGATACATCAGTATCATTTTTATTTTTCCCTAATCTAGGAAATTTAAGTTTTTCTAATTCTTCTTCGATATCTGATTTCTTTTTGTTATTAACAATTAATTTCTTTTCAATAATCATTAAAATGAATTTAACTTTGTAACTAATTAATTTAAGTTGAAATTCAAGTAGTTCAAGTTGATATGCTTTTCTTTTTTCATAATATTCTAATCTAACATTAAAATATTCATTAATAATATCAAGAACATTATTATATTTATGAATAGTACCATTTCTATCGAATAAATTCATATTGTTTAAACTATATTTTTTAACAAGATGAAATTGTTTTTCAATATCTTTAGCACCATCTAAATATCCATCTTCAAATGTTAATTCAAAATATACTTTTTCATCAGTATTACCTTCTTTGTATCCTAAAAATGGATTATCTTCTTTTTCCTTTTTAATAGGTTTTTTAGCAGGAGCTTTCTTACCTTTAGCAGTTGTTTTTGCAGTAGCTACAGGTGCTTTTTTAGCTTCTTCACCTTCAAGCATTTTTTCTAAAAATGCCTTATAATCACTAGTTGCTTCACCTACTGGTAATTCTGTAATTATTAATTTATTATCTTTAATTTGATAAGATCCATAAATTTCGTAATTATAATCATCTACTTTAGCTATAGTCCCTTCAAAACCTTGCCACCATGGATCCATTTCTTCCATTTCTTTTCCTTTAAGTTTTAGTTTTAAGTTAGTAATAATATCTTTTGGATTATATGGTGGAATTTTAGTTGAAAATCCAGTTCCAATACCTTGTGTACCATTAACTAAAATCATTGGAATTATTGGTACATAATATTCAGGTTCAATAGGTAAACCATCTTCATCTTGATGAATTAATACAGGATCATCAATAGAATTGTAAATCATTGTTGCTAATTTTTCTAATTCTGTCCAAATATATCTTGGGGATGCTGCATCTTTTCCTGATGCTAACCTACTGCCAAATTGTCCATTTGGTTTTAAAATATTAATATTATTTGAACCCATATAATTTTGCGCCATACCAATTATAGCTCCCATTAAAGAAGCTTCACCATGATGATATGCTGCTTTATCAGATACAAAACCTGCTAATTGTGCTACTTTAACTTCAGTTTTATCTAATCCTCTTAAAAATGCTCCATATAATATTTTACGTTGTGATGGTTTTAAACCATCTATTAATGAAGGAATAGATCTTGATAGATCATCATTTGAAAAGTGAATTAAATCAGAATGAATAAATTTAGAATATGAAATTTCTTTTTCTTCATACTTTAATACATCTTGTTTATCATAATGTTGAAGCCATACTTTTCTATCATCAGCTCTATTTTTATCAAATGCTAATAAAATAGCATCTTCATCACTTTTTTTATTATATGGTAATTTTTCATTTTCTGATTCTTCATCTGATTCTTCTAACCACATATAATTAATTAATTTATCTTCAATACCAACAAAATATTCCTTTGCTTCAGATGAAGTACTTGTACCAAGACCCTTATAATATTTAATTTTCCATGAACTTGTATTATTCTTTGCTAACCATTCTTCATAATCAGTTAAATTGTAAAATGCTTTTTCTTCTTTACCTTTAAAAGCTTTTACAATAGGTGTTGCCATTGATGTAATAAAACCAGGTCTACTAACTAATGAAGGCCAAATAGAATGGAAAAAATTAATTAATAACCCTTTAATATGTGACCCATCTACATCTGCATCTGTTAAACATATAATACGTCCATATCTTAATTGATTAAAGTTTTCATCTTTACTATAATCAACATCATGTCTTAATCCAATAATTTGTTTTAAATTATTAATTTCTTCATTATTCATTAGTTGTGTGGGTGTTGCTTCACGTGTATTTAAAAGTTTACCCTTTAATGGGAATGCACCAAAATAGTCACGTCCTATAACACCCATACCAGACATTGCAAATGCTTTAGCTGAATCTCCCTCAGTTAAAATTAATGAACATTTCATTGAATCTTTTGTACCTGCTTTATTTGCATCATCTAATTTAGGAATACCTCTAATTTTTGATATTTTCTTTCCATCAGTCTTTTTCAAAGAAGAATTTTCTTTGAATTTAGCTAATTCAATTACTTGATCAATAATACCACACTTAACAAACTTTTTAATAAAAGGTTGATGTATAATATATTTTGAACCAAACTTTTCAACTTTAGATGTACATGTATCTTTAGTTTGGGAAGAAAATGAAGGATTAACTATTGTTGAATTAATAAAAAATACTAGGTTTTCTTTTAATAATTGGGGTGATACTTTGATATCTTTATCCTTCTTTTTAATATAATCATTAATTATTGTTTTTAAAATATTATTATCAACTACATGCACAACATGGGTTCCTCCATTATATGTGTTTATACTATTAACAAATGATATTATTTGGTTACCTTCATCAGGTCTATATAAAATACCAACTTTCCATCTTTCATTAGTTTCATCAATATAAACTTCTTCACCAGGATAATATAAATTTATATATGATCTGAAATTAGTTAATTCTATTTTTTTTTCATTAAAATATACTTTTAACTTATTTTCATTCATTCCTGCTATATCAATTGATCTTCTATAAAAAAGATTATAATGATCATTATTCATATCTTTTAATCCAAATCTTTTTACATCAGGATAAAAAGTAACTTTAATAGAACTTTTTGCATTTTTCATATCAGTTACTTTTGGTTTACCAACTACAGACATATTTTCTGACCATTCTTGAATATATTTTTTTTTTCTTTTACCATCAATAATTTCAACAATAAACTTTGTAGAAAAAATATTTACTAATTTTGCACCAAGACCATTACGACCTCCTGTTGTTCTTTCTGCAGTATCATCAAAATTACTACCAGTTAATAATTCACCAAAAATCATAGTAGGAATTAACATTTTATGTTTTTCATGTTCTTCAATTGGAATACCATTATCACCATTATTCCATACTGATATATAACCCTCTTCTTTGTTATATTCTATTTTAATTGTATCACATGTTTTATCATTTTGACTTGCATCAGCTGAATTTACTAATATTTCATCAAAAATTTTTAAAAAACCTGGTGTAAATTTAATTTTTTTTTTTTTCATTTTATTTTTTTCTTCATCGTAAATCCAATGTTCTTCATCTGTACATTCTATTGAACCTACATAAGTATCTGATCTTACTAATACATGTTCTCGTTGTGTTAATTTATCATATTTACTTGAATCTTTTGACATGAATATTGAATAAATTATCTTTTTAAATATGTTTTTCAATTTTTTTTTTAATACTCATAAATGAATTCAAATAGTCAAGTATTATATCAATTTTCTTAAATCTGTTGATACATAAACTCGTGCGCTATGATATTTCTACCAGCTCATAAATAAAAAAATAGAATTTTTTACAATTATTTTTCAAATTTGTCCAATAATAAATTTACTTTTTTAATTTTATTATTAGATACAGATTTATCTTCTTCTGTTTCTTCTAAATATTCTTCATCATCTTCTAAATATTCTTCATAATATTCTTCTTCTTCTGTTTCTTCATAATATTCTTCTTCTTCTGTTTCTTCATAATATTCTTCTTCTTCTGTTTCTTCATAATATTCTTCTTCTTCTGTTTCTTCTAAATATTCTTCATCTTCTTCTATATAATCATCATTATTTTCTTCTTCTATATAATCATCATCTTCTTCTATATATTCTTCATCTTCTATTTCTTCTATATATTCTTCTTCTGTTTCTTCTATATATTCTTTATTATTTTTTTCATTAACTATATTTTTTTTAAATTTAAGTAATAAACAAATAAGTAAAATTATTGAACTTATTAAAACCATATAAATCTTATACTTATTTAAATTATCATCTATATTTTCTTTTTTATCTAACTCATTATTTTCACAAGTTGAATAAAGATCTAAAATTTCTTTATATGAATCTACTATTAAATCATTATTTTTTTTAAATTTAAATAGTAAATAGGTAACTAAAATTATTGTACTTAATAAAACTATAAATAACTTATATAAATCTCTAAAATTTAAGCTAAATGTCATGTAATTAAATAAATTAAAATTGATACTTATTAATTCAATTTTTTTTTATACTAATAACCATCAATATTATTATTATAATAATCATCATCAGTATAGTAATTATCATCAGTATTATTATTGAAAAAATCATAATTATTATTGTCAAAATCATCTGTATTATTATTGTCAAAATCATCTGTATTATTATTGTCAAAATCATCAATAATATTTTTATTTCTAAATGGATGTACTAAAATTGAAATATATATACCTAAAAAATATATTACAATTATACCAATATCAAAATATTTGCCTGCACCAAATAAAGAATCAGTCATACAAATAATTTTATAAGTATAATATTTTTTTATTCAATTTTTTTTAAAGCAATATTACTTAATTCATCTGCTCTTTTATTTTTATTTCTAAGTATATGTGTAAAAATTATTTTGTCAAAAAAAGATATTTTTTTTTTAATATTATCATAAAATTGTTTTAATTTTATATTATTGATAGAATATTTACCAAGTATTTGGTTTATAACTAGTTGACTATCTCCATAAACATATAGTGACTTTATACCTAATTTTATTGCTTCTTCAATACCAATTAATAAACTTGAATATTCAGCTTCATTATTTGTCTTATTATCTCCTAAAAAATTAGAATAAGTAGAGATTTCTTTATCATTTTTATATATAACACCACCAGCCCCTGCTAATCCAGGATTACCTTTAGAACAACCATCAAAATATAATGAATATTTTTCATCAATTAAATAATTTTTTAATCCATATTTAATTTCATTTAATTCTATAGTTATTGTTTCACATAATTCTTCTGTTTCTTTTATTTTTTTTTCAATATCTTCAATTTTTTTAATAATAGATTTTAAATCATCTAACACATCCATAAATGAATGTAAATTATGTAATAAATACTAAAATCAATTTTTATATAAAAAAATATTACAATCTATTATAATATGAATTTTGAAAAAACATTGGATTTAAAAAAAGAATTTAATGAAAAAAAAACAATTTATGAAAAAGAATCAATGGATGAAAAAATTAAAAATTTTAATAATAAAGTTGATTATAAAACAAAATTATTAAATATAGATAGTAGATTTAGAAATAAAATTCCAAAAAATGTTTATTCAACATTAAATATTAAATTACCAGTTGATCCTATTCAAACAACAAAAAATTCAAATATAATTAAAGTAAATTATCCTAATCATAATTTAAAAATTAGTGATCGTGTAATTTTACAAAATATTCAAGGTAATATGAAAACACAAAATAATTGTTTATATTTTTTAAATAATTTTAACTATGCTATTTTAAAATTTAATAATCATAATATTCCAATTGATTATTTAAGTTTTATAGATAAATATCAAATTTCAATTGAAATCATTAATGATATAGGAACTACTACTGCATATAATAATATACCAATAAACTCAATTATTGGGATACAAACTGTATATTTACCATCAATAATAAATAAAACTAATTTAATACCAATAGAAATTTTATCTATTTTAAATGTTTCTTCTATTGAAAATCTTGATGATGATTATTTATTAATAGAATTACCTTATAATTCTATTCTTAATGGAACAACATATTATTTAGTAAATGATGTTTTACGTTTTAAAATGTTATCAATTGGTGGAATTGAATTAAAATATATGAATTCTGATTTTCCAATTAATTATGAAAGAAATCAAGGTTATTTGGAAGTGATTAATACTGAACAAAATTTTATTTATTTACAAGTAGCAATAATATCATCTCAAAATGATAAATCAGGGGGACAGAATATTCAAATTATGTTAATAACTAATACATTACAAGGATATCCTAATGCTAATTCATATTCAGTTTCTATTAAAAAGAATTTTAATAATGTTGTTAGAATTGAATTAATTAGCACAGAATTTCCTTATATTGATTTTTTAGTAAATTCATCAGGTAGTAAAAAAAATAATAAATTATATTGGAAACATTATGATGATGGAAACCATATTTATGAAGTAGAAATTCAAGAAGGTAATTATGATCCAAATAGTTTAATTTCAACAATATCAACAAATATTAATTTAGTTAAAAGAATAGAATCAACTACAGAAAAACCTGTTTATAATATTTTTGATATAAAAATTGATTCATATACACAAAAAATATCTTTTGAAGCATTTAAAAATAATAATTTACCTAATAGTATAACTGCATCATTGAGTACAATAAATAATATAAATTATGTATTATTAACATTTTATCATCCAGGTAATTTAGTTGAATTAAATGATACAATCACTGTAAGTGGTGCAACAAAAATTGGAACAGTAATAGATGCTACATATATTAATAATGTCCACAAAATATATGGTATTAATAAAACTGAACAAACATATACTGTATTATTAGCACCATTAAATGAAATTACAAATTTAACAACAATAGATTTAACTGGTAATGGTGGACCAAGTATTATAATAAAAAGTCATGCTAAAGTTAGTTTTTTATTTAATAAATCAGATACAATTGGTAGTGTTTTAGGATTTAAAAATGTTGGTGAAAAAAATGCTATCACACCATATAGTACTCTAACAACAAATTTTGATAATTATATTCAATTTACAGATTTTAATCAGGTTGGTGATATTGATACAACTACAAGACTATTAAATTTGTCTGGTTCAAATTATTATATTTTAATGTATTTAAATAATTTTGAATGTATACTTAATAGTTCAAATCAACAAACTGCTTTTGCAAAAATACAAATGTCTGGTAATCCAGGAGATATTATTTTTAATAGTTTTATTAATTATCCATTAGAATTTGATTTTCCACTACCATATTTAAATGAATTAGATATATATTTTACTTATCCAGATGGCACATTAGTAGATTTTAGAAATATTGATCATAGTTTTACTTTACGTATTGTTGAAAAAATAATAACACCGATTAATACTGGTATTAATTCAAAAGATACGAATGTAATTGAAACATTAAAGTATGAATCAAATAGACAAATAAATAAAAATTGATTCTATTAAGGATTATTTCCTCTTCTATTTATTCTACGTTCTCTTCTAAATTCTGCACTTCTATCTTCTCTAAATTGTGCAATTCTATCTTCTATATCATCGTTGTCGTCTTCACGTTGTTCTCTCCTCCAAAGTAATTCAAGTTGTGTTGCAATCATCCTATCTAAAACTAAATCTTGATTATTAATAATAACTCTATGTAATAGCATGTCTCTATGTTCTAAAATAGGTAAACCATCAAAAATTTCTTCAAGCTCAGGAATATCATCATCTTCATCTTCATCTTGTTGATTATTATTACCTTGATCTTGCATATTATTACCTTGATCTATATTATTATTACCTTGATCTATATTATTATTACCTTGATCTATATTATTATTACCTTGATCTTGATTATTATTACCTTGATTTTGATTATTATTACCTTGATTTTGATTATTATTACCTTGATCTTGATTATTATTACCTTGGTTGTTAACAAGTACTTGATTAATACAACCACCAAATGGATCCATTCCACGATAATGATTATTAACATCATTAGGCGTATATATTTGATTACATAACCAGCAAAAATGAGCAGAACATTGTTTACATGTCATATGATTACAACCTCCCTTTTTTTCTATTCTTTTTTTACAATTTGGATTTGGACAAGCTTTCGTATTCTCACTGATCCAAAGTTCATTTTGTTCATCAACTGTTATATTACAAGGTGTATTTCCATGATAAGTCTTTTCACATAATGTACAAAATTCACTTATGTTACACTTTATACATTTTAACAAATTTCCTTGCTGATTTACTCCTTTTTTATAAATATTATAATGTTGACAATTTTGTCTATAACATTGAATAGTGCAAAAAGGAAATTCAGGATCATTATATTTTTGATTTATTAACTGATAAATTTTTTTAGTAACCAAATCATTATACTTAAACAATTCTGGATAGTTAAAAGCAAATAATATATCAGAACTTATATGTGATTTTTTAAGATCATTATTTGTTAACCAATGCATAATTTTACTCGATGTTGTATTAATTTTTCCTACTTTAAAACCATGTGTAATATTTAAATCGATTGAAAAAACGTAATCTTGAAGTATCAAAGAACCATTTACTTTATTAGAATTTGTTGAAGCAAAACCAGTGCACTTTTTATATGAAAGTTGATTAATTGTTGCTTCTTCAATAGAACATTTTAAGAATGACATAAACTCATAAAAATCACTAAACCCAAACTTAACACCATTTGATTTTTTATTTATATCTTTTTGCATAGTTGTTTCTGGTATTGTAAAAATAATTTTATGTTCTACATCATTTATAGGATAACCATCGTAATTCAATCTATTTGTATTTACAACAATATTGTTTGATGTTGTTGTTTCATCAATATTCAATTTATTAAGGGTGTATTCTTCAAATTTAAGAGAAGGATGATGACAAAGCATATGTAAGTTATGAAGCATTTCAAGTTTTAATATAGTAAAATGATGAGTATTAGAATCATATGATTCTTTAATATAATTTTTAAATATATTTAACCTATTATTGTACACAGGAATTAATTTTCTGAGTTTTTGTTGTTCTTTAAATTGTATTTTTGGATCTGAATTTTTATCACCATGAATTTTTATTAAGTTTTGTAATTCAATAATTGTATTTGCAAATTTACTAATATTATCTATTACGTTTTTAGTTAATTTACATTTTAAAATATTTTTTAGTTCATTAAAAAGTAACTGTTTATCTTCTTGTGTTAATCGACCATTGATTTTATTAGGATCTAACGGATTTTTACTAGAAGTATCCAAAATATATTCTTCATTTAATACTACAGCGATTTTAATAACTAAATAATATGGAGTTTTATCACAAGTACCAAAATTATTATTTTTATTTATACTATTTACATTTGCCAGATTTGTTTCATCCCATGGATGCACAGTTAGGTCGCCTGTGAAATTTTTACCATTATGACTATTTAAATTCATGTTGTTATTTAGTTGTAAAATATTTGGCTGAGCCAATTTGCCATTTTGAGCAGTTAGACGATCTGCGAGGTTTCTATATATTAGTATATTATATAGAAATCTAAAGCGCTCCATTATATAGTTAGAGTGTCTAACTATAGGTAAGGTATAGGTCAGAACCTGATGCGCTTTAATAACACCTATAATAGTCCTAAGTTTTAAGAACATAATAACTATTATTTTTTCAATTTTTTTACAGGTTTCACAATTCAAATACATGTTTTTATAATTCCTTAAAAATTGATCTTTAAATTATATAAAATATATATAAAACATTAATAACAAAGTTTTATATATAAATGTTTGGAAGTTTTCTTGAAAAATTAAATGAATTGGGAAAACCATCTTATCATATTTATAGTGATTATATTGGGTTTGATGATGATTTTAATGAAAAACCAGTTTTTACAGAAAATATGCTAAAATATAAAAAAATTGTTTTTGGATCTTTATTTAATCAGCCATTGAATGATTTACCAAACCATTTAGAACATTTAGAATTAAATGGTGATTTTGATCAAGATATTGATTTTCTTCCTGAAAATCTTATAACACTTAAAATAACAGGTAAATTTAACAGATCGATAAAAAATTTACCAAGAAAATTAAAAAAACTTATTATTAATGGTCATTATAATCAACCTTTTGAAAATCTACCTGAATTAGAACAACTTATAATAGAAGGTTCTTTTAACCAATCAATTGATAATTTACCTGATACAATTAAATTACTTGTATTAGGTATAATGTTTAATCAACCAATTAATAAAACTCCCAAAATGTTACAATACATTAATTTGGGAAGTAAATTTAATCAAAATATTGATTATTTGTCAGATTATATTATAACTATTGAAATTGGTATTTCTTTTGAACAAATAATTACAAAATTACCAAAAAATATAATGATTATAAAATTAAAAGGTGATAATGATATTACAAATCAAAATATTGAATTTATAAAAAAAAATTATCCACTAGCAAAAATTTTAAGAAAATAAGTTATGAATTAAATAAAATTAAAAAATGAATAACTATTTTTTTTTTCATTATTTTTAGGTACTACATCATCTTTTTTTAAATTATCAACATGTTTTTTAAATTCTAAAACCATTTTTTTAAATTCACTCCATGTAATTAATATATTGTAATTAATATAATTATTACGCAAATCAATACCAAACAAATAATTATTTATAAATTCTGTAGCATTTCTAATATCTTTTTCATCATAATCATCTAAATTAAATATATATAAATTTTGTGATTTAACTTTATGTGTATTTTTTTTTTCATCATCTAATAATTCAAATTCATCATCACATGATTCTTCAGAATTTTCTTTGTAACATATCATCATATTATTAGCTTTCTCATTAGATTCTTCACTTATATTATATGATTTTTCACTTGTATTATATGATTTTTCACTTATTTCACCTAATTTTTGACTTATTTCATATGATTCTTCACTTATTTCCCCTAATTTTTTAATTATTTCATATGATTCTTCACTTATTTCACCTAATTCTTGACTTTTTTCACCTAATTTTTCACTTATATTAAATGTTTTATCACCTGATTTTTTATTACATGATTTTGGTAAATTATGATCATTATTTTTATTAAATAAACTTGCAATATTATAAGATGATTTGAATTTATCATTAATATTATTATAAAAAAAATTATTATTATTTTCTAAAACTTTTTTTAGTTCTTCAGTTTTTTTATTTTCTGATTCTCTTCTTTTTATACTATATTCATTAATTTTTAATTCTTCCTCTTTTTTCTTTATAATTTCTTCTCTTTTTTTAAACTCTTCTCTTTGTTTTAAAAAGTTATCATTTTGTTTGATAAATTCATCTCTTTGATTTGTATATTCTTCATTATATGTTAATGGGAATTTTATTTTAAATATAGGTATTAAAAGTCCTAATAAAATATTAAGAACATCTTTATATACTGGATTATCTAAAATAATTTGTGAATTTGTATCATGATCAAATTCGTTATCTTCTATTTTACATTGTGAATTTAATATTATATGATATTGGTAACTTATAAAAAATAATTTATATGTTAATACACCAATATCATTAATTATATCATCAATAAATGTTATACAACATGCATTTGATGAAAAGAAGAAAGGTGCAATAATAATATTATCTCTAAAATTTAAAAATTGTTGATATGTTAAATTATTTTGAAAAAAATTAACAACTAAAGTCTCACGATCATCTTTTTTAAATTGTTTTTTTAGTATATACTTATATGCTTCAAATGTTTTATTTTTTGAACATTGATTTTCAATATTTATTTTTTTTTCATCAATAGAAATTAAATGTGATTCTAAAAAATTTAATATTTTACTATAATATTTTTTAATATCATCTGTATCATTGTTTGTTTGTATCTTTATTATATTAGTTAATTGTAAAAATCCTTCTTTCATATTATATATATTTAATCCATCAATACATTCTGGATTTTCATATATATTTATAAAGTCAATATCAATAATAATTGTATTTGAAAATTCAGTTTTATCACAAATACCTATATCTAAATTAAATCTATTTGCTTTAGCAATTATTTTTCTTTCTAATTCATTTACCTGATTTATTATTATTCTTGTATTATATTTTTTAATTAAATTAATACATCTAGCATTAATTAAAAATTTTAAATCAATATCAGATTCAAAGTCTTCTTTAGTTATAAATAGTTCATCTTCATCTTCTATTATTTTTAATAAATCAAATTTATTTAAATTTAAATTATAAAATTGGTTGGTATAGTCAAATTTAAGTTCTATATTTCCATTATATGTTGAATTAGTTGTCGATGAACCACCTAATGCTATTTGATTAGATACATTTATTTCTGATGTTATATTAATAAATTTATTTTTTGTTATTTCATCATTTATACTTATTGTTAAAGCACCTAATTTTTCTGCAATTTGACAAAAAGTTCGAAGTTTATATTCTTTCTTTTTTAGTCCATACATTTTAAATGATAAAAATAGTTCTTCATTTGAAAATATTATTTTTTTATATAATGTATTAGGTTCAATTATATTTTCATAAAAATGTAATAATTTTTGCTTCTTAATGTATTTATTTTTTGGTGTTTTTTTAATATCCTCATTATGTTCATGCAATTGTTTGATTATAATATCTTTATCTTTATAATTTATGTATACAATATTATATTTTTTAAAGTACTTTATAAGATAATAATTATATTTACTAAAAAATTTATCTGATAAAAAAATTACATAATCTGAATTTAATAAATTATTTAAATTGTTTACTTCAATATTTGATTTAAAAAAATTAAATATATTTGTCATATAAATTGTTTGAGAATATTAGTTTACAAAAAATTGATAAATTTATTTATTTAATTCAAAAATTATAAAATATGGAGAATAAAATTAATATTTTAATGAAACAAAATGAGTCTATTTATAATTCACTTAAATCTAAAAATATAGTTGATCTTGGTGAATTAGTTCAACTAACAGAAGTTATGTCATTAGAACAAAAATTAGAATCATTAACAATAGAAAATAATAGACTAAAAGAACTTTCTAAGCAAAATAAACCTCCACCGCAACCTAAAGTTGAAAAACCTGTTATTATCCAACAACCCAAAAAGGAGAAAGATGAAGATGAGGAAGAAGAATTACAAGATCCAGTAAAAAAGTTTGAATGTATTACAAATATGGAAGATATTAAAAGAGCATTTTTTGGTTGTGAAAATAATGATTATACTCAATTTAATGAACTTGTTAAAGCACATGAATTTAAGTTATATAAAGTAAATTATAAATATTCATCTGATAAAGATGGTGCACCATCTTTTTCTGCAAAAAATTTAGTCGGAGGTTTTATTAGAAATTTTGATGATTTGAGAAAATATTTCATGATATGTTTTAGATGTATTAAACACGATACAGAACCTATAAAATATTCATACCCATCTTATTGGATTGTTAATTCACTTGAACCATTACAAAATATTATTGGCTCTTTATATGATGATTATGAATTTGTTGAATGTAATGAAAAAGAAGATTTTTATAAATTAATATATAAAATGAATCCAGATTATGAAAATCTTATTACAGAGGGTTATGTCCATTAATTAATTTAGTAAAGATTCATTATTTTCACTGATAATTCTAATAGAAATAATAAGAAACAATCTAAAAATCATCATATTCATTATTTTTACACAAACGACGATTTGTAATTTCTTTGCTAGATTTGATTTCTTCAATAGCATCACATAATTCTTTTATCCAGTCGTAAGAATCATTAAATACATCTTCTTGTAATAAACGAATTACTGAATATCCATTTTTATTTGCACATTCTTCTTTATATTTATCATTTTCTTGTTGTTCTTCTGGCGAAGACCAGTTTGACACTTGTTGAAAATGTTGCCGTCCGTCTAGTTCAATTATTATTTTATATTCGGGAATACAAAAATCAAATGGTAAATATTGTATATTTTTACACCATTCTTGTTTGAATTGTCTAATTAAAGATGAATGGGTTGTCAGTATTTTTTCGTATAATTTTGCTTCTGTTTTATTTTTACAAAAGGGACACCACCTTCCATTAACAATATGTGATAATGAACTATCAAATGAATTTTTACATTTAAGACAATTAAACCAATATTTTTTATTAGAATTCTTAAATACATTTCTAGGATTTTTAATATTTTTACTACTCCAATATTGACTTTTTTCATGAGAAGCAAATGATTTGTTATTACAGCATTCACAATCCATAACATCACATAGTTTCTGATTAGTACAAAATGGACACCATCCTTGATTACTAATATCGCTAATTTTTTTGTAGAAAAAATGTTTACAATTAGTACAATCAAACCAATATTTTTTATTATTATAAATAAAAATATTTCTAGGATTTTCAGTATTTTTATTACTCCAATATTTACTTTTTTCATGGGAAGCAAATGATTTTTTAAAACATGTTATACATTCTTTTTCACTACATAATTGTTTAGGAGGATTACTACAAAATGGACACCAACTTCCCTTATTAATTGAATATAAAACACTATCGAATGAATGATTACAATCATTACAATCAAACCAATATTTTTTATCACTTGATTTGAAAACGTTTCTAGGGTTTTCAATATTTTTCTTACTCCAGTATTTACTTTTTTCATGGGAAGCAAATGATTTTTCAAAACAAGAAATACATGCTTTTTCATTACATAAAAGATTAGAAGGATTACTACAATAAGGACACCAACATCCTTTACTAATATTATACAATACACTTTCAAATGAATGATTACAACTAGTACAATCAAACCAATATTTTTTACTACTCATTTTGAAAAAATTTCTTGGGTTTTCAGTATTTTTACTACTCCAATATTTACTTTTTTCATGAGTAGCAAATGATTTTTTCAAACAAGAAATACATTCAACAATATCACATAATTTTCGATTACTACAAAATGGACACCAGCTTCCATAACCAATATCGTTCAAAGTTGCATCGAATGAGTGATTGCAATCAGTGCAGTCAAACCAAAATTTTTTACCACTAGATTTAAAAACATTTCGTGGATTTTCAGTATTTTTACTACTCCAAAATTTTGATTTTTCATGAGATGCAAAAGATTTTTCAAATGGTATATTCATTATTTATTTGTGCTTATTAATAATATTAAAACAAATGACTTTAAATAAAATTTTTAAATAAATTAATTATAAATACTTAATACAAACAAATATAACTCAACGAGGATAATTTAATATATGGATAGACCTTGTAATAAGTATAGAAATCTTATAAACTGTAATTAGAAAAATTATATGAACGAATATTATAAGTATGATGTTAAATACTCAATTACCTATATATTAAACTTTGAAAAATCTAATTTAGAATTTAGATCAATATCTATTATTGATTTAAGTTTTAAATAATTTTTATAGTTTTGATATGGATAATTTTTTTCTAATAAATAATAATAATTGCTTTCATTTTTTTGTAAAATATTATTTTTTACAAAAAAATCTAAACATTCTTTTTGAATTTTAACATCTTTTGTAACTTTTATCAATATCAAAATTATTTCCTCAAATGAGAATGATGTTTTGTAATGTCTTGATAAAATCAAATCAAATTTTATTATATAATCAGAAATATGAGACATAGTAATAAACAATTTAATATATGATATTCAAAATTCATTTTTTTATAATAAATTTAGGTAAATAAAATGATAATAATTGTTTTATGATATAAATAATTGTTTTATGATATAAATAATTGTTTTATGATATAAATAATTGTTTTATGATATAAATAATTGTTTTATGATATAAATAATTGTTTTATGATATAAATAATTGTTCTATGATATAAATAATTCAAATAAACAAGTATTTTTATCATATTTTTCATATTTGAATAATTTTCTAAATTTATTTGGTTCACAATTAGTTTGAACAAAACCAAATGTTTTATAAAATTCAATACTTTTTTCAATTGGATGCAATATAATCTTTTTATTTTTTGAATGTGTTTTTTTTATAAATTCAATAAATTCATCCAAAAATATTTTTCCATAACCAAATTTTCTGTATTTTTTACTAATACATAACAAAAGTAAATATATTTTATCATTTGTTTTTGTATATAATATAAAACCACAACAATTTGAAATTTTAAATTTAATATCATTACAATATAATAAAATATAAATATCTTCATGATTTAATATTATGTCAATAAATGTATCATTAATTGTATCTGCAAATTCTATAATTTTTGGTTTAAGTTTTGATAAACCATAAAAATACAATTCTTTATAATTTATTTTTTTATTTTTAGCTATTTTTTTAACAATATCATTATAAGAAAATATCATAATTTATTAAATAAAAATATATTATAATAAATTATCAATTTTTATAATGACTTTAAGAAATAATTCATAACAAAATTCTTTTATTATTTTACTTTAGATGTTAGTTATATTCTAAATTATCAATGATATTTTAAAGATAAATATTTTTTTTTATATTTTAAGTACTTTTGTCTATAAAATAATTCTAATTTAATATTATCTCTTTTTTGATAATAAAAAATAACTTCATCATTTACTATATCAACTAATCCAAATAAAGTTTTAGGTAATTTCAAATATTTGAAATTTTGTCGTAAAAATATATATATATTATACAAAATTTCAAATAATTGAAATTTATTTCTATATTTTGATTCTATAAAATCAGATAAAGTATTAAAGTTTTCTATACTTGATTTTAATTTTGATTCTTCAGCATTAATAAAAAACTTAGATAATACATTGTTATTCAATAATACATTTAATTTAGATTTAATTGACGCAATCCAATCTTCATATATTTTAACATTTTCAGTTAACTCTTCATCTATATTTTTAGAAATAGATTTTGCTTCTATAGTTAATATAAATCGGAGTTGTTCTGTTTGATTATCAATATTATTTAATCTATAATTAATACGATCTATTGTAGTATTAGTAATAGTAAAATTTTGATCAAAATAATATTTACCATTTAATTTTAATATTTTATTAATAGTGTCAAAATCTAGTGGCCAATTATGTCCGGTACGTTTAAATTCATCAAAATAATTTGTAAAAACTATTGAGAACCTATCAATTTGGTCTTTATTTCTTATATCAATTAGACATATTAAATATAATCCTTCACCATAAGTTTTTTTTAAATATATCAAATTATAAAATAAATCTTCATATCCTTTTTTACTCATCGAATCTGGATAACAGTAATATACATTATAACCTAATTCAATTGGTATTTTAAAATGAGACCTAGGTGAATCCGCATCACCAGACCATAATCTTTTTTTTTGAGGTATGAACCATTTAGGTATTTGAATATTTGATTCGGTATCTTGAAAATTCAAGATATGAGGATTTTCTAAAATAAGTTTTTTATAATTTATTTCCATTTATATATTTATTTATATAAATTATTTTTTGCATATATCATTAGCCAATTATTTCTTTTATTGTTTTTATCTTCTGATAATTTATATGAAAAATTATTTAATTGTAAAATATCTAATATATTTTTAGTATGATTACTTCTATAATTTTCAACTTCAATAACAAAAGCACCTATTTTTGCAAAATCTTCTTTATTTATTCCTTCTAAAAATTCTAATTCATAACCTTCTATATCAACTTTTATTTTGTCAATAAAATCAATTTTATGTTCTTTGACATAATCACTAAAACGTACTAATTTAATATTACGTTTTTCAACTTTTAATCTATTTTTATTTAATAATTGAGACATAAAACTTTTACATATAAAATTTATTATAGGATAGTTATAATCATGACAATAACCATTAACAATATGATTTTTCTTTACTTCTATATCATTTTTAATTGTTGATAATCCATCTGCATTTGGCATATAATTTATTTGTAACTTTTCATTTTTATTTCCTAAACCAAAATTATTAATAAAATATGTATTACTTAATTTTTTATTATGTTTAATATTCCATTTAATATTTTTATATAAATCTTCAATTGGTTCAAAAACATGGACTTCAATATTTTTATTTTTATTATTTAAATAAAGTGAATATAATCCATTATTACCTCCTACATCAAAATAAATTTCTTTTTTATTTTTATTTAATTTTTTTAAATTAATAGAATCTAAATATTTATAGTCTTTATTTAAAAAGATTTCATTGAAAACAAAAATATAAGAAAAAATATTTTGAACTTTTAAATTCCAATAATATTTATAAAATATTGCTTTTCCTATATTTATATATAGTAATATCAAAACAAAAATAATCACAAATAAAATAATGTAGTTATTTGTTGTCATATTAATATTATAAAGAAATTAAATTTAAGCTATTTTTTTAATCTAAATAATTTATAATGATTAAAATTTATAAAAATAATGAAATAACACCAAATGAATTTATTAAAAAACATGTAGAAGAAAATAGACCGTGTGTTATAAAAAATTTTTATAGTAGTGATGATAAATGTTTTAAATATTATGATTCAAATTATACAAGTATGAAAAAATTTAAAATAGGAAATGTTAATTCTGGGATTTTAAATGAAAATTGTTTAAATAATTTTATGGATAATATTAAAGAATTTATAAGTTTTAATACAAATACAACTAGAGTTTGGTCTCATAATAAAGGAAATATTACACGTTGGCATTATGATGGTAATGGTCAAGATGTAATTAATATATGTTTATATGGGAAAAAAAGATTTTATTTAGCACCACCTGGATCAATACCAGTATATCCTCTATCTAATATTGCTCTTTCAATCATGGATTGGGATAATGAATATGCAGATATAGAACAGTACGATTTACTTTATATTCCATCATATTGGTTTCATAAAGTTATAACACTAGAAAATAAAACTGTTACAATAAACCATATATTTTTTCATAAAAATCATAATTTGTATGCATCACAAAGAGATTTATATGTGTATACATTACATGATTTTTTTAAAACATATATGTGTACTCAAGAAATTTGTAAAATAACAAAAAAACAACCACTATTAAATTGTTTTATATATGGATTTTATGAATTACTTTGGATTTATTTATTATTATTTTTATTATTTATTGGATTATATAGATATAATATTAAATTTTATAATATTGGTCAAATTATACTTTTTATAGTTAGTTCTTATTATTATTTTGATAATAATTATGATTATATTTTTTCAGGAGTTAATAAATTATATGGGTTTTATTTTTTTATTTTTTTAATTTTGTTAAATGTAATGATAAAATTGATAATACCTAGTTGTAATTTAACAAAATAAACTATTTATTTTTAAACATTAATTTTGAATATAATTAATAATTCATTTTTATATTTGTTGTCATAATTTATTTTTATAATTATTAAATATAACAAAGTATTTAATAAATTAAAGTCAAATAATTTTTAATTTTTTTTTAAACATATATGCATTTTTTGAAAAATATTCCAAATCAATATCATTTATAGCAATATATCTATAGAAATCTATAGGTGATAACCAATTATCAATTTGTTTAGCATTCTTTATAATTAAATTGTATGATTCTAGTTTTGTGTTATGACAAAAATAATTACTACAATATGGAATATGGTATATATCTGGATCATGTTTTGCAATTACATATTCAATATCAATATAATAAAGAATACACATTATTATAAATTTAGATTTTTATAATAAATTTTACTTAGATTATTTGTTCGTTCAAATTTATTTTTCACTATCAGATGTATAATATCCATCTGAATCAATGTAATCACCATCAATATTTTTTTTTGCATAACAATCATAAAATATATGTCCATATCTACCACATCTATAACATTGTTTATCTTCTAATATTTCATCAAAAATATCTTTACTAGCATAACAATCATTTTCATTATGGTTTTTATAACCACAACGAAGACAAGAATTATTTTCAGTGAATATCTCTTTTTTAACTTTATCTTTATCTAAAATAAAATCTTGATAACTACCTCCTCTTACATTATCAATACCATATTTATACATATAATCTCTAACAATTTTATCAATTTTATCATTCTCATCAAAAATAGTTATAATTGTTTCTGGTTTATATCGTATTGTCCATTCTGCTCCTTTACCTAAAAAGTGTTTAGAAATTTTTTTATGTGGATCACTTGATTTATCTATAAAAATTTTATTATTTTCTAAACTTAAAATAAAAATAGTTTTCATTACACTTTTTACCTTTACATCCTTAAATACCTATTTTACAAAATAAAAATTGATAATAAATTTATTTATGATAATTTATTAAATTAATGGGAAATAGAATAAGTAATCAAAATATAATTAAACCTGATTGTTTAATTTGCTGGGAAACTATTGAAAATCAAAATTTGTGTATATGTGTTAGATGTAATATTACATTACATGATTATTGTGAGGAAAAGGATAGAGGAGAAAAAGAATATTGTAAGTGTCCTCATTGTCGTAGATCTGGTACTATAGGTGTATTTAATAAATAATTTTATTTATTCATCTTCTTTTCTCTCTCTAAAATAATTCATAATATCTTCTTTAAATTCTTCTGTAAATTGGTCTGTAGGTACTAATATTCCTTTTTCATCTGTAGTTAAATGAAGTCTAGTAGAATAATTATGTTTAATCAATATTTCATTTCTTTCTACATATTTACGATTTCCTTTTTTACCATGAAAATGATGTCTAATTACTCCAGGTACATATCCAAGCCTTAAACTTTTCGCATTCTTTTGAAAATCTAAAATAGCATTTTTATATCCATCACTGTATTTTTCATTAATGATTCTTTTAACTTTACCAATAAGAGATAGAGCTATTACATTATCACCAGAACCTAATATACCCATTTGAAATAAACCTCCTATTTTTTCATAGCTTTTACGTGTCATAGCCCAAGCAAATCCTGGATGCCAATAGTCTAATTTTTTTGTTGAATATGGTTTATTTTTATTATAATTATATCCAAAACTCTGAAATAAATTTAAAGTTGTATTATCCTTATCCATATCAACACAATGACTAAAAAGTTGAACAATATCTTTAGAACCATTTAATATTTTAAGTGTTTCTATAGCCCAATTATTATTTTCAAATTCAATATCACTATCAATCCAAGCAAATGCCTTATAGTTTGACGGAAGTAAGTATTTAACACCCAAATTTATCATATTTTCCTTATGCCAAATAGGTGTTTGCGACTTGAGTTGTAAATGATTTGGGTTGTTTTTATCTGTTACTATAAATTTTTGACCTTCGTAAATCATTTCAACAATAAAAAGTTCTACATTATCTTCTTCTTCTTCTATTCTTTTTACAAATTCATTTAGCAGAATATAACGTCTTTTATAAAGACAAGGATTAGATATAGTAATTATTACATTTAATTTTTCTTCAATTGGTTCATTATTTTTAATTGCGAATTTTATATCATTCATTTTGTAATATAAACAGTCAATTTCAATTCCGTCTATTACAGTCATTATATTATATAATATTTTTAAAAAACCTTAATAAAACGTATAATAAAATATATTTAATTAAAGATTTAATTGAATATATATTATGAGTTTGTATAACTTAATAGCGTCGTTGAATTTAAATATAGGTAATAAAGATTTTATGTATGATAACATTAAATGTATTTCAAATTATATTGATATTGAAAATACATTATCTAAATTAAAAAAAGGAGAATTAAGTAATATTATAGAAGGTTTAAAAAATTATTTAGTTAAAGAGAATGAAATAGTTTTAGATACAGAACAGATAAATATAGTTGAATCAAATAATTATGAAAACAAACGTATAATTGCAGGTGCTGGATCAGGAAAAACAACTACAATATTATATAGAATTAAATATTTATTAGATAATTTTATCACACCAGATCGTATCTTAGTTTTAACATTTAATAGAGATTCTGCACAAAATATTAGAAATAGAATTAAACAAATATTTGCTTTTGATGTTTATATTAAAATATATACTATAGATGCATTTTGTTGTAGATTATTTAATAAATATAATATTAATAATAATATTTTTTCATTATCAGAATATTGTTCAATGGGTCTAAAAATAATGCAAGAGTATGGAAAAGAGATTAGTAGTCAATTTAAATATATATTTTTTGATGAATTTCAAGATGTTAATGATATACAATTTAATATACTTAAAATCTTTGTTGATAATGGTTGTTTTTTAACTGTGATTGGTGATGATTATCAAAACATATATCAATTTAGAGGAACAAATAATTATTATATGATTAACTTTGATAGAATAATCCCAAATGTTAAAACATATTTTTTAAAAAATAATTATAGAAGTTCTAAAAATATTGTTAATTTAGCAAATACATCTATATCATATAATATTAATAAAGTAGATAAAATTATGGTACATATTGATAAAAATATAAATAATATTAAACCAGAATTAATTATTAATCAGACAGAACATAATTCTTATAATTTCATAATAAATAAAATAAAAGATTACATATCAAATTATAATTATCAAGATATTTGTATTTTGTCTAGAAATTGTTATCCATTAAAAATGATGGAAACGGAATTAACAAAACATGATATACCTCATATAGCATTAATTACTGATAAAAATTCTGATGATACAAAAAAATTAATAGAACCTGGTAAAATTGTTTTAACCACAATACATAAATCAAAAGGTTTAGAATGGTCGATTGTTTTTATTATTGGATTAAGTCATCAACATTTTCCTGAACATTTAAATAATAATATTAAAAATATTGAAGAAGAAAGAAGATTATTTTATGTTGCAATAACACGTTGTAAAAAACATTTACATTTTATTTCTCAACCTTCAGAATTTCCTCTCTCTATTTTTTTAAAAGAATGTATTAATCATATTGAAATAAAAAATAATACAAGTAAAAAATTAGAAGATTTTTTAGGTGGAAATGATATTGAAACATATACAAAAAAAATTTATGGTGTTAATGAATTAATTAGTTTATTAAATGAAAATGATCTTGAAAAATTAAGAAATAAAAATTTAATACCAAATATATTTCCAGAAATTAATATAGCTTATGAAAATAAATTAACATTTACAGAAGATATAAAAAAAAATGCATTTGAGCCAGATCTAGGCGAATTTTGTGATAGATATATTACCAGAAATATTATAAAAAACTTTAATATAGATTTTATTGATATTGATACTGAACAAATAATTAGAGATAATATACATTCAAAAGATAAAATGATTGTAGATTTATTAACAAAAGATATAAATAATTTTAATTTAGAAAAACCTTACATTTATCCAGATATTATCATTGATAAAATTATTAATTCATATAGAAAAATTAAAACAAATGATTATAATAATAAAGATATATACTGGATATCATTATGTCGAAATTTTAGATTAGAAAGAAGAAGATTAGTTTACAGAGATATTTTTAACTTAATTGAAACTAATATTTTAAATACGATTAATGATAATTCACTAATTAATAGAATGGATGATTATATAAAATTATATTCAAAACATAAAAATATTAGTTGTAAAGTATTAGTTAGACATGAATTTAAAAATAACAAAAAAGAAAAATGTTTTATATGTGGTGAAATTGATATGGTTGATGATGATACAATTATTGATTTTAAATGTTCAGAAAGTGACTTTAAACTAGAATGGCTTGTGCAATTATTAACATATTATTTTTTATTAAACAATAATTCAATAAATAAACTATGTATAATAAATATAATGAACGGTCATGAATATTTATTTATAATACCAGAAAATTATAAAACAATAAATAAAAAAAATGAACTAATTGAATATCTTGAAATAAAAATTAAAAATGATCAGCAAAGTAATAGAAATTATCCTTCCATAAATCAAAATATTTTAAATAATAATAATATAATTCAAGTAAAACAATCAGATGTACAATTTGTTTTAAATACAAAAGAAAATAAAACAAATAATTTTATGGTTTTGGATACTGAAACATCAGATCTAAATGGTGATGTTATTCAATTAGCATATATAATTATTGATGAAAATTTTAAAATAATAAAAACAGTAAATAAATTTATAAAAGACCGAATACCATCAAAAGAAACTATTTTAATTCATGGTATAACTGTAGAAAAACTTCGTAAAGAAGGAACAGATTTTAATGATGTTTTTAAAGAATTTATTACTGATTTAAAAAATATTGACTATATTGTTGGTCATAATATTGCTTTTGATTTAAGAATAATTATTAATAATTTAAGAAAGTTTGAAATAAAAATAATTTCAAATGGGAAAATAAATTATAATATTTTTAAGAATTATGAAATAAAAGATACATATACATTATCAAATAAAAAATTAGAAATATTATATAATGAATTATTTAATAAACCAATTATTGGAGCACATAATGCTTTAAATGATGTATTAGCTACATTTGAGTGTTATAAATATTTATTAAAGATTTAGTTTATTTGAAAAACAAATATAACCAAAATCATTTTGTGATTTTATTTGTTTTTGAACATACTGTAAAGAGGAACTTATAATATCAGTTATATTTTCACTTGTTGTATTACACTTTTTTGCAAGAACATCTGTTTTTCTGATTTCGTCAAAATTATAATTATATTTTAATTGAATTAATTCTTTATTAAATGGTGATAAGTCATTATTTATACAATTCCAATAAGTATCATACCATTTATTATAATTAAATTGATTTTCATTTTTATATGGTGATAAATTAGTTAATCCAATAATTAAATTTTTATTGATATAAAAATCTGAATGTTTAGCAAAATTAATTTTATTTTTTGGATTAAATGTATTTATAGCTTCATATAATCCATCTAATGCATATTTTCCAAGTTCTTTTCTATGTATAAAATTAGTTAAATCATTGTTTAAAATTTTTAATTTTTTTGCTTTTAAATAAGATCTAAATTTATAATCATTAAAAATATGTATTTTAATTTTACTTTTTTCTTCAAAACTAATATTTTTATCACTTAATTTTTTTCTTAACTGTGTCCAACTATAAGTGGTTAAGTACTTTTTATAACAATAAATTATTCCAATTAATTTTAAAATCAATGATAATCTTAATATATTCATTAAAAATAATTTAATATAGTTAAAATTATTTAAATTCAATTTTTTATAAATGTATATATATGGATATTATTACAAAAATTCTAAAAAAAATATATTTTAACAAAGATAATAAAAATAAAAAATATGCAAAAATATATCCTGAAATAAATATAAAACCTAATTGTTTTCAGAATAATCAAAATCGTTTTTATTAGTTCCTATCTGTATTTCATAAATTTTTAATTTAATTCCATAACCACTATTATTATACCAAATAGATGTTGGTATTAATACAAGTCGAAAATTACAATTTTTTTTTATTAAATTTTTAATATCATTAGCAGTATTAATATTATCAATCTTTTTTTTATAATATATATTTGGTTTATTTGGATATGAAAATGTATTATAAATATTTATTGATATTTTTTTCGTATTGTCTTCTTTTTTATATTGTAATTTAGCCTTAATCCATTTATTATTTTCATTATATGATGACCAATATTTACCATTATAATTTTTTGGTAAATATTTGTTTTTAAATTCATCAGACATAAAATATGTATCTATATCTTTTAATCTATTAATAAAATCTAAGTTTGAATCATCATCTTCATTTATATCAATTCTAAATTCTTCTGGATATTCTAAAATGTTTCCTTCAAAATTATTTGTTACTATACCACTAAAATTATTTACTTTTTTTACCCAAGGTGTTAATACAAAAAGCAAATCTTTTTTATTTTTTTTAATTGACAAATATTTTATAAATTTATCATTGTCATCAGATATAGATTTAATATATAATTTATCAGGGCTTAAATCAGTATAACTACATACATCAATATTCATAAAATTTTATACTTCTAAGTAATATTAGTTTTTTTCATTTTTTTTATATAGTAATATAATGGAAAATAAGAATTACACTTTTCCTTTTGATACATGTGAAAAACCTAATAAAAATGGTATTGCACAACCATATTCTGTTTTTTTAAATCTTTTAATATGTACTATGATAGCTACTTTTTTACAAAAAGCAAAAAGTGTTCAATCTAAAATATTATTAATTACAATATTAATATTTGAGTTATTTCATGCATATTCACATTATAAACATGTATCTGGATCAATTCAAATTAATATTACACACTTGTTAGCATATTTTATGAATTTTGCTTTTTTATTTTTGTTTTATAAAAGTACTAATCATTTTCCAAATGATTGTTTTTTATTATGGTTATTATTTTTAGTATTCCTTGATTTATATTTAGTTTATAATTATTCGTTTATTTATTATTTAATTAGCATGTCATTAATATATATATCATTACTATGTTACTATTATAGTTACTTTTCAGAAGAAATTAAAAATAAAATTTATTATATTATATTTATGATAATTTTAATAATTTTATTATTTATAAATGAAAAAAAAAATTGTAAAAAAAATTTAGAAAAATATCCTGATTTTCCATTTCATGTAGTCATAGAATTTAATGGTTTAATATTATTTTATATAATTTGTGATACTTTTTATAAATTATAATTTTTAACCATTATTACTACCGCCTATATTTATATCTGGTATTAAATTTATTAATGAATTTATAATCAAGAATAAAGGAATAATAAATGGAATTAAAAATAAAAAGAATAAAAATGTAAGTGTATTAGAAAAGTTTGTAAAAGGAAAATATTTTTTAATATTTGGTAAAATATATGTTTTGATTATTCCCATAGCACTTAAATTTTCTATTTTTGAAAAAAGTTCAACAACTTTTTCTGATAATTTAGCAAAAATATTTAATGCATCTAATTGATTTTGAAGCATAATTATTGCAGAAGAAATACTATTTTGAATTGTTTCTATAGCTAATTTTATACCATTATTAATATTTACAATAGCTGTATTTATAGAATTTCCAATTATTTTAAATGAATTATTTAATTGAGGTATTAAATTTTTATTAATTTGATTAATTAATAAACTGCATATGTCTATAGTAGAACTTCCTATTTTTTCTTTTATTAAGTTGGGAATATTAATATCACATGATATATTAATAGGATATAATTGTGGAAGTGTAGCATTATTAATATTAGAATTTAAAGTTGGTATAATTAATTTATTAACACTAGGAATATTAGATTTTGTTATATCATTCACACTAGTTATTGCTTTATTAATATCTTCTACAATTCCATTAACTAAACTATTTACATCATTAATTGATGTATTCATTGGTACTACAGTATTATTAAGTTGTCCTACAAAAGTATTAATTTGCGTTTGTAAATCATATAATGATTTATTTAAAGGTGCAATTCCACCTTCATTTACTGTAGGTGTAACTCCTGTTTTACAAATATCTACACTAGGTATTTGATCAAAATTAATTGAACATGATATATCAGTTATAATTGGAATATTTATTGAAGATATATTAGGAATCTCTAAAGATGAAATTTTTTCTAAAGCATCAGTTAATGTTTTTTTTGCTTTAATAATTGTTTCATAAGCTTCGTCAAATGTACCATTTAGTTTCCCAAATTGATCATTAACTTTAATATAAGAAGAATTAACATCATATATAATTTCTTTTTGTAAATTATAAGCATCACATGTATTAGTTCCAATTCCAGTACCACTAATACATCTTGTAAATATACCAGGTTCTTCACATGTTAAACATAATATTGGTATTTTTACTATAAAAGAATAAAAAAGTAATCCTATTATTAAAATAAAAAAAAATATTTTTATTATAGATTTTATATCCATTATAATGTTTTATAAAAATAAAAATATTATACTTAATATTGGACTAACAAATATGCTAAAAAATATAAAATAAATTACATAATTAGTATAATTTGTTACCTCACTTATTTTATCAGGGGGTATATTTGATAAAATACTTAAAGATATTATTGTTTTTAATGTATCAAAAAATGTATTTGTTTTTATCAAAGTTTGTAAAAATGATAAAATTTTAATTATTTTTTTTGTTGAATTATTTATAGCACCTATACTAGTATTTATTCCTTCAACACTTATTTGTACTACATCATCAAATACTTTAGTTGAATTTAAAATACCTGCATTTATATCCATACTTGATATATTTAATCTATTAATATTTTTTTTTACTGAAGAGTTTAAAGTTGGTATAATATTATTATTTATTAATTGTGAAGATTGATTACATATATCAACTGTTATATCATTTACATTTGGTATATTAAATGTTGGTATATCAATACTTGCCATTATAATAAGATTATATTTTATAAATTTAGATAATAAAAATATTATTAGTTTATATTTTTAATACTATCACTTATTTTATATAACATATCTAAAATAGATAGACTTGTTGATAAATATTTTGAAATAAAATTTGGATAAAATATATTGTTAGTATTAGCAACATTTTCTATATATAGACCATTATAATATACATAATTTTTTTCTTCATTTATATAATATCTTTTTTTTACATATCTACATTCATAATAATAACCTTCATCATGGTAAGGATATTCTTCATGAATTAAATCATCCAAATCAATTTTAACAATTTTTTTACAATTTATGTAATTTAAATAATCAATATTAATTTTATCATCAATTTTATAGTAATTATTTACAACATAATATTTATCATTATAAGTTGTATAAGTAATTAATACTAATGTATGTATAGCTTTATTAGATTTTTTATAAAAATCTGTTCTAATTGTAGTACCAACAAATATATCATTATTTTTTTTTTTTTGCATTAAATATTTAATAATATTTTCAGAAACTTCAATAGAAAATTCGTATGTGTATATTTTCTTGTCGCGATTATAAATATTTGCATTAAAATATTTTATCCATTCTTTTACTTGATTTATAGAATTCATTATATATAAATAATTATAAAATATTTATAATCATTTATAACTCATCATCACTAGAAGACATATAATTAAAATTTTCATCAATTAAAGGGGGTTCTTCACTATCAGTTTCTATTTCACATTGTTTATTATCTAATGGCTGTATCAATTTCCAAGTTTCTAAAATTATATCTTTAAAATTATAGCTCATATCATTGATACAATTAAAAAAAGCTTTTTTATTTTTAGCTTCGTGAAATTTATTTTGATTATTTAAAATATCTTTTATTTTTTGTTGATGTTCTAGTGGTATATTATCACGGAATGATTCGTCAAATTCAATCATCAATGAAATATTATTAATAAATCTTAATGAACTATCTAATACTTCATTAATAAAATCAACTTTATTAATTTTTTCAGGTTTTTGTGTTTTATGATTAATTCTAGTAAAATGTTTTCCTTCAAGTGTTGTTGTACAGAAAGAATGATTTTCAGGAAATTTTTTATTAAAATTAACTTTTTTAATGCAAGTGATTGGCATATTATTACCATCTTTTGTAATTGATAATATATCTTTTAAACTTAACCCGTCTAATGTTTCTTTACCAACTTGATTTATAATTATTTGATTATTATTTATAATTCCATTATTTATATTTTGTATATTATTTATAATTTGACTTTTTAATAATTCATTTTCATTTTTAACATTTGTTATTTCTAAAATAATTTTATTTTTACAAATCTTTTCATGTTTAGATTTATTACTCCTGTCATTAAATTGTTTATTGCAAAATTTACATTGTGGTAGCTTATACAGTTTTTTATCAAGTACCTCAAAAGTACCACAAACTACCTCATTATTTTGAACAAAACTACCTCTTTCCACCACATATTCATTATGAAATTTTTTGTTGTGATTACATAAGCTACTTGAACTAGCATAATTCTTATTACAATAATTACATCTAAAAATGAGTTTTTGATTCACTTTTTTATCCATAATATATATATTTAGATTTTATTCTTAAATGATTTTTAAAAGTGAAAAAAGTGAATTCACTTTTTTCACTTTCATTTTTTTTTTTTTTGAAAAAAAATTATAACTTTACAAAAAATTTTCTAATTATTATCTTTTTGTTTGCTATATCTTAATTTTAAGTTCAGATTATAATTTTTCATTTAATGTATCCAAAAATAAATTTAGATATGTTATATTAGCAACTAAACTTCCACCAGGTCTTGGATTAATTTCAAATATAGTTATTTTTTCATTATAAATAATAAAATCCGGACAAGCAAACCCTGAATAATTTAGATCATTAAATATTTTTTCAAAAATACTATCATCGACAACAAGTTTTTCTGTTATTTTATAATCTATAATTTTTCCTTTTTTAATTCCATTAGGAAATTTATAGCTTGAATAAAAGTAAATTTTATTTAGTATTTTACCATTAAGAACTAAAAAATGTCCACAAAAATACTCATCATTTTCAATATATGTTTGAACAATGTGATTTTTTAATTCATTAATATTAAAATAAGTTATTCTTTCAACACCAAAACTTGACCAACCTTTATTTGTTTTTTTAATCATATTTTTTGATATTAATTTTTCATTATAATATATTTCATCATCAATATTATAATAAACTGTTGGAGGTGTATTATCAGTAAAAAAATTTAACATATATTTTCCAAATTTACTTTTATTATCTAATATTTCAATATTTTCAAGATTATTAATGAAAACATTATTTGGATGATTATTATATATAATGTAATCTTTAACACAAATTGGAATTAATTTAGAATTTGGTGATATTCCTTTATGTAGTAGATTACATTTTTTTGTTAGTAAAAAATGATATTTCCAATCACGAAAAGGAAATGAGGGAATTATTAATTGCATTATATATAATATTATAAATTAAATTTACATAAAGGACAACATTTTTTTATATTTATCCATTGAGTTATACAGTTTTTATGATACTGGTGGTTACAAATAGTTTGAATAACATCTGGTTCTTGATTAAGATTAAGGAAACATATTACACAAATATCATCCTTAATATTTTCTTCAGATACAGAAATAAGAAGGACTGAATTATTCAGTTCTTGATTATCATTATCACTATTATAATCATCATTTTCATTATTATAATCATCATTTTCACTATTATAATCATCATTTTCACTATTATAATCATCATTATGATCATGATCATGATTTGGTTCATAAATGATTAAAGGGTGTCTAACATTTGGACAAATTAATTCAAAGTAAGAAGGTATATCATCTTCTAAAATTGGATGATCTTGGATATGTTGATTTAATTGTATAATATATTGAGATAACTGATCTGGTAAAACTCCATCTGGATATTCTTTTAATGATTCTGATAAATTGCGAATTAATGTTACGCATTCTATTTGATTAGGATTATTTGAAAGAAGCATCATTGATAAAGTTCTAGATGATATATTTAATAATGTTGCAGCGTTTATTAAGTTTTCATCTAAATTTACTGTAGCATCAGCTATTTTACTTAATGTTTCACCAAATGTATCAATTGGTGTACTAGTTGAAACTATTCTTTTATTTCTTCTTGGAAATGACATAAACACTAATAAACATACTTACAATAAAAAAATTTCAATTTTTTGTTTGGCTCAGTTTTCTTCTGAGTTAAGATCATCAGGTACTGGTTCAACAAAGGTGTACTCTGCAAAGATACCTGAAACAATAGCATTTAGCCTGTGCCTAATTGGATAAGAAAACTCACCATGACAGAAATCAAGGATCATCTGATAGGTATTGAGTTGTCTCTCTTCTTCTGCACGCCGCTCCTCTTCCTGGAGTCTGAGCATTTCCTGTGCTCTATTCTCCTCAAAAGCTTTACGTGCTGCTTCTCGTTGTGCCTTCAAATCCTCGAATGATATCTCTGACGCAGCATTAACTGTATCAAATATACTATCAAGCATCTTAGCATTAAAGCCAGAAACCATGATTATACCATTCTCTGAAGGTTCTGCAGGTAGGGTTTCAGTGTAAACACCATTCACATTCCAAAACCCACAGAGAGTTTTTGGAAGCATTAGCTTAAAATACTCACCAGCAGTGAATCTTCTATCAGTAGTGATATCATCAAACTGTGTATCAGTAATGAATAGAATCATATCTAGCTTGAAATCTTGATTTCTCATTACTTTAGAGACTAGATCAATTGTAAGTTTGATGTCTGTATTCGCAACAATTTCATTTTCATTGAAGTAATTGATATAATGAAATAGTTTTGGATTTCCTCCATTGATCCTCGAAAGATCAAAAACAGTTGGTCTATTTGAAAATGCGATACACTTATGACGAAGTGCAGGTGGAAGTAAAGAAGAAAATATTGCAGCCAAACCAATTGCAACATCGCGCGGAGCTACATCACTATTAGAATTCTTTTCATGCATTGACCTAGAAGTATCAATAACAACAAGAACATTTTTCTCTGCTAGTAACTTAATATTATCCAAAATTGCACAAAACTGAGCTTCAATCATTGGATCTTCAATCATTGGTTTTTTTTCGCGATAATGTTCAGGATTTTTCTTGAGATACTGTTGAACCAATTGGTGAACATTCACAGTATCTCCACCATGAACCTTAGGTGCAGTTTCCTCATAGTTCTTGGTTTCCTCATCAATCTGTTTTCTGATTAATGCGGATGCTTCATCAGAGAGATTACTTGATGCAAGTTGACTACGAAGTTCATCCATCTTTTCCTGATGTGCTTGACGCGCTTCGATAACCTGTTGGGCATGATCCCTAAAGTTTTCAGCACACTTCACTCTCTTAGGATTAGAAGTACGTTCGACATCTCCTTTCTTACTTCTTATTGAAGCAATATTTGTCAGTGCACGACTTAGTCTATTTCTGGCAACACCAGGAACCCTTTCAGGGTTAATCTTATCTGCATTATCTGAACAAAGGAAAGATTCAACCATATGAATCTTGCTTCGATTACTTCTTAGAAGAATGCGAACTGACTTGAGTAAACGATGCCACTTCATATGAAGTGGAGATCTCTCAGTGACCTCAATACCATGCCAAACAGTATCCTGAGTAATATTTGGAAATAGAAGTTTTCCAATTTTTACTCGAGCATCGCAATCATTCTTTTCCTTAGGAAAATACTTCCAAGCACCAATAGTCTCTTTGGAGAAAACATTGGACTTGATAGTATCTGCCCATTTCTGGTTGATGAATTCAAGAATAAACATCTTTATCTCATTAGAAACAAAATTAAATTTATTCTTTTCTAGACCACAACGAATGTCGTTTAGATCATTCCATCTACCATAATGGGTTGCAAATACATAAAGAATGACTTCGATTACATGAGTGTCATTGATCAAAGTTATTGCGATCATAAGAGCAGTCATAGATTCAAAACGGCGACCTTGTCCACCGTTTCTAAAATCTCTAATTCTTGCGACCAAAATAAGAATTCTTGCAAGCCCTTCAGGATTGTCTAAATTCGCATTAATAGCCTTAGTGAAAAGGCTTACAATTTTATCGGGGGGAGTACCAGCCATAATAAGCCAAATATCAACCCATGCATTCTCTGACTTTACAGCGAGTGCACCATTAGTAGTCTTAGTTAATTGTGACATAAATATATATGAATGTATCATATAAAAAAAAAAAATCAATTTTTTTTATACAAAAATTGGTTAAGATAAAAAAATGTAAATATAATCGATAATAAGTAATATTGATTAAAGTGTAGGTTTAGTGTAGGTTTAGTTTATGTTTATGATTATAATTTGAAATTTCTTATTATGATACAATAAACAAAGGATGGATACAATAAACAAAGGATGGATACAATAAACAAAGGATGGATACAATAAACAAAGGATGGATACAAATTAGAACATATTTATAAAAGCGACGTTTTAAAAAAATTTTTACTATTTGGTTTTAAAGTAATCTTGTTATTTTTGCTGAATCCAAATATGTTTTTACTAATTAGAAAAGATGATTATTTAATCGTTTTGCTGAATCTAATTATTAGGTTTACTGTTTAGAGGTTAGTGCTACAATAAGTAGCGAATTCTTAGTAAATTTTGCTGAATCTAAACTTAATTATCTTATTTAAAAGATAATTACACTCTATTACATCCACCATTTAATATATTTAATTTTCAATTTTTTTTATTATACATATCTTAAATATATAGCTTTTTAAAACATGCCAACCGCTATAATATTGGACCGCCCATATTAGCACCCCATATATACGAGCGGGGGGCGGTATATAGGCACTCCATATTGATTGCTATATTGGGCGACTGGGGTTTGGATTGACGGTTTTCACTTTTCTCATTATCGTCGTTCTTATGTTAAATAATAATTTTATATATTATACAGTGGTATCATTTAAAAATAATCTTTAACCTTTCATTATATGTGATAAAGCAGTTAAATTGTTATTGAATTATCACTTTCAATATATTCATCATTATGCTTTTCAAATAAATTTATATTTTGAAGAAGCTCTAAATTCTTTCTATCAGATAAATTATAAATATCTTTTTTTATGCAATTTATTTTATAGACTTTATAATTATTATAAGTTTTATTATTATTTTCATCTAAAAACTTATCTTCACTTTCCAGTTTTTGTAACATATCTTCTATTTTTTTTATTGTATAATCATTAAGATTTTCTTTATGATTATCTAATGATAAATTAATTTCATTAGCATGATCATCAATAAGTTCAATAA
>Ga0209189_1000208_pt1 | contig 51252 bp, 49 predicted proteins | sample C_130820_EF_Meta_FD_187308 | JGI IMG/M metagenome (GOLD analysis project Ga0209189, IMG submission 187308) | Freshwater microbial communities from Lake Croche, Canada to study carbon cycling - C_130820_EF_MetaG (SPAdes) (version 3) | ecosystem: Environmental > Aquatic > Freshwater > Lake...
AAGAAATATTGAATGAGAGATATTACATTATTGTTTTCTATCTTTTTTTGAGTTAATAAATAAATAATATTCTTTTAAAATTTGATTGAGAATAAGAAATATTGTTTTCTCTCTTTTTACACATTTTATATACAACGATTATTACGTTTTAATATTTTTATTAAAATAATTAGTCAAAAATCCTTGTAGCAAAGCGAATGCGCACATTACTATAAATATTTTTATAAAATCTTTTTTACTTGGTAGTTCGAGTTTTGTTTCTTTATTACTAAATCTACCAATGTTATAGTGAATCATATTCTCAAAAAGGTTGACGAATATATAGACGAAAAAAGATATAGCAATAATATGGAAGCTCGCACCTGAAATAATATACATTATATAATAATACAACGTTTATTTTTTAAGTGCGAATAATTTTTATAAAAATCTGCGTTTTAAATGAGAAAAGGTTAAAATTTTATTGAGAATTATTTAAGAGTGAAAAGAAGAAACTCAATCAAAAATGTGGAATGGTTCTATTAATCCACTATAATAATCAAATAAAGTTAAATCTTCACTTTCATATTTATTATGTCTATCATATCTTTGAAGACAACTTTCATTTTGGTCTTCATCATTTGGTAGTATATCACATCTTCCTCTTGAATGAGTATATTTATATTCTTCAAATGATTTACATTTATAGTGGTTCAATTGAATTACAGAACAATCTATATTTTCATTATAAGGACCATCAACTATTTTTCCATTTGTTGATTTAATATGATAACCATTCTTTGGTTTTATATGATGAGGCGACCAAGTCCAGGATTCAAAGTGTTTTTTATCAAATAATGTTTTAATATGTTTATCTCCAAATTCATCACATTCAATAAATCTTAAAGCAAGAGGTATCTTTGGATTTAATGTATATTTATTTATATTATTGGACGACAAACCAAAAAATCTCCAATTCATACATATTCCTGCACAATCTCCAACGAAATATTCTTTAATAAAATCTATAATATTTTTATGTTTTTTTAAAACAATATATTCATCAATATCTATATGAGCTACGTGTGTAATATCATCATTATTTAAGTAATTTAATAAAAAATGTTCTAATGCAATAAATTGAACTGGTTCATAATAATTATTGAACGGTAAATGATTTACTATAATTTTATCAGAATAATCTACCAATAAATCCTTATATTTTGGAACATCTTCATTATCATAAATATATATTTTATCAAACCCAATATCTAAATGATATTTTACAAATTGTTCAATATATTGTTCTTCGTATTTCGCAATACAAACTATAACAGGTTTTATCATTTATTATAAAAATATAACTATTTATATTTTTATATTATTTTTTTTATATTTTTTTTATATTTTTTTATATTTTTTTTATATTTTTTTATATTTTTTTCTTTTTTACATTTTGTTATATGATTTATAGACTAACTTGTGATTCAAGCAAAGGTTCAACCTTTACGTTCTTGTGGAAATGTGGGCTCATATACTTTTGAAGATTGAAGTAAGTAAGTTCATCAGTAGTTGAAAGTTTAAGAAGACTTGCTAACTTAGCATCAGGATTAATCTTACGACCATTTTCCTTATCTTGAAGTTGATTAGTTCTGATATAAGTGTTAATATCACGAGTGACTGCGGTTCTAGCCATTTCAGTTCCAACTTCCTTTCCTAGAAAGTTGGCGAGTTCATCACTAATCTTAGTTGGCTTAACAAATCCACTTGGTGCGCGATTTCCAGACTTACGCTTACGTCTAGAATTCAACTTTTGTGCGACCTTGAGTTCTCTTGACCACTTCTTTTCAAGAACTCTATATTCACTTTTAAGTGATGAAATCAAGAGTCCCAATTGTTGAAGCTTACCGAAGAATTCGTCGGATTGAGCAATTAGTGAAACCTCATTATCACTAACAAGAGGTGCTTCATCAACAAGAGATGAAACAACTTGATTAGTTGGCTCACTCAATACGGTCTCTTGAACAACAACATTTTCAGAAACTGGTTCAGGTGCGGGTTCATCACTTTGAGAAACCTTTGACTTCGTCCTCTTAACCTTGGTAAGGGTCTTAACCTCAGGTTCAGAAACAATATTTTCTACAACAGGTGTCATTTTATTTTCAGATTGTGCTTCGGTGGTTTTTACGGTTTGCTTTGTTCTCGCCATTATATACTATCTAAATAATTACTTTTTAAATTATTTTTCGCAATATATATATTAATTATTTATCTATATGGGAGTTTCAAAGTGATAATAAGAGAAAAAAGAATAATAAAAAATTGAAAAAAGAATAAAACACTAAAAAATGCGAAAGACCAGAAAAATATGTATCCAAGAAAAACAATACACGAAAAATCAAGAAGAATTATTTATAGGCGATTTCATTTAAAATTGGCGTTTTAAATGAGAAAAGGTGTAAAAACAAATTAATTAAACAACTTAAAGAACAAATATAAAAGAGCGAAACAAGGATACATTCAAATTATTCTAATTCACAAATAGACATCCTTAAACTTTTTTTATTTTTTATTTTTTTCAATAAATCCTCAGAACATATTATACCATTCATCATACTATTCGTTTTATAGTTTTGTTCTATAAACTTATAGAATTCATCAACATTTTTATATGTTTTATTAAAGTTAATGAGAGATAAATTACTACTATTACACCATAACATAAATTCTTGATAATTATTTAATAATACTTGTGTTATTATATAATAAGATAATACATTTGTTTTTTCTTTATATAAAATTTTTCTTTTCGTTTCCAATTCATTATTATTTAAATATAAATCCTCATATTTTAAACCCATAAATTTCAATATTTTTACTAATTGTAAGAACCCAAATATTCTCTCCATATTAATATAAAAGTTAAAGTTATGTGAAAAATTTTTATAAGAATTACCATTTATAAAAGGTGAATAATAACTACAAAAAATACAATTAAATATTCTAGCCCAACATTCAGTATATGCTTCATAAAGATTAACTTCCGATTCTACTTTAAAAATCGTTTTTATTTTGTTGTTAAAATGAAGTATATTCATATTTGAAAAATCTAACCCAAGATTATGAATTGTTTCGTGAATTAAAACCTTGAACCATTCTTCTTTTCTATATATAACAATCTCATTTACTGGTTTACAAGTATAAGTAAATCCTGTATTTACATTTATATCACTTAATATTTCCAAATTTGTTTTTGGTAATTCTTTCTTTAAATTAATTAAATAAATATAATAAGTTAATTTATTCGAACATCTTTTGAAAGAATATTTGCTCAATATACATAATAAAACTAATATATTATCTATATAACTATTATAAACATTTATATCTCTTATATCATTTTCTATAAACAAATGAATATTTATTATTTTATCAAAGAGAGAAAAAGAATAAAACAATTCATAGTTTATTGAATTATCTATTATATTTATTATTCCATTTGGAAAACTATTTGAATTAAACATTTTGGGTTTTGTTATTTCATTTTTTGATATTATCTCTCTTATTATTAAATTGTAAAAATTTACTCCTTCATCTTCTTTCAATTGTTTTATATAAATATCAGAATTCTTTACTTCTTCATATAATATTTTTAATATTTTGTTTGTTTTTGTATTTATACCTGAATTACTTGTACACTTATTTTCTAATAGTAATTTTATTAATAAATTTGATGTTTCTGTAATTTTCATTATTATATTACTTTACTATTTAATATTATTTTTATATTTAAATATAAAGAATTTTTTTATATAAAATATTATGGAAAATACTAATACCGTTGAATTTTATAAAAATATTATCGACGTATCCTTTTATAATGCTGAAAATTATTCTTCAAAAATTGATGATTATATTATTGAAATGGATGGAATGACAGGCACTAAAACCAGACACTTTTATAATAATTTGTTAAATTTTTCTGATGCTCGTTATTTAGAAGTTGGAACTTGGAAAGGAAGTTCTGTTTGTTCTGCTATGTGTAGTAATCAAGCAAAAGTAGTATGTATTGATAATTGGAGTGAATTTGAAGGACCCAAAGATGATTTTTTACTAAATTTTTATAGATATATTGGAAAAAATAATGCTACTTTTATTGAAAATGATTGTTTTAAAGTTGATGTTTCTAAATTACCAAAATTTAATATTTATATGTTTGATGGCGAACATAGTTATGACAGTCACTTTAAAGCATTAAATCATTTTTATAACTGTTTGGATGATACTTTTATTTTTATTGTTGATGATTGGAATTGGCTACACGTTAGATATGCTACTAAGGATTCAATTGTTAATTTAAATTTTAAGGTTTTATATCAAAAAGAAATTATTTTAACGAATGATAATTCACATACACCTGCGGATATCGCTGGTAAGACTTGGTGGAACGGAATTTTTGTTGCTATTTTACAAAAGAATTAGTATAATTATTTATAATGGATGGAACCGATGCTATTAAATACATATTAAGAAATAATATTGAAGGGGTTATTGTTGAATGTGGTGTTGAAAGTGGTAATTTTGAACATTTATGGATAACAGAATTAATGAAAAGTAATACTGTTATTGATATATATTTATATGATACATTTGCTGGATTGACAAAACCTGGCGACCACGATTATACTTGTGATAGTTCTGTATTATATAAAATGAATGGAGTAATAAAATAATTAATAATAAAATAAATGCGTGGTGTTTTACTCCCCTAGAATTAGTTAAAGAAAGATTAAATTCAACTGGATATTCTCAAAATCACTTACATTATATTGTTGGAGATGTAATGGAAACTTTAAAATATAAAACAAATATTCCTGAAAAAATAGCGATTTTAAGATTAGATACTGATTGGTATGAATCAACAAAATATGAACTTGAACAAATGTATGATAATGTTGTATCAGGTGGTCTTATAATTTTCGATGATTATTATCACTGGGACGGACAAAGACGTGCGGTTGATGAATATTTTAAAAGTATTAATGTTAATTATTACTTTGTTAATATTGGAAATTTTAAAACTGCGGCTATTATAAAAAAGTAATTTATTTTATTAAATCACGAACAATCATCAAATCTTCTGAAACAATTGGTTCTTTCGATTTTTGAGAATATAATAATTTGGCGTTTTTCGTTGATTTCAATAATTTTTTCAAGTCTTCATTTTGACTGAATTTCGCATATAAAGCATCTTTTATTACTTTCACTCCTTTTTTATCATCAAATTCTTTATCAATCTTAACTTCTGTTGGTCTGATTAATTCATCTTTATATTTTCCGCTTTTTGAACCTGCGTATTTAGCAATTTCAGGATTTTTAGATAGTTCTGTTCCAGATTCAAGAGTAAATGATAAATAAAATTCTTTATTATTTTCTTTAAACTTTGATGCTTGATAGTAATGTTCAACACTATTCCAACGATGGTCATCTAACATAAAAGGTTGAACCCAAAAATTATCCAATTTTTTACGCCAATCAGGGATTGAAGCTAACTCTGAAAAATCTAGAATATTTTCTTTCGGTATTTTCTCACCACTTCCTAATCCAGGAAGTTTTGTATCTGACGACAATCTATTATATCTAAATTCTATTTCATCATCGTATAAACCCTTTATTTTTGCTTCTGATAATTCAACAAATCTCGGTTGTGGAGAGATACTTGTTCCTTTTATTTTTTCTTTAAATTTTAAAAAATCGGGGATTAAACTAAATGCACCTGAATTTTTTTCCATACATTTATCCACTATCATATTTTTAATGTCATACGGAACTTCTTTAAATGTAAAAATTTGTTTCTTTTTATAACCTATTAATTTGTAATGATATCCACTATATTCAACAATTATATAATATTCTGGTTCAAATATTCCTTTTTCTTCTAATATCTTATCGTTTAATTGCCCACAATTTAATACATTTAAATAATCACCTTTTTTATATGATTCAACATCTAATATAATTAATTTAATATTCAATACTCGTTCTAATGTTGAAATTGCCCATGTATCTCCCCAAAATTCACACGTTTTTATTACTTTTTTGAATCCATTCAAATCATTTACTTTTTTCATTATTTTAAATTCATTTGCATATTGTTGGGATGTATTCTTTTCATCAATTAACATATCTATTTGTTTTTGTATTGCTTTTCCCGCATCTACTAACGCCTTTCTTTCATTTCTATCAGTTGATTGATTATATTTATTCTTTAAATTTGTGTGTTCTTTCTTTAATTCATTTATTTTTGTTGTTGTTTCAACAACTACACTATTAAACATTTCAAATTTTTCTTTATAATTTTCAAATATAATTTGGGTTGCTTCTTTTGATAATTTATCTCTCAATTTATTTATTGTGGTTTGTTGAGCAATTTGACTAAACGCATCTCTAATCGTTGCAAACATACAATCACCACCACCTTCATTATCCACAATATAATAATTATTATTTTTCATATATTTGTCAATCCATAAATCTGTGCTGGAACCATTATAACCTTCTTTTATTTCAAGAGCATCTTTTTTTGTTTCTTCTTTTAACATAGTTGGAACTGGAACACCTTTTGTTGCTATAAAAATATCTTTTCTAATTTCAGGAATTACAACATCTTCATATTTTTTTAACATAATTTCTTCTTCTTCATCCTTCTTTTCTTCTTCTTCTTCTTCCTCCTCTTCTAAAAATTTTTCAGGAAGTAATCTCAATTTATTCAACATTTCATTATTAACAAATTTATAAATTAAAGGACGACCTATTTTTTCAATTTCTAAATTATTATCACTATCTAAATAATTATTTAAAACTGATGATTTTATTTCATATAAACCAATTTGTAAAACCTTATTATTTGATTTTACTAAATAAATTGGAAAAATAGTAATGTTATTATTTTGATATGTATTTTTTTGCTTACCAACCGCTATAATTATATCTATTTTTTTAATTGTAGGTGTTTCCAATTCAATCTGAAATAAGTCAGCTTCTTTATTTAAATCATTTTTATCAACTCTTTTTAATTCAGGATAATTTATATTTTCATTTAATCGTGATAATACCATAATATATTTATAAAATATTAATATTTTGAATTATTATACTAAAAAAGTAATTTATCTATTGTGGTTCTTACATAAAATAATCTATGAAGAAATATACCCATTAAAAATAAAAATAATAATGTTTTTATGAATGAAAACTTAAATATGTATGAGATTATTTTTGCACCAATAATAGTCATAATAATATCGGCAACTGCTAGATTGAATATACGATATGAGTGTATTCCTGTTTTTGGAACACCTAAAATATCTTTATACTTATATAATTGGTTCATATAATTATATAAGTTAAAATTATAGTTCTAACATATCCATAAATTTAAATATAGATTTATTTGTTAAACTTGGATAATCCTTAGAAGTGTAATTGGATAATTTCACTATATTTTGGAGGAATGATTGTTCGTGCCATTCTTTTTTATACAAAATAAATATATTTTCAACAATTTCATCAACCTCATATTTTTTATTTTCAATTTCAATAATTTCAAAAACTTTATTGAGTAAATCAACCGATAAATTGATTATAACTTCCTTAGGAATTACTTTATTAATGGATAAGTTAATAATAAAGGAACTCAAAGATTTTCTTCTCTCATTATCTTTGTTAATTTTACAAAACATATCATAATTATCATTAGAACTTACATATTCTATATTATTAAAAACATCTAAAAATTTATTAAGATTATTATCAAATATAATTTTCATTATTTCAAAATCTGAAATTAATTGTGTATATAAATCAGCATATAATTTTGAATAAAATCTATTATTAGAAGCTATTTCAAATATAGATGTTCCAACATTCATCATATCTTCTTCGCCTAATTCGCACAATATTAAGTTAATATTTTTATATTGTTCTTGATAATTTTTATCACTTATTTTATTTAAATAAGAACGTATTAAATCTATATTTCCATCTAATCCATTTTTAATATCTATTTTTGTTGCTTTATATGATTTTATACTTTCCCATTCATCAAAATTTTTTTTCTTATTCACCTCAATTTTATTAAATGTTGGTGTTTTTATATATGATGATGAACCAACCTCGGTAGATAATTGTTGAATTATATCGATAATATCATTTTCAAATTTGAAGTTAAAACCTTCAAAAATTATATTACTAAAATCTTTTAAATCATATTTTATCATATATTTAAACTATCATTATTTAGTGTCTTTCATTTATATCAATTTAAATTAATATATTATATCGTAAATTAACTTAAAAATAATACAACGATTTATATCATTATAATGTTTAATAAAAATAACAACGATGATGATGATAATTATATTTACGATAATTCATATGAAATAAAAGAATGGGATGAACTAGATATTCAACCTAATCTATTAAGAGGAATATATGCTTATGGATTTGAAAATGTTAGTCCTATACAAAAAAAAGCAATAAAACCTTTAATATTAAAAAAAGATATTATTGCACAAGCACAATCAGGAACTGGTAAAACTGCTACATTTACAATAGGTGCTTTGGCAAATATTGATTTAAAAGATAAAAATGTTCAAGTCCTTATTTTATCTCCAACAAGAGAACTTAGCAAACAAACAGCAAACGTTATTAATGGTATAGGTGTAATGATGAATGAATTACAAGTTCAAACTCTTGTTGGTGGAAATTCAATTGATGAAGACATATTTAATCTTAAAAATAAACCTCCTCATATTATTACTGGTTGTCCTGGTCGTGTATTTGATATGATGAGAAGAAACTCTATAAATGGAAAAAAAATAAAATTAGTTATTTTAGATGAAGCAGACGAACTGTTTTCTTCTGGATTTAAAGACCAAATATTAAATATATTCCAATTTTTTAATTCTAATATTCAAGTAGCATTATTTAGTGCTACTTTACCACAATTTATTCATAATATTGTCAATAAATTAATGAGAGACCCCGTGCGTGTTTATGTTAAAGCAGAACAACTAACATTAGAAGGTATATCACAATATTATGTTGCGGTTGATGATGATGTTCAAAAATATGCTACTTTAAAAGATTTGTATTCATTTATTTCTATGTCTCAGTGTATTATTTATTGTAATAGTTTAAAGCGTGTAACGGACTTATATGAAGCTATGACGGAAGATGGGTTCCCTGTTTGTAGAATTCATAGTGGTATGGAAAAAGATGAAAGGGATAGTGCGTTTTCTGATTTCAGGGTTGGAAAATATAGAGTATTAATATCTTCTGATGTTACTGCAAGAGGAATAGATATACAACAAGTAAGCGTCGTTATTAATTTTGATGTTTCAAAGTCTATTCATACATATCTTCATAGAATAGGCAGAAGTGGTCGTTGGGGTAGAAAAGGTGTTGGAATTAATTTAATTACAAGAAGAGATGTTGCAAAATTAAAAGAAATTGAATCATATTATAGTTGTGAAATAAATGAATTACCATCAAGTTTCCACCTGTAAACATTAAACATAAATTCGTATTATTTTTTATATTATTATTATTTTATATTTCATATAAAATAATGATTTCAAAAATTAATGATTATTTTAAATTACCAATTTCCTACAATAAAAATATAATGACTTTAAGTGAAAATATTATTACTGACCTTGAATTAATTCAGTCTATTGATGGTTCTTCTAATTCTATATATGATTATACTTTTCAACCTTCTACAACTTTTGGAAAAACAGTTTTGAAACAATTCGTTACTAATTATACAACAGATACTAAATTTTTAAAAGATACACAGAATTTATTGAAAAATTATAAACCTATTGAAGAAAAATGTGATTTTGATAATATTACGCAGATTTGGGATGAAATTAAGAATGATAATGGATTTAAGGATAAATATCAATTTATTAATTGGGAATTCTGGGAGTTTCTTAATAATTCAGATTCATTTCTTCAATTTTTAAGTATTTACAATTTATCATCACCTATAATTTCTTTTTTAGTTCCTATTTTTATTTTAATTATTCCATTCTTTGTTATCCAAGTTAAAGGTATTACTTTAACATTTACTGAATATATTGGTGTTTTAAAACAAGTTGCATCAACACACGCTATCGGTAGATTATTTACACAATTTAATTCAGTTAAATTAGATGAAAAAATATATTTATTAGTCAGTTCATTCTTTTATATTTTCTCTATTTATCAAAACATTTTAACTTGTATATATTTCAATCAAAATATGAAGAAAATACACGACTATTTTAATGATATTAAAAATTATATTAATTATTCTATTAAGAATATGAATAATCTTCTTTCTTATACAACAAGTTTAAATACTTATACCGAATTTAATAATTCTATTAAAGATAATATTTCTGTTTTAAATAATTTTTATAAAAGTATTCACTTTATTACTCCCTATAATCTTTCTATAAGTAAAATATGTCAATTTGGAAGTATTTTAAAATCATTTTATCAATTGTATAATGATATTACATATAATAATTCATTTTTGTATTCATTTGGTTTTAATGGATTTATTGATAACTTAGAAGGAATTCTTGATAATATTAATTCAAAAAGTATTAATTTTTGTAAATTTAAAAAGAAAAACATAATCACATTTAAAAAATCATATTATCCCACATTAATTAAAGAAAACCCTGTTTTAAATGATATTACAATTGATAAAAATATTATTATTACAGGACCTAATGCAAGTGGTAAAACTACCATTCTTAAATCAACTTTAATAAATATTATTATCTCTCAACAAATGGGTTGTGGATTTTATAATAAAGCTATTATTAAACCATTTAAATTCATACACTGTTATTTAAATATTCCAGATACTTCTGGAAGGGACAGTTTATTTCAAGCTGAGTCTAGACGTTGTAAAGAAATTATTGATATTATTCAAGACAATAAAACAGAACAACATTTCTGCGTTTTTGATGAATTATATTCAGGAACAAATCCAACAGAAGCTGTTATTACTGCATCATCTTTTATGAATTATTTAGTGAAATTTAAAACTGTAAAATGCGTTTTAACAACACATTTTGTTGATTTATGTAAAAATTTAGAAAAAAATATTAATTTTGATAATTATATGATGAAAACAGATTTTGATAAAGATAATATAACCTTTTCTTATACGTATAAATGTATTAAAGGTATGTCAAATGTTCGTGGAGGCATTAAAGTTCTTAAAGATATGAATTATCCAAAAGAAATTATTGATAATTGTTTTTATTCGTATTCTTAAAAATATTTAAATATATATTTTTTCTAATAATGGCATTTAATCATTTATTTAATATTCCATCTTTGGTTTCTTTAGCAATTATGTTAATTGTTAGTTTTTTTATTTATAGGTGTTTAGTTAATAAGATTGAAGTTCAAAATCATAAAATTACTTCTATGTTTAGTATTATTTCAACAATTGCGGAAGATTTACAAATTTTAAATAATCAAAATTCAATAAATACTAATACTAATAATAATAACGACAAGAAATTAATAGTTGTTGATGATAATACTGTAAATAACGAACAATCTGATGATGATGATGATGACGACTTTGATGATGATGATGATGATGATGACGATGATGATGATGATGATAATGATGATGATTTTAATGATGACAATAATTTAAATGGGGATGACGTGTTAGAATATAAAGATACGAATGAAGTAGTTGTCCATAATTTTTCTATTTTAGAAAACTATGAAGAACCTAACATTAAAGTTATTAATATGAATATTGAAAATAATGATGAACCTAATGAGGAAAAAATAAATAATGATGAACAAACAATTGATTTTGATAATTTAAAAAATATAAGTATTTCAAATTTAGAAGACACAGAGGTTCAAGATTATAAAAAAATGAATATTAATCAATTAAAGAAAATCGTTGAACAAAAAGGTTTGTCAACTGACCCATCAAAATTGAAAAAAAATGAATTATTAAAATTATTGGGACAATAATATAATTGAATATATTATAATATTATATTTAATTATATGTGGGGAACCTGTTATGGAGCATCAAATAATATTCATTATAATTATCCACCATTAATGCAAGATGGTAGGAATTTTTCTTCGTGGCAACCAGAAGCAGTAGTAAATGATAATATAAGGAAACAAGCAAAAATTAAAAGTAATTGGGAATATCGTAAGTTTTTAACAAATAACGCAATAGATATAATGAAATATAATAATCAAGAATCTTGTAATGATTTAGGATTAGTAAATCACATTCAAACAAATAATACACCTTCAACGAATGTCCCATATATGTATAAGTCGGTAATGGATACAAGGAACCCTGGATATGGATACTGTAATAGCAACCTAAAAAGTCCATATTTATCAAGAGAACAATTACAATCTAGAATGATAGCTCCATCAATAAATATGTCAAATGTTAGCAGATAAATACAAGTCTATTCATTCAATAACATTAATCCCATAGCAGCATAATTATGAAGGTCTAATAAAGTATCTTTAATGCTTTCATCATCCACTAAATTAACACCATTATTTGTGATTGTTATAGAGCGTTTTATTTTATCTTCAATTCTAATCAATATTCCAATAATCCCATAAGTTGCGAATGAATCTCCATAATCAATATTTTTTCTTCTGAATAATTCTAATGCCTTAGATTGAATTTCTTTCATTTGTTCTACTCTATTAATTTTGGGAGTAGAATTTTCGTGATATTCCATTTGTATTATGATTATGTATTAAATACAAAATTATCTTTAATATATAATAAAAATAAATAAATGAAAATATTAAGCATAGATGTTGGTATAAAAAATTTAGCATTTTGTCTTTTAGATGGGGACTATAAAATAACAAAATGGAATATAATAAATTTATCTCAACAAAGCGAGAAAAAATGTTGTGAAGAAACCAAAAATATTATATGTAATAAACCAGCAAAATTTATGAAAGACAATAAATGTTATTGTTTAAAACATTCAAAAAAAAAAGAATATCAAATACCAAGTTCTAACTTGAAACCTTCTTTTATAAATAAACAAAATATTCAATCATTAATTGAATTGGCTGATAGTTATAAGTTGAATTATACAAAACCAATTAAAAAAAAAGATTTAATTTTAATTATAAATGAATATATTTCTAATAATTGTTTTGAACCAGTTGAAACCCAAAATGCGAGTAAATTAGATTTAGTTAATATTGGTAGAAATATTCAATATAATTTTGATAATGTTTTTTCTGATGAAATTATGTCTATTGATAAAGTAATAATTGAAAATCAAATAAGTCCGATAGCAAATCGGATGAAAACTATACAAGGAATGATAGCTCAATATTTTATAATGAAAAACAATAATATACAAATTGAATTTGTAAATGCATCAAACAAATTGAAAATAGGAAAAGTAGAAAAAAAAGAAAAAACAAATTATAGTGATAGGAAAAAAATAGGAATTCAAAAATGTAGTGAAATAATAAATACATATAATTACAAAGAATGGGAGTTATTTTTTAAAACACATTCAAAGAAAGATGATTTAGCAGATTGTTTTTTACAAGGATTATGGTATATTTCTAAGTGACCCCCGAACTTTGTTGTTTTTAACTGTATAGAGAGAATGAAAAATAACCAATATATATTTAATTAAACTACTTAAAGAGGTTTTCATAATCTCTCATTCTCAATCCAATTATTTATTATTTATTATTTATTATTTATTATTCGTTAATACTTAAATTTAATGTTCTTAATGATAATAAAGATATGGATAATGAAATTATTGATATTTCTTCGTTAAATGACAATTTAGATGATAGTTGGGACTTTTCACTTAAACAAAACAAATCTTCAACTAATTTCGGCGGTGGTCTTGAATTATTAATGAATGATAAAAAAAAAGAAAATACAAAAAAGGGTGGTAGTGATATTGATATTGAAGATTTAAATATTTTAGAAAATGAGTTGAATGATTTAGTTGATAATAAGTTTGAACCTAAATCCGACTTATTTAATAAAAATAGTTATGACGATGATAAACATAGCGTAAAATTTGATGATAATATTAATATTGGCGTTGCTACTGCTGAATCCGTTAATGATAATAAAACTTGGGATGGATTTTCTAAGTTTAATAATATACCAATTAATCCAGATAAACCTGTTTCAACTCATCCACAAATATCTAAGGAAGAATTATTGAGAGAAAAATTCAAATATTTAAGAAGATTAGAAACATTAGAAACCAAAGGAATTACGCTTACTAAAAAATATTCTATGGAATCCCCTCTTGCTGAAATGCAAGGAGAATATGAAATGATTATGGAAGAAAAATCAAAACAAAACTCTATCAAATTTCAAGGAAATATGTTAATGGCTTTTATTAATGGTATTGAATTTTTGAATAATCGGTTTGACCCATTTGATATAAAATTAGACGGATGGGGCGACCAAATAAACGAAAATTTGAATGATTATGATGATGTTTTCTCAGAGCTTCACGACAAATATAAAAGTAAAGCATCCTTAGCACCTGAATTAAAATTATTATTTCAACTTGGAGGAAGTGCTATGATGGTACATATGACAAATACTATGTTTAAAAGTGCTATGCCTGGTATGGATGATATATTACGACAAAATCCTGATTTAATGCGACAATTTCAAACAGCTGCTGTTAATACTATGGGACAAACTAATCCTGGATTTTCTGGATTTATGAATGGAATAATGAACCCCGAAGCACAAGGACCTCCACCGCCACCAATATCTACACAATATCAATCACCCATAAACAATCGTCCAGGAAATAATAATTCTACTTCTAATAATAATAATAATAAACAATCAATTGGAAGACCATTTTATAATTCTCAAAATATAGATGATGGAATTAATATTAGAGAGAATTATAGTAATGCTTATGAATCTGAGAAATCTATGCGACGACCTGAAATGAAAGGACCAAGTGATATTTCAGACATATTATCTGGATTGAAAACAAAAACAATTAATATTCAAGAACCTGCTACACAAAATAACGACAGTTATATTAGCATATCTGAACTTAAAGAACTTCAATCAGAAGGCAATATGCCCAAACGAACTAAAAAAAAACAGAAGTCAGATAAAAATACTTTGAGTTTAGATATTTAGATTACTTATTTTACAGACCAGTCCTGAATGACCACACTTTTATAATTGGTAGATTACTATACTTACTTATATCATCATATAATGTTCCCCAAGGAATATAATCGTGTATATCACCAAATAACGCATCGGTCTTTTCTTCTTTTTGTAAAATACACGCAATTACTCTTTCAAAACTACAACGATTGAACCTTATTTTTATTAAATCTAACAATTTATGTAATTTGTATTTATTATTTATTTTATTTAAAAAATCGTGTTTTATTATTACCATACCACCAAAGCACCCTTTCCATAATGACTTATCTTGATAATAATTCAACAGTTCATTATTTTCATCATTCAACGCTTTTATCATTTTAGTTTCATCTTCTATATCATCCCAATTATGTTTAAAATCCCAGAATATTTTATATTTTTCTACATTAAAATCTAAATATTGATTTATAAATACTGAATCGTGAATTATTACTGCTATTTCAAAAAATTTATTATAAACATAATAATAATAGGGTAATAATTCACCTCTTTTCGGATATTTACTCTCTATTATTGTTGTTTTATATAATTCATAATTTGTCACAAATTCTTTTTTACTATTATCATCTATTATTACTATTGAATTCTCTGGATAGTATTTTCTAATACTATCATAACAATACTTCCAATATTTGTTTGTTTCTGAATTATTTACGTGTCTTAAAATAATAAATCCAATATTCATTATTTTATATTTAATTTTAATTTTTAATACTTATTTTTCCTATTATTATTTAAAAATAATCTATTCATTATTAGAAATATGAAAATATTTTATGGATTAGTTGATAATAAAATAGATGTTTCTTATATTTGTTTAGACAAATTAACTAAAAATAATATTATATCTATTCCATCAAAAGACCATGAAAGAGCACGGTTCTTTACTGACCCAATTTGTGGAACACGCAAAAATATTTTTATATTAAATGATGAAACTTTAACTGAATATGATGATAAAACACAAGTAAAAATTAATCTTACAGATAATACAATAATTACAATAATTGATAATGTTATAGATGTAGAAGAGAATTTAAAAAATATACATTCAAAATTAAAAATAAAACACGGTTCTCTATACGATGAAGTTCCAGAACAAAAGCTGGCTATTAAATATTTAACAGGAAATGAAAAGGTATTAGAAATTGGTTCAAATATAGGAAGAAATTCTTTAATTATTGGATATATTTTGAGAGAAAAAGATAATAATGATTTTGTTACATTAGAAACTGACCCAGATATTTTTAAACAACTAATCGAAAACAGAGATTTAAATTTTATGGATTTTCACGTTGAAAATTCCGCATTGTCGAAAAGAAATTTAATTCAATCTGGATGGGAAACCAAGGAATCCGATATTTTATTAGAAGGTTATATTTCTGTAAAAAAAATTTCTTTTGATGAATTATATAAAAAATATAATATAAATTTTGATACATTAGTAATTGATTGTGAAGGTGCTTTTTACTATATTTTAATGGATATGCCTGAAATATTGAATAATGTGAATTTGATTATTATGGAAAATGATTACCGTAATATAAATGATAAAATTTATATAGATAATATTTTGAAGGAAAACAATTTTTACAGAGACTATTGTGAATCTGGTGGTTGGGGTCCTTGTGAAAAATTCTTTTTTGAAGTGTGGAAGAAGTAGATTGATAATAAAGGTTTCAACTGTTCTGTGGTTCCAAATAAAAAATTTAATACTATAAAATATCTTATAAATAATTCTAATTCAATATTATATAAATTATACAAGTAGAATAAAATAAATAATAAAGTCCAACTAATATACTTATTTACTTTATATCTGAAAAATATTTGTGTGTAAATATAATACATAATAATTTGAATAAATATAAATTTCATTTTTGTTTTAGGAGTTAAATAAAACAATACATTTATCCATAATGAAAATGAATATAATATATGCCACATTCTTGAAGAAATCAAACTTTTACGAACTAATGTCATTAAAAAAGAAGCAATTTGTATTCCAAATAAAGGAGAGAAACACATATCAATATTATTCAACATAAATATTGTTGCGGAAATCTGCATAGAACTATTTGATAATGTTATTTGTTTCTGTAATGATAATGGTATATCATCATCAAAAGGCATACTCTTCATAGTGGTCCCGTTGGTATCATTTTTATTATAATATTCGGTAATTTTATCAGCAGTTATCATAGTTAAATAAATAATAATCATCTTATATAAAACATTTAATTGATAGTAATTAATTAAGCAACAAAGAATTGAACGTGTTGCGAATGTAATTGAGTGTAATCTAAACTCAGGATAAATCATAGGTTTTTGTCTATTTCTTACTGATGGAATATGGAATATTAATGACGAATAACTTAATAATCCGTGAACCAATATTGAAAACAATCCAAATTTATTTTGTAAAAACATATCCCCATAATTAATTAATAAATAATATCTATAAATAAAATTAAACAAACAAAATACCCCTAGGGTTTTATGTATAAAATAAATATCTTCTTTTGTATTTAATTTTTTGATAACAAAATCCATATTTATTATTTATTATTTATTATTTATTATTTTTTATTTTTTATTTTTTATTTATTAAACAACTTAAAGAACCTATGCGATAATACTATATTTTTAAAATGGAAGACTTTTTTATGGGAATCGTAAATTTATGTAGAATTATTAAAAGAAATCCAAAATATAGTAAAAGAGTAAAACAAATATTGAAAAAATATGGAAATAAAAAAATTTCTAATTTAATTGTTCATAGATGTGTTTTACCTAATTCATTACTAAATTTTTTTAATTTTATGTCTCTCGGTGATTTTTACAACAAATTGTATAATCATAATATCGATATTATGTATCACGTATGGTTTGAAATAGAATTAGAAGATTTTACTAACTCAATAACCTTTGATAAAAATCTTGTTTTATATGCTGATGTAAACAATTATAAAATTAATAATACTGAAAAAATGAATATTTCCTTGAATAAAGAAATTACCTTGAATGAATTTATCAAAAATGGTTTGAATAAAATGGGAAAAAAACAATTTTATAAATATATTTTACCAAATATAAATTGTCAAAATTGGTGTATTCAATTATTGAAAGCAAATAATATAGATATTACTTCATATAAAAGTTTTATTATTCAAGATAATTTATTACAAAATGTAACAAATGTAACAAATACAAATATAGTTAATAAAATTATTAATTTTTTTTCATTATTTTTCTATTATTTTGGAATTAATTACGATAGTAAAATAATGATTCCTTATTTATATTATTTATTTGCATTTTTTATTATTTTAATAATATTGACAATTTTTTGTTTTTATTTTTTACTGAAAAATATATTTAACAATTTTAGCAGATTTATTGAATTTTTAAGACCCATCAAAATATCAATAGCCAACTATGAAATTCAATTATAATACTTATATATTGTATCACTTGAAATTGGTTTTGTAAGGTTTAATGTATCTTCATAAGATTTCAATTTATCATATGCTTCTTTTTGGTTTTGATTTTGTTTTTCTTTTTTTGCTTTTTCTAAAATAGAAATAGCATTATTTATTTCTGTTTCACTTACTATTCCATTTTCATTTGTATCTAATATTTTGTTTAATACTCTTTTATGATGCGGGACTATACAAAAACGACTTTCTTCGTTGAATAAATGTTCGGATAATATAACGAACACCGCAGTTAGACTTAAAGCTGTATAAATATCACGAGTTCCCATCCACGCCATAGCAAAAACTAATATTTGCTTACTTAAAGTATATTTTAAATATTCCTCAGTTGATTTACTAAATTGTATTGAAATAAACTTTGAACCTACATTTAACATTATCATTATTATACCTGCAAAAAATTTACTATTATTTAAATACATTATATGATTATGTAAATAAGATAATGGATTTTCAACAAAACTAACATTACTTGTTGTCATACTTATAGGAACTGCTCCTGCATTGAATGGAAAAACAGAATTACTTGTATTACTGGTATTATTTATTATATTATTTTTTTTACTTTTTTTTACCATATATATATATATATAAATAACACAATAATTAATACAGAATTATAACTTTAACATTAGTATTCCCTCTTACAATATATTTGAATTATTCCTAAAAATACCATCATTAAATAAAATAATTGAAAAAGAGTTATGAAAAATAAGTATGTTTTTTAAATTATTATCTTATTTTTTATTAAGAATGTCTTTAGCAATGTATGCCGCACCAATAGATTATGAATTTTCTATGAATAATAATGATAAAAGAAAAACAAACAACAATAAGACACAAAAAAGAAATTTTATCAATAATAATGAAGATATTGATAATGACAAAATAAATAATGTAATTAGAAAAATTCAAAATTTACCAGAGGATAATAATGAATTTTCAAATTTTAATCCTTTACCACCCCCAACATCTGTTGGTGTCGAAACAACAAAACTAAACGACCCTAATAATAATAATAATAATAATAATAGACAAATTTTTAATAATTCTACTCATAATTCCACAAATAGTTCTACTAATATTTCCACTAATAGTTCTAGTAATATAGAACAATATACAGGGATGTTTCCTGATGCCCAAAATTATAATGAACCTACTACAAATAATAATTTATTATTGAATAATTCTGAATATGAAAAATATTATAAAAGATTTATACCAAATTATGATAAAATTTATAATGTTTCAGGAAATAATAACAATAATAATGATATTTTAATAGATAAATTGAATTATATGATTCACCTTTTAGAGGAAAAACAAGATGAAAAAACAAATAATGTAACAGAAGAAGTTATATTATATTCTTTTTTAGGAGTTTTTATTATTTTTATAGTAGATTCTTTTTCTAGTATGAAAAAATATACGAGGTAATCCACCTTTACAACGGTGTAAGAGGAATCTTATTCTCAATAAATTGAATTGAGAATAAGAAATGTTCTTTAAGTAGTTTAATTAAATATATATGCGAATAATTGAATTGAGAATAAGAAATGTTCTTTAAGTAGTTTAATTAAATATATATGCGAATAATTGAATTGAGAATAAGAAATGTTCTTTAAGTAGTTTAATTAAATATATATACGAATAATTGAATTGAGAATAAGAAATGTTCTTTAAGTAGTTTAATTAAATATATATACGAATAATTGAATTGAGAATATGTTATAACCTTTTTCAAGTTGGATTATTCTATTATTAAAACTTTATTTGACTTAAAAGTTGGATATGCAAAGTTATAGAAAAAATATGCAGTAGGACTAACAATTAATGGTTTATTTTCCATCAATATATCTTTTATTATTATATTATTATCTGATATATCTTCTACTAATCCAAATCTAAACTGATTGAACCTTTTTATAATTTTATAAAATGAGAGAAAAAAACCATTTATAAATATATTTAATTCTTTACAACAATTTATCGATGAAAAACACGATAATACTTCTACATCCTTTTTAATATAAGTACACGTCTTTTTAAAAAAATATGCTGATAAAATACTATTATTTTGAATAACAACATAACAAAAAATATTATTTGTTATTATTAACTCAATTAAATTCCCAATATCTACAATTATTGTTATGTCAAATTTATCATTATTTAATTTAATAAAATCAATAAGCATATAAATATTTTGTTTTACAATTTCTATTAAATTTATATTTTTAACAAACCTTAATGGTTTTTTCCATAAACCAATATTAAATCCATAACTATTATAAACACATAAAGGAACTATTCCTGTTAATTCTCCTTCTCTCTTGAATAATGAAACCTTTATATTTTTATTTAATAGTCTTTGATTATATTCGTGTGTTTGAATAATTTGAGGCGCAATATTTTGTTTTCTATAATTTTTATCAACACATAAATAATCTACATAATAAGCATCAAAAAATGCTTCTTTGTTTCCGTTATTAATAAATATATGAATTGGTTTGGTTGTCATAACTGAAATTATTTTTTTATCATCAATTATTGCATTTGTTTTTTCATCTATTAACAAATTTTCAATATTATAGAAACTAAAAAAACATTTAGAATTATGTGATTTAAAATATGGAACGATATTTTCTTTTTTATGCATAAAAGTATTTTCTTTGTTTTTTAAAAAATGATTTCTTATAAAAAATACAAATTTATCTATTTTATAATTACTTAATTTATCGAAAGATATTGTCTCTATATTTTTGAAATTACAATATTTATTTTTACAAGGTAAATCATTTAAAATTATACCAGATGGAAATAAATAATATTGAAAATCATATACGTGAAAAACTGGTTGTTCATACCAAAACTTAAATTTAAATTTTATATATGTAGTAATAAAAAAAATAAGTATTATCAAAAATAATATAAAAAATATAAAAATCATATTATTATTATTATTATTGTTTTTTTTAATATATATAAATAATTATATTCATAACCAGTTTTAATTAAATCTATTTTCCCTTTAATTAAAAATCCAATTGATTTAGCTATTTCTAATATATCTGTATCTGGTTCCATATACAAAATATGCTCATTTTTACGGGTTTTGTTTGAATTTTTAAATTCAAATTTTTCCGAAAATACTGCTGTATCATTATTTTTATCTAATTTAAAGTCTGATTTATATTTAAAATCATCAAATGTTATAGAACTTGTTGTTATTCTATCCTTCGCATATCTCTGTGGAGATAACATTATAAGTGGGTTAGCTGCATTTAATATTGGGTCAAACATTTCTCTATCGACTAAATGTATAACTAATGAACCATTCGGTAATAACCATTTAAAACAATTATTAAAAAATAAATATTTATCCTTCATATAATAAATTGTATAATATAAACAAGTTATATGTGTAAAGGTTTCATTATTAAAATTATAAGCATTCAACGCATCTTTTAATTCAAATCTATATTCTGGATATAATTCTTGTGCTTTATTAATCATTTCAATTGATTTATCAATTCCCATAATATTATAATTTTTTGAACCAAATTCATTAACAATATGTCCAGTTCCACAACCAATATCTAATATAACACTATGACTATCAGGATATGTTGTATTTATTATATTACCAACCTCATAATTATCCCTTAAATTGTTGTAAAACAGTTCATCATATATATTAACATAAAAATCATCGTACACACCTTCACCTGTTTTAAATTGAAAATTTCCATTTTCTCTAAAACCTTCTAAATTATTCTTCTTGAAAAATACGATTGCTATTAAAAGTATTACGATTATTAGTAATAATTTTCCCCAAGTAGATAATTTATTGTATGTTTTAATAATTGATTTAAAGGGGATTAGATAATTTTTCATTTGTATTATGTATATTATTACGATTTTTTTGTTTTGTATAAATTATATAATGGATGATTCTGAAATAAATGATATAAGAAAACAAAATGAATTTAAAGGAATTACATTTTCAGGTTTTAAAAAAACAGATGCTAAAATAGAATTGATAAATAATTTAAATAAATCTAAAATTGAACCTTCTTGTTATTGGTCATCTGAATTTATTTGTTCTGGTCATTATGCTGAACTGTGGGATATTATATTATGTTTTTATACTAAATATATACATATTGGAAATCCTAAAATCGCAATATACTTAGATTTAAGAATAGAAAAATTCAAAGAAATATTAAATAATGGTTACATAAATGATGAATTGAAAATGAGAAATAACAAATTAATACGTCGTTTATTTTGTGAAATAATTTATATTATTTGTAATGCTAAAAGAAAACATAATTTAATAGAAATTAAAGTTAAAAAAGAAGATTTTGATATTACACAATTATCCGACAGATTAAAAGCACCCAAAACCAGTTATGCTACTTCAATTATTAAAGACGATGACCCTAAGGAATTATTTATATCAGTTAATGAATTTGCTTATAGTATATCGAAAGATTGTAAGAATACTATTAATGCGTGTTATTGGATGGAATGGATAATAGAATATGAAAATATTTGCAGAATTAAAAAACAATTTTGTAAATGTGAGAGAAGACAAAACATTCCAGTAGAAACTAAAAATCAAATGGATATTATTTGGATAATATGGGATGCAATATTGAATGAAAGTAAAAATCATATTAATTTCATTCAAAAAGTGATTAAAAGTTTATTGAATTTATTTACATTAAAATATAATAAAAACACTACAAAAAAAAGAAAATTTATTATATATTATGCGATTTCATTATTAACCGAAAATATTTCTGGTGATGAAGAAATAGTTAAGAATAAAGAAGAAGCATCTAAGATTATGGATAAAATAGATACAATATATAAACAAATCAAAAAAAATGAAATAAATCCTAATACAGATTATTTATTCAATAATATTGTAAAAAGTAATTTAGATAAAACTATTGAAAAATTGGAAAAAATGAATAATTTTGGAGATACATTTATTCCAAGATTATAATCTTATATATTATATATGAATAAAACAAGGTCATCTAAAAAAGTAAATAGAAGTAGAAAAAACAAAAATTATAACTCGTTTGATAGAGAAGTTGTTATTAAATTTTTAAGTTTATTAAATACAGTTAAAATATATCACTGGAAAACACATAGTTATTCCACACATAAAGCAACAGATAGTTTACAAGATAAGTTAAATGCAAATATAGATAGATTTGTTGAAGTTCTTTTGGGAAAAATAGGAAATAGAATTAATTTTAATAATATAAATTCAATTCCATTCCAAAATATTAATTCAACAGAAGAAATGAAGAAAGAAATAAACAAATTTAAAAGTTATTTAGTTAATTTAGATAATAATAAGTTTATGTCGTTAATGTCGAATTCAGACCTTTTTACTATTCGTGACGAAATTCTAGCTGACTTAAACCAGTTTTTATATTTATTGACATTCAATCATTAGACCTTTTAACATATAGCGCAAATTATTGATTGTGAAAAAATTGTGATTGATAAATTTAATATTACACCGACCAAAAAGAAAAATGATACAAACTCACTCTAAAATTCGGTTGCTTATATCTGTTTTATATTTATCTTTAAGTTTTTCATTTAATTCTTGTAACGTGATTGTTTTATTAGATTTCAACTCATTTACATATTCTTTTTTAACTTTGTAAGCGATAGGTTTCCTTTTTTTATATTGATTAACCCAACGCATTAAACTTCTTGGACTACATTTGAAAACTTTATAAACTTCTTCTTGTGTTTTATCTTCTACTAAATAATATTGAACTGCCGTTAATTTATAATCATTACTTTTATGTGTAGGAATTATATAAAAAATTGAAATACTTTTTTGTAATATAAATAAATGTATTATGATATAGTAAGAAATGTCAAACAAAATAGATTTTATTATTGAAGATGATGAAACTGAAATTATTACTTTAACTCCAAAAAAACAAAGAGTAGTAAATAAAAATTTAGGTAAAAATATAACTAAGGACCATAATAAAATATATGATGAAATTGAAAAAAGATTTGGCGAAACGAAAAAATGTACTTTTGGTCACAAAAGAGGAAGCAAGACTGGTGTAAAACACGAGGGTTGTGTTGATGTCCCTATAAGAAATTTTGAATTAAGAGGGGCATATCTTAGTGAAGATAAAATTATAATTGAAACTGGCGATGGATTACAAGGATTTTGTAGAAAATGTTCTCAACAAAGAAGAAAAGCAAGAATAGATAAAGAAAAAACAGAAAAAAAGGATAAAACCCCAGAAGAAATTTATGAATTATACATAGAAAAATACGATACTGATTTAAAGAAATGTTCTCGTTGTGAAAATTATAAAAAATTATGTGAATTTAATTTATCAATAGGAATGGAATGCGGATTACATAATATGTGTAAGTTATGCTCTTATGAATATGGGTCATCTGTTGGTGATAGATGGATTATTTATATGCCTGATGGTAATTACAAATACAATAAACATACGGAAAATGAACATGATGATCACATATTTCCATTATCACTTGGAGGTTCTAATGAGGAAATTAATCATCAATTGATAGGTTCAATTGAAAATTTAAAAAAATCTAATGATATAACACATTTTATTAGTGTTGATAAAATAAATCCAGAATTATTATCTTCACGTTATAGAAATTCATTAACAGAAACTAATAATTTAAATGACTTGAAAATACGTCTAAATCAATATGTATATGATGATATTGTATTTAGAAGCGAATTAGATGACACAGAATTATATAATCTATACAAAACTTATTGTGAAAAAAATAATTTAAGAAGAGACGTTAACCGAGCAGTTAGAAAGTTTAGAGAATATTGTAAATTAAGACTTAATAAGTAAATTAAGTTCATATGTTAAATATTATAAATTTTATCTTCAAATCTTTTTTTTATTATATCAAATGTATCTTTATTAATGTCGCATAAAATACATTTTCTATTTAATTTATCACCTACAAAACCAGTTGTCCCTGAACCACATACAGGATCTAAAATATAACTATTTTCATTAGAATATAATTTTATAATTCGTTCCAATAATTTTTGAGGTTTTTGGGTAGGATATACTCGTGGATCTTTGGAGGTTCTAGTTATGGAATGAATATCAGTCCATAAATTAGATAAAGGAACACCCTTATGTTCGTGCTTATAAATTTTTATATACATATTTTTTTGTTTTGGAGCAAAATGAATTCTATTTTGCTGAATTAATTCTTCAACAATTTCTTTTTTTTGCTTCCATCCATATTTATTTTCATAAACAACACCATCTTTTTCAATTGTGTACATATAACCACTTCTGGTTCTATCGTGTTTAAGTGCGCCTAAACTATATTCACCAGCATCATCTTTGTTCTTGAATGCCCACACACTATTTTCATCAATAGGAGTATGAAGTAAATTAAATATATTATTTGTATTGCTACAAGCAAATATAATATCTATTACTTCACCTAATTTATTTTTAACTGTATTTTTTCCGTGACACCTTTTCCAATAGATTTTTTGGATTTTTTTAAAGTATTTTCTTAATACACTTTCAGCAATAAAACTATTTTCTGATGATATATGAAACACAAGTGTTCCATTTTGAGTTAACATTAATTCTAAATATTTTATCAATTTATCCAACCATTCAACATATTTATTATCTTCCCATAAATCTTCAAATCCTGTTTCATCATCTAAACTATTAACTGTAAATGTTCTATTTGTTTCATAAGGTGGATCTAAGTATATTAAATCAAACTTTTTTAATGTTGTAAAATTTAATATATCTGTATTGAAATAAGATACATTATTATTAATAATAATTTCATCAATTAACTTATCTGAGTTAATAATTTGATTGTTTAATAATTCTTTATCATCTTCTTCAATAATACATTCTATTTGGTTTTTTTTATTTATGGGTTGATGGTTACTGTTAATTAGGTCAATTAATTCAGTTTTATTTTTAGACTTACATTTAGTAAATCCAAGTTCTTCACACTTTGCTAAAAGTTCTGATTTAGATAATTTGGATAAATCCATTTCTTTAATATTAGAGACTATGTTATTACTAATATTAGTCATATTATTTAATTCAATTTTTTTATATATTTATATTTTGACTGATTTTTGTTGTATTTACACCTTTTAACATTTCAAACGCCGATGATAAAAATACATACATAACAATATTTAGGTGATTTTAGGTTATATTAATCTATTTTGTAAAAAATTGATTTAAAAATATTATATTAATGGGTAAATACAATTGCGAAAAGTGCGGAAAGGAGTTTAACCAAAAATCTCACTATACAACACACAATAATAAAAAAAATCCGTGTGTTGTTGAAAGTAAAATAAAAGAAATGATTGATAATGCTGTTAAGGAAAAAATAATTGAAATAAAAAAAACTATACAAAGCGACATAATTAACAATATTGAAATTGTGTATGGTAATAAACTCGTTAAAGATGTCCCTACAAAAAAAATACATATTCCAAAACCAATATTAAAGTGGGTTGGTGGAAAAACTCAAATAATAGATAAACTTATTGCTGATTTTCCAGTTGAAATAAATAACTATCGTGAGGCATTTTTAGGAGGAGGCAGTGTTTTATTAACTTTATTATCTTATGTAAGAAGTGGTTTAATAAAAATGCACGGCAATGTATATGCGTATGATTTAAATGAAGCATTAATTTATATTTACAAAAATATACAAACACATCATAACGAATTATATGATGTTTTAGTAAATATCATTAAAGAATTTAATGAATGTGGTAATGGAGAAATTAACAGAAAACCCACAAATATAGAAGAAGCCAAATTTGCAAAAGAAAATTATTATTATTGGATAAGAAGTCAATATAATATATTATGCTTAAACAATAAAAAGAGTATATTATGTTCTGCTATGTTTATATTCTTAAATAAAACTTGTTTTAGAGGTGTATTTCGTATGGGTCCAAAAGGATTTAATGTTCCATATGGACACAATAAGAATCCTGAAATTATAAATAAAGAACATTTGGAAGAAATACATAATTTAATACAAAATGTAATATTTGAATGTTGCGATTTTAATAAATCTCTAAGAACTGTAGAAGAAAATGACTTTGTCTATCTGGACCCTCCATATGCACCAGAAACAGGTACATCATTCGTAGGTTATACTGAAAACGGATTTAATATAGAAAACCATAACAATTTATTTAAATTAATACATAATTTAACCGAGACAAATAAAAAAATAATGTTGAGTAATGCTGATGTAAGTTTAGTGCGTGAAAACTTTACAAGTGAAAAATACAATACATTATCTATTTTATGTAAAAGGTCAATTAATTCTAAAAATCCAGAGGCAAAAGCAAAAGAGGTCATTATAAAGAATTATTAAACCACGTATCAAATGTTTCAAAATAATTTTCATCGTCACCAAATAAAATCGGAATATTATTTTCAGTTAATATTGTATTTAATATATTATATTTTTTTTCGGTTGATACAAGTTTAGTTTTCAAAAACTCACTTACACAAAATCCATAAAATACTTCAAAATTAGGACCCAAAACTAATTCGTACTCTCGTTTAAGAGAAGGTCCAGACCATAATTTAGTTTCTACGGACCCCTCTACATTCTGTTCCTTTTTTTCTAATATTTTTACTACTTTTCTACCACTATTATATTCAATAATATATGCTTCGTCAGGGCATCTAAACAACTCAATATTGTATTTTTTTTTCATATACATCTTTAATCCATTCTGTAATACAAAGACAATCGTTTTATCATCAAATGTTTTTGATAAATAATAGTCATATGCTTTTTTTGGTTTTTTCGTAAAACTATTTTTAGTGTATCCATTTTCTAACAATCTTTGCTGATTATTAGTTTTGTCTTCAAACTTTTTTCCGTAATAATTTGTATTTGCACCACCAGCACCAGTTCCCTTATTAACTATAATTGGTTGGGTGTTGTCGTCCATAGTAATTATTTCACTCATCATTGTATAATAATGTAATACTTATTTGTTTAAGTATTACATTTCAATTTTATGAAAAAATAATTCAATAATAAGTAATGATTATAAATTAACAGCAGTTCAATATTATTTAGTTGAAGATAAAAGACAACAAGAAGTTTGTAAAATATTCAAATGCACTCCAAGAAGTTTGATGCGTTGGGTTGAAAGATACAAAAATGAAGGGAATGTTAATATTCATTACAGAAAACCAGTTGCTTATAAGGTCAAAAAAGAATATGTAAAATTATTAGTTGATGAAATAAATAAAAATAAAACAATCACATTACACGAGTTAAACCAAAAAAATACAAAATAGAAGATATTATTTGTATTGATGAAACAAGTATAAAATCATTACAAAAACACAATCACAAGAAGTATTCAAAAAATGCTATTTCTGTTAATGGTGTTGTAAATTGGGATTTGTATGAAAAAGGTGGAATAAATACAGATAGATTAATTGAGTTTTTAGAGCATAATATTAGAAGTAAATTAAGGAATAAATTGATTATTTTGGATAATGCTTCCGCTCATAGAAACGAAAGAATAAAAGCATTAGTAAATAAACATAATAATTTGGTTTATGCTGTTCCTTATCAGCATTTTAGTATGCTAAAATCACGATTACAAAAATTAGAAGGGTTAAAGTATGAGAACCTAAAAGAAAATATCCAAAAAGTAATAAGTGAAATACCAAAAGAAAAATATGTTCCAAAAAATAAAACACGAAAAATAAAGAAGAACTATAAATGATTTTTATATGGTTTAGGACTACATAAAAATCGGCGTTTGAAATGTAAAAAGGTGTAATATATTATTCGTCTTCTTTTCTCTCTTTGAAATATTTCATTATATCTTCTTTGAATTCATTTGTAAATTTTTTTGTAGGTATTAATAATCCTTTATCATCATAACTTAAATGTTCCTTGGGTGAAAATTTATGATTTATTAGTATATTCCATCTTTCTGTATAATTCCGATTTTTTTTTGAACCGTGATAATGATGTCTTATAACTCCTGGTGTATATCCTAATCTTAAAATTTTCGCTTTCGATTGATATTTTAACATACTTTCATTATAATCATCACTATAATATGAATTTTTCGCATATTCAACCTTGTTTATAAAAGAAAAAGCCATTATATTATCACCTGAACCTAATATTCCTATTTCATATAATCCACCCAATTTTTCATAAGCTTTCCTTGTTATTGCCCACGCATATCCAGGATGCCAGTAATCAATTCCTTTTCTTGTATATCTTTTTTGTTTGTTAAAACTATACCCAAAACTATTGAAAATATTTAATGTTTCCTTATTACTATCCATATCAACACAGTGACTGAATAGTTGAACTATATCTTTTGTTCCATTCAAAATTTTTAATGTATCTAATGCCCAACTATTATTTTCAAATTCAATATCTGCATCAACCCAAGCAAACGCTTTATAATCTTTCGGTAATAAATATTTTACTCCTAGATTTATCATATTTTCCTTATGCCATAATGGCGTTTCACTTTTAATCTGTAAATGATTTTTATTATTTTTATTTGTTACTATGAATTTTTGGTCATTATATATTAGTTCTACAACATATAAGTTCACATTTTCTTCTTCTTCCTCAATTCTTCTTACGAATTCGTTAAACAATTTATATCTTGTCGCATATAAACACGGGTTCGATATTGATAAAATTACATTTAATTTAGGTTCAATTGGTTCATTATTTGATATCGCATTTTTTATATCATTCATCTTAAAATTAATACAATCTATTTCAATTCCATTAATAACTGTCATTTATATAATTAAATAGAATTTTAATTTTAATTTATTTTTATTATAATATAATGAATAATAATACTACAAATTCTACAAATTCTACAAATTCTACAAATTCTACAAATTCTATAAATTCCATAAATTACACAATTCCTACGACTTCTACAACTTTTTCAGTAAACAGTTTATTTAGTAATTTTACTTGGCAAAAAATAATATTAGTTATTTTAGTTTTATCTTTTTTTGGAATTAATATTTTTATGTTTTTAGCAAATGGAACACAATATTTGACGAATTTATTAAAACCAATTACTCTGTTATTTGCTCAGTTATTGGGTAAAACAACAAATGTATTAGTCGATACTACAAAAGAAACGGTTGATTTAACTGCTAAGGGTGCCGAAGGAGCAATTGCTGTTACATCGAGTGCTATAAATACAACTTTAACTGCTGCACAACAAGGAGCAAATAAATTAGTAGGAACTAATATAAGAACAATACCTAACGATAATAATAATAATAATAGTTCTTTAACAAATGCATTAAATAATAGTCAGACAACTACTCCAAACCAAATAAACGGAGACCATCCAACTTATCAATCGGATGATTCATATAGTTCAATACAATCTAGCAAATCATCAGGAAAATCAGGATGGTGTTTTATTGGAGAAGATAGAGGGTTTAGAAGTTGTATTGAAGTAGGAGAGAATGATAATTGTTTATCAGGAGATATATTTCCAAGAAAAGATATATGCGTAAATCCAAATCTAAGATAATCCATTTTTATAAGAATTGTTGAATGAGTGTTTATTTAGACCTTTTAATATTTCAAACGCCGATTTTTCACAGCATAAAAAATAAAAAAGGAATAATGACGAATTTCACACCTTATTGAAAGATTATATAAAACAAAAAAGACCCAATATGTAATTTCAAATAATGAGTTCTTTTCCATTCTCTATTATTGTCAATCTAATATAATGAGTGAAGGATTACGTAATCTTTCTTGTAGGAATATCAGATGAAACCAAATAAATTGAATTTTCTGTAATTATAATGAACTCAGAAGCACTTTTATAAAACTTTGAAATAGGCGAAGTATATTCATCTTCTGTCTTTACAAGCAACTTTTCACCTGTTTCTTTTACACCCACTAGTGCTTTTTTATCTAATGATGATGACCAGTAATCCATCATTATTGGTTTATCTTCTACAATCGCCAATTTTGCGGCGTGTTTTAAAGTGACATCTGATGGAAGAGTATAATTTTGTTGTTGTTGTAGTGTTTTTTGTTCAGACATTATATATAATAAAAAATTATTAATTATCTTTAAATACTTATATTTATAAATATAATATTTTATAAATATAATTATGAGTGATACTAATAACATTAAATCATTATTATATTCTTTAAATAATAATATCAATTATAAGCACAAATTAGGAATTCCTGTTAATTATTTGTTATTGAAATATAATTCACTTATTATTGAATATTTAACATTTATTACAGAAAATATTAAATTAAAAAATAAATTTATAATAATTAGAGGATTTGAAACAATCTCTCACGTATTTAATATTATTTTATACTATTCTAAAAATATCGAATTAGCATTTCATCACGGACAAAAATCATTTTATTATTATGTTGAATATATTAGTCAAATTACAGATGAAGACAATATTTGTCTTAATTTAAATTCTAGGGACGCTTCTTTGTTTGTTTATAAAAAAACAATTTATGATATAAAAAAAGAATTTGTTAAAAATAAAGAAAATGAATCTGACACCGATTTAGATAAATTTAATATTTTAAATATAAATTATAAAATTATTAAAAAAATAATTTATCACTTAAACGAAACAACCAAACCTATTATTGAAAATATTAATAAATTATTTCTTAAAATTAATAATAACAAATTGAACAAAAATTTAGATAAAATAGAAAATTTTATTAACTATATAAGTATTTCAACAATAAATAATGAGAAATTATTGACAATAATTGATTTATTCATTAGCAAATATAATAAAAATAAAAATTTGTTTTTAGAAAATATTAATGAAACCGAGTTTAACTATAAATTATTGAATGAAACTCCTGAAATATTTATTTCTTGGATTTTTACTAATTAATATTGACAATTATATTTTTCTTTCTTATTTTTTTAATTTTTGATTTATTTAGTGAATTTTCATTTATTACTATTGGTTGACTTATTGCGTGATATTCATCAATTAATAACTTTTTCAAAAACTCATAAATATAATATAAAACATAATCATCACACATCCCAACAATTAAAATACTTCCTGTTCTAAAAATCATAAACGACACTTCAACTATATTTTTATATTTATTTTTATCCTCTTCTAAAATTTGAGAACCAGTTTGAGTTGTCAAATCTTTATTATAATAAAACTTACACTGTATTCCTGGATAAGAACAAGGGTCATAAATACACTGTATGTTATATTTAAATTTTAATAAATCAAATAATATTTCACGATTTATATAAAATCCACAATTGAAATTTGAATTTATTAAAATTGTATCACTTTTCTGCAAATAATTCAATTCTGTTTTTACAAATGGTTGTAAAATATTTATTATATTTCCTAACACCATCTCGTAAATTTCATCACTTTGAACTCCTGGTATTTCCATCTTTCCAGTATTAAATACCTTTATATGAAATTCACGAAATGCCTCTTTTATTTTTATTCTCAAAATCATTACAAAACAATTATAAAATGCGCTCTTCTTTTTACAACGATAAGATAATATATCTTTTTTTGATATACCAATACTTACCTTTCTAATATCCTTAAATTTTATTCTACCATTTGGATTATCAATACTTGTTATTATCTGCTCTTCATAATATTTGTCTTCTTTCTTTATATTTTCATTTATAATATCTATCTCTTCTTTCGTAGTTGAATTGAACTTCATTTGTTTTTTTATTACTCCATTTTGTGGTCTTGAATAATCTAATATTTTTACGCCCCAAAATATTTCTTTTAAATCAATTGGTTGATTTAAATATGCTATCTTTGATTTAGTAGATATATATATTTCAGTAGATACTGGTATTATACCATCACTCTTTATATTTGCCGTATTTTCATCATTTTTCAAATTACAATCTTCTTCTTCATCATCTGATGAAACCTCATTATATTTTGTTGTAATATATTTTTCCCATTCATCATCAATTGATAAATTGTTCATTTTGGTTTCTTTATATTATATTCTTATTATTACTTTATATTCTTTAAGTTAAATATATATTCAATTTTTTTATTAATACTATATAACAATGATAAAAAATCACAAAAATATACAAATCCCCAAAGAAAGATTTAGTAATACTTATAGTTTAAAACAAAATTTATTTGACCCAACTAATAATTCACCTCCTAATGAATTTATGATAAAGCTACATAATCGTATGAAAATATATAATTCTACATCTACATCTTTACCAGAACATAATAAAAAAAATTAATTTAATAATTTTTTTAATTTTGATAATGCATAATTTATATAATATATATTTTTACAATCTTGATTATGCATTATGTTTTCAACAAATAATAAAAATTTATTTGATAAATTTATTTGTTTATTTTTAATTATATAATTTAAAAAATATTTTATTATATTTTTTTTATCGATGTTATAATTTATACTTATATCTTGAACTACATTTACTAATTTTTCCAACTCCTCTTTATTTAAAATCATTATATACAATTTATCCCAAATACTATTATCAATTATATTTAAGTATTTATATAAATTATTTTGATTTGACTGCATACAATTTATCATACTTCTTATATCCGACTTATACAATTTTTGTATCTTTTCTATTGAATCATCATCCATATTTAAACACTCATTTTTTTTTATTTTCTTTAAAAATATTATTATATCTTCCTCTGGTAATTGATTGAACCTCATCCTTATAAATTCATTCTGTAATCCTTCATCAATACGACTTATATAATTGCAAATTAAACAAAATCTAACATTTCTTGTATTATTCTGCAATAAATATCTTAATGCTTGTTGAGCATTCTTTGTCATATAATCTACCTCATCTAATATTACAAATTTCATTCCATTATTAAATAGCGCTTTTGAATTTACAAATTGATTTATTTGATTTCTTATTATATCTATTCCTCTATCATCACTCGCATTCAAATGTATCACAGTGCATTTCGTTTTATTATAATTTTTCTCTTGAAATGTATTTATTAAATTTATTATTGTTGTTGTTTTTCCCGTCCCTGGTGGTCCATAGAAAAGTAAGTTTGGAAAATATGATGTCTCTATTATATTCTCTAACATTATTTTGTTCAACGGATCTAACACTATATCATTAAATTTTGTTGGTCTCCATTTTTCTACTAATGGAACGCACGCATTATTTATTTCCATTTGATATTAAATTATTTTAATAGTATTTAATATTTATTTTTTTATTTATTTATTATTCACTTTTTTATATTATTATTTATATATGTTTGGAAATGGAAATGGACAATTTTGGTATGGAAATACTAATGGATTTTTATACAAAAAAAATGGAGCTGTTGGTTCTAGAAAAAGCACACAAATGACACCAGGCGGAAATATTACTTGTAATAAATCTACTTATTTGTATAATAAATATAAACCTGGAACTGGGGGGGTTGGCGCTTCTAGTATATCTAATAGAAGAGCAAAAAATAGACTCGCCACGGTTTGTGGTGGTCAAAACTGCTCTCCTTGTTATACAACATTAGGACAATATAGTAATTATACACATAACCCAAATGGATTTATTCCTTGTCATACTTTTACTCTATAATTCTCTTATATATTTTTTAAAACTATTTAAACTAATTTTGTATTATTAATTAATAATACAAAATATGGATTATGTTGAAAAAGATAATACTACTATAAAACCGAAAAGAGGAAGACGACCCAAACAGACTAACGACCCAATCATTCTAGAAGAAAATTCTATTACTTTTTCAATTGATGAAGATACCAATACAAATGTTTCTAAGAAAAGAGGACGAAAACCTAAGGGCGGCAAAATTATTCAACAATCATTACAAATTAAATCCACAAAAGATAACCGACCTAATATTATTATGCATTTGAAATGTTCTTTAAAAGATTTAGATATTAATGGAGAATATAACTGTAATTTAGTTGAAAATAGTATTGACGCATATAATTATGAGGAAACTATTAAAAATAATTTAAATTACAGTTCTAATGTTAAATTATATATTAATAAAGAAATTACTGAACCCGAAAATAAACCTGTTGAATGCTCTAATGAGAACGTTGAAATGAAAGAAATATGGAGAAAATTAAAGATTTTAGAACATAACTTACATTTAAACAATATATCTGATAAAAAATCAGCTTGTTTTTGGTGTTCTTATGACTTTGATAATCCACCTATTTATATTCCAAAACATTTTATTAAAAATGCATATCACGTATATGGTTGTTTTTGTAGTCCAGAATGTGCTGTTGCTCATTTAATGAATGAAAATATTGACAGTTCTATCAAATTTGAGAGATATCATCTAATCAATTCTATATATTCAAAAATCTATGAATATAAAAAAAATATTAAACCAGCACCCAATCCTTATTATATGCTAGAAAGATATTATGGAAATTTAACAATACAAGAATACAGAACTTTATTAAAAAGTGAGAGATTATTTTTAATAGTAGATAAACCTTTAACTAGAATATTACCTGAATTTCACGAAGATAATGACGACTTTATTATTAATAATAAAATTATTCCTTCTAATAATTATCAACTTAAAAAGAAAATAAATAAGAAAAATTTACAACAAACTAAAAATAATATTATGAACGAAAACTTCGGGATTTCTTAATTTTATTGAAGAAGAAGAAAAACCAATAAAAATAAGAAAAGAAAAACCAATAAAAAGTAAAGGGATTACCAAATAGTTATAACTTTACTAATTATATCATTTTCTTTTATACTATATATCTCTCTAAATGTTGGAGAAATAGATAAAACACAATTTGTTCTAAATTTACTGTTAGAATGTGGGTCATACTTATTCATTTCATTTAACATTTTTTTGTTGTAAATCGTTTTCCATAATTTCGCATAATATTTGTAAAAATCAGTCAAATAAATTAATCTATCTTCTGAATTAATACCTTTTTTTATTAAATAAGTTATTAATGTTTCTTCTGCTATCAAAAATCCACCAATATCTGATATATTTTCAGATAATTTAAAAATATTATTTTTTTGTTTTTTGTATAATTCATTTATTTTTATTTGTTTTTTATGATAGATTTCTATATCATCTTTATTCCACAACATACCATAAACACCATTTTCGTTATATTTTACTCCTTCATTATCAAAACCGTGCATTATTTCGTGTCCTATAATTACACCAATATTCGCCATATTATAAGCCATAGATTTATTCAAATCTACAAATGGTTTTTGTAAAATCGCATTTGGAATTATTAATTCATTATTAATATTTATATAATGAGAATTTACATCATATACATTATCATATATTTCAGTAATCCATACATTATTATTCGGGGTCTTATCATAATAATATTTAATATATTTATTCAAATTCCAATTTATATATTTTTCATAATTTTTGAAATAATTATTTTCATCAAACTCTACATTTATATCTTCATTCCATTTACTTTTTGAACCAATAGTTATTTTCATTTTTCTAAGTTTTAATAATGTTTTTTCTATACTATTTTCTGATAACCAACAATTATTTTTTACTCTTTTTTCAAATTCTTTAATCATTATATCTATTAAATTTCTCACAAATACTATTTCTTTTTTATTTTCATAATATTTTAAATATAACTTACTTATTTCAGTATTCATCATATTTTTAACAACTCCTATGGCTCTTGTTTTCAAATTCGTTTTTTTTATATAAGATATTTTTGACAAAAAATCATAATTTATATTATATAATTTACTATGCATATTTATTGTGTTTCTTATAATTCTATAAACCCAAAAATTAAAATAATCATCAGTATTCCATTTTTTATTTAATAACGACATTACGCCTTTAATATAAATTGGGTTTTCAACAATAATCTCATTTGGTGATTTAGTAAATCCTAGTTCTTTTGTATATACAGTCCAATTTAAATTAAATTCTTTTTCTATTTCTTCTTTATTAAATTTGTTATAAGTATCGTTTTTATTCTTATTCTTATTCTTATCATATATTTCTTTTTCTATTTCATAAATTTTATTTACGTTGTAATTATGATTTTTACCAAAAATAGTTTCAAAAATATCCTTTAAGTATTTTAAATATATTTCTTTATTATCCAAATATTTAAAAGTAAAAGTGGTCTCCTGTAAAAATGATGTATATTTCTTCGGTTCTTTTGGGTCTAATGAAATATAATAATTGAACAAATGAGGTATTCCTTTTTTGTCAAACCAAGTTATCATTTTATACATATTTAATTCCCTTAAAATCTGTATTTCACCAATATAAATGTTTATTTGGTTCTCAATATATCTATCATCTATATTTATTATTGAATTATATAAATTTCTTGTATTTATTCCTGATTTTGTTTTTTCTTTAAATTCTTTTTTTAATATTAATTCCGTCAATTCATCGTCTACTTTATTCTGTAATACTATAAAAGAATTTAATCCTGATGTATTTTGTTGTATATTTTTGTGGTCACTTAACCATTTCTTATTCATAAACGTATAATAATCTGTTATAATTTCTTTTTTATTTTTTTTTGTTTTATTTCTTTTTATTTCTCTCATACGTTTTTTTGTCATTATATATAAAACTTATATTATTTATTCAAATTCAACTCTGATTCTATCTTTTTATATTGACTATCATTATATTTACTTATTGAAACATCTAATTTTAATCTTATTTGTTTATATATTTCTTGCTGAATAGATTTATTACATTCTACATTATTTTTACTAGTTAATCCAAAATATTCTTTTATTACTAATATATGGTTCATATCAAACTCTTTTAATTTATATCTCGCAATATCATAACTATAATCGGTTTGTCTTAAAATTATATTTATTTTTTCATTAATTTCTTCTTCATTTTTTGAATTCATAACTAAACTATATCAATAGAATAAATATTTTTAAAATATATTAAACGAATTTTATTATATTATATTATATTTTATGGATAACAAGAATAAAATTAATATTGAACCTTTATTATCAGAGGTTAATACTGTCCTTAAAAAAGGTTTAAATAAAGTATTACTTAATCATACTATCGATAATTTAAATAATCATTTAGAGAGATGTAAAAATGAAATGGAATATTATGAAAATCAAATTCGAATTGTTAAAAAATTTTATAATAATGAAAATCATACATTACAAAAATCTAAATTAATCTGTTGTAGTAAAAACCTATATGGTATTGAATGTGATTGTTTAACTCAACAAGAAAATAATATTGAATTTGTTGGTGAATTGGTATCTGAATTAAATCCTGAATTGGTAGTTGAATTAGAACCTGAATTGGTATCTGAATTAGAACCTGAATTAGAACCTGAATTGGTATCTGAATTAGAACCTGAATTGGTATCTGAATTAGAACCTGAATTAGAACCTGAATTAGAACCTGAATTAGAACCTGAATTTGTATCTGAATTAGAACCTGAATTGGTATCTGAATTAGAACCTGAATTGGTATCTGAATTAGAACCTGAATTGGTAGTTGAATTGGAACATGAATTAGTTTCTGAATTGGTATCTGAATTAGAAATCAAAGAAAATGTATTCTTGAATATAGAAGATAATATTAAAGAAGAAGTAAAAGAAGATGATGAGGAAGAAGAAGATGAGGAAAAAGAGGAAGAAGATGAGGAAGAAGAAGATGAGGAAGAAGATGAGGAAGAAGAAGGACAAGAAAAAGAGGAAGAAGAAGATGAGGAAGTTAAAGAAGAAGAAGAGGAAGTTAAAGAAGTTGAAGTTGAAGAAGAACAATTAGAAGAAGAAGACGACTGTGAAACGGAGGAAGAAGAAGAAGAGGAAGTTAAAGAAGTTGATGTTGAAGAAGAACAATTAGAAGGAGAAGACGACTGTGAAACGGAGGAAGAAGAAGAAGAAGAAGTTTATGAAATTATTATTAAAGGACAAAAATATTATACAGACGATGAAAATGGAATAAATGGTAAATTATATGAAGTTGATAATGAAGGAAACCCAGGAAATATAATTGGTTATTTAAAAAATAAAAATATTTGTATAATATAAACAAATGTATAGTTTATGTAGTCCAAGTTTAATATACTTAATATTTTCAACAACACAAATTATTATTGATATAACAAAGGGATTTTATAATAATGCGTTTATAAAATTAATAGTTACTATTATGATAACTTTATTATTAAATGCACTATGTCAGAATGGATTAGAACTTATTTCTTGGCTTATTGTATTTATACCTTTCATCACTATGTCTATAATTATTTGTATGTTAATTTACGTTTTTGGATTAGATTTTTCAACTGGAAAAATAAATAATAAATAAAAAGAATTTAAATAATATTTCAAATTGATATATAAAAATGAGTATATATATCAATATTTCAAAAATATTAGCAGTTTCTATAATAGGCAATTATTTAATACAAAAATATTTTAAACTGAACCCATCTGCATCATATATGTTAATCTATAATTATAGTAAATTACAAATTTATATTAATAATAATTTAAATATCATAAAAAATTATGAAACTGTAAAATTTATAGAAAACTACGTAAATACTATTTTAAATAATAGCGATAGATATATTGAATTAATACGTGGTAATAATATAATAAATAAAATAAATATTGAATCATTAAATAATAATATCTACTACAATTTTATTAGATTAAATATTGATTTAATAATTTATACTCACCAAAATAACAACGTATTATATTATAACAGTCCCGACAATTTTATTTATAAATGTTGTAATTATTATTTTTTAAATGTTGATATCGTTTTTGATGATGATAATGTATATACAATATATTTACATTCAAGCAAAGAAAATTACTTTATTGAAAATAATAGAATAAATAAAGTTCTTTTATGTTTTTTATTGAAAAAACAACATAGAATAAATAAAGATTTCCTAACTGTAAAATATAGATTGAATATATTAGACCAAAATGCCGATTATATATCTTTAACAGAAGAAAACGAAATTGTATTAAAATACGATAGTTATTCAATTATTAATTACTTTGACCCACTTAAAATTCCGACTGATATTATTTCATCAAATGATGAAACCGAGAAAGATACTGATGAAGATTATCATTCAGTGAACGATTTTGATTTTCCATCAACACCATTTTTTTCTAAATTTGATACAAATTTTAATAAAGAAGATGAAGAAAAAGATGGAGAAGAATTGAAATATGATAAAGAAGATGAAGAAGTTAAAGAAGAAGGAGAAAATGATGAAGAAGGAGAAAATGATGAAGAAGGAGAAAACGATGAAGAAGGGGAAAACGATGAAGAAGGAGAAAAAGAAGAAAACGATGAAGAAGGAGAAAAAGAAGAAAACGATGAAGAATTGAAACCAGCAACTAATAATTTGAATGGATATATTTATTATTTATTTAAAAGAAATTAAAACAATTTAAAAAATTACATATTAATAATATATAATGGTAACTCAAGAAACCACTTGTATGGTTAATGATATTGAGACAACCAAAAATGAATTTCATAAATTAAATGATATATGGAATTTATGGGCTCATCTACCACACGATGTTGATTGGAGTATAAAAAGTTATAAAAAAATATATACTTTAAAACACGTAGAGGAAACCATAGCAATAACCGAAACATTACCTGATATATTAATTAAAAATTGTATGTTGTTTATAATGAGGGATGGTATAACTCCCGTTTGGGAGGATGTAAAAAATAGAAATGGTGGTTGTTTTTCTTATAAAATTGGAAATAAAATTGTTTGTGATGTTTGGAAAAAATTAACTTATCTTCTAGTTGGAGAAACAATAAGCAGTAAGAATACATTTGTAAATTCTATTACTGGAATTACTATATCACCTAAAAAAAATTTTTGTATTATTAAAATATGGATGACAAATTGTTCAAATCAAGACCCAACAATTATTACAAAGGAAATTAATGAATTATCAACGCACGGTTGTTTATTCAAAAAACACGTCCCAGAATATTAAATATATTTGAAATAAACATATTTAAAAAGAAAAATATTATTTTTAAATATGTTGGTGAAGTTAAATAATGAGGAGTATAAAGTATCTTCAAATGAATTTAATAAAGTTCATCACGAACTATACTTCAATCTTCATATTATACCCGAATTAGGACTATTTGAGAGAATTATTTCTCTAATAAAAGAATTAAATATTTTTAATATTGAAAATTGTATTTTTAATAATATAAAACACGGCAGTTTTATTCCAATTAAACTTTCAAATACTTATAAAAATATTCATTTATTGTCCAAAGATACAATTTATGAAAATTATGAAAATATAAAATATAATATTGAAAAATATAAAATAAATAATATTTTATTTAATACTTCAAATTCATTAAATAATTGTTTATATTTTTCATTTGAATTATTAGATATTTCTGATTGTTATTTTATTATCAATAAATATAATAATCCAATATTACTTATCAATTACAATAAACCCATTTCAAATTATACTTATTATGAATTTGTAAATACTGGTTTATCATTATATATTCCCAATAATCTAAATCAACAATTTAAAAATGAATTTCATTACTTTATTCAAAATATTAATAAATTGGAATATGATAATTTAATTCATTTATGTGTAATGGTAAAAAATGGAGGTTATTTATTTAAAGAAATGCTTATTGAAAATCTTCCTATTATTGATAGATGGACTATATTAGATACAGGAAGCACAGATGAAACTATTGAAAATATTAAACAAATATTAGTTGGAAAAAAGAAAGGACAATTATATCAAGAACCATTTATTAATTTCAGAGAAAGTAGGAATAGATGTCTTGACTTAGCAGGAACTGTATGCAAATTTAATGTTATGTTAGATGATACATACATAGTAAGAGGTAATTTACGACAGTTTTTAAATGAAATTAGAGGAGACCAAAACGGCGATTCATATAGTTTAAATGTTCATAGTTATGATGTTCAATATTTATCAAATAGAATTACAAAAAGTGAAAATAAATTAAGATACATATACACAATGCACGAAATTATACAAGATTTTGATAATGTAAATGTTGGGGTTCCAGAATATGCTACTTTTATTGAAGATAAAATGAATGATTTTATGCAAGAACGTTCAGATGAAAGAAAACAATATGACCTCAATTGTCTTTTGGAAATGAATGAAGAAGACCCCGATGAATCAAGACACGTATTTTATATAGCACAAACATATAAAATGATGAAAAATTATGATAAGGCAATAGAATATTATTACAAAAGAGCTTTCCATAAAAACCCAGGTTTTGACCAAGAAAAGTTTGATGCATTATTTGAATTCGCAAGAACTAATTTATTACACGGAAATAAGGATTGGGACTTCCTTGAAAAATATTTTAAATTATGCACTAAATGGCAACCAACCAGACCTGAGGGTGATTATTTTATAGGAATTCATTATTACACCGTTGGAAAAAAAGATATTGCGTTTGAATACTTTAAAAAAGCATATAAAATTGGATTTCCTGCACATCAACAATACAGTATTAAACCAGGTATTTCTTTTACATTTACTCCTTATTATTTATCAGGCTTATGTTATATTTTTAATGATTATAAATTGGGATTAGACTCCACAACTTTATATTTACAAAATAATAAATCAACTGATGAATTTTATTCATATATGCTTGACTGGCATAAAATATATGTTTTATTAAATAAATCCATTAAAAAAATATCACCCATTATCAGTCAAAACCCCATATTTTGTTTTGTAGCTGACGGCGGTTTTAATAAATGGAGTGGTAAAAATATATTAACTTCTGGTGTTGGTGGTTCTGAAACTTGGGTTATTGAAATGGCTAGATATATTAAACATATTACAGATTTCGATGTTTATGTATTCTGTAACTGCGAAGAAAATGAAATATTTGAAGGTGTTAAATACAATAAATTAGAACACTATTTTGATTTTATTTCTACATATAAAGTTGATTATTGTTTTATTAGTAGATTTTCAGAATATATTCCTGTTACTATTAAAAGTTATGTTGAAAATATATATATTATATTACACGATATTCAACTATCAGGAAATGTTATTCCAATAGACCCAAAAATTAAAAACATATTTTGTTTGACTGAATCTCATAAAAACGATTTTTTAGTATGTTTTCCACAATTTAAATATATAACATATTCACTTCATTACGGTATTGATTTTAAAAACTTTCTAATTGATAATACTGTTAAAAAAATCAAAAATTCGTTTATTTATTCTTCATTTCCAAATCGTGGATTAGTTATACTTTTAAAAATGTGGCCATTTATACAAAATAGATATCCTGATGCTACATTAAATATTTTTACTGATATTTATAATGAATGGGCAAATAATAATTTTCCTGATGAACTGAGAGAAATCAGAAATATATTATATTCATATAAAACCACATATCCAAATATTATTAATCACGGATGGGTTAATAAAAAAACCTTAGCTGAATATTGGAAAATAAGTCAAGTATGGTTTTATCCTTGTAAGTTTAAAGAAACATTTTGTTTAACCGCATTAGAAGCTGCTATTACTAAAACACTCGCAATTACTAATGATTTAGGGTCACTAATAGATACTGTTGGTAATAGAGGTGTTATTATTCCTGGAAATAGTATGGATGAATCCTGGATTAGACACGCATTAATCGACATATTTTATTATTTAGATAATCCAAATCTTATTGATAATAAGGTTCAACTCAATTATGAATGGGCACTAAAACATTCTTGGAAAGATAGAGCATCTTATTTCTTAGAAAATTTTGTTTTTTTAAAATCTAATAATATTCAATTAACTATTACTGAAAAAACAGAACTCAATAATATTGATAAAGTATATTATATTAATTTAAAAAATAGACAAGATAGAAATAATCATTTTTTACAACAGTGTAAAAATGCAAACATTCCGCCTTATAAAATTCAACGGTTCGACGCTATTGATGGAAATAATTATTCTTTTGATAGGAATGACCTATCGTTATTTAATAATTGTAATTATAAAACCTCAGCAAAAGTTTTGAGTATTATGGGGAACCAATTAAGTCATTTTAAAATACTTCAAGAAATGCTCATTCATAACTATAAATATATAATTGTATGTCAAGATGATATTGTTTTTAAAGAAAACTTTTGTAATTATATTGATGAATTAATTAATGATTTAACTGATGATTGTGAAATCGTGTTTTTCGGATTTCATAAATTCGCCATTCGAGACATATTTTTACCTTATGATTTAAATACTGATATTAAAGATGAAATCCCTTCTGTAATTATTAATAATAATTTATGTAAATTAAATAATTCATTTGATGATTCTATAAATTGTAATAATTCATTAGGTTATATTATTACTTTGGATGGTGCTAGAAATTTCATTAATCACATATACAATAATGGTTTCACATTTGCTACTGATTTTGAATATAATAAATATTTAATTGAGAGAAATATATTTTACGCTTCTAGAAATGTTCTCGCAACAAGCAACCCTTACTTAGGTTCTGATATTTTTGATAATATTTATAATAAAAGCAATAATGATTTTAACATTAACTATAATAATAGTTTTTTGAATTATTTTGATGAATATAATTGGAGCAACGATTTCCCAAAAAATACAAATTCTAAATTAACTTTTGTTAAACATTTAACTAATTTCTCTAATAATACCAATTTTTCTTTTCTTGAAATTGGAACCTTTGTTGGAACCTCTGCTATATCTGTTTTACAATATATGGTGAAAACCTCTAATAAAACTATTGTTATTGATAGTTGGAAAGATAATAATATTGAAAAAATATTTAAAGAGAATATCACATTTTCTGGATACACTAACTCAATTATTCCATTAAAAGGTAATTCTATCGATTTATTAATATCTTTATTTAAAGAAAACAAATTTTTCAGTTTTATTCATATTACCAAAACTCATAATTCTTTGGATTTATTTATGGATTTATTTCTCTCTTGGACTTTATTAGAGACAAATGGTATTTTAGCATTTAATAATGAACCTGAATTTAATAAAACTATTATTAATAATTTTTTAGATGTTAAGAAAAACGAATTAGTAATCCTTGAAAGTAATACCACTTTGTTTATTCAAAAAACATCAACATAAATATTTTCAATTATTATAATTTATTGAAAATATTATTCTTATTCATCAAGTTAGTAATGGCGAATTTATATTATCGCACGCTTATAACTCTTACGAGGTTTCAGGGTGTAATTATTTTTTTTAACTTTCTTACTTCTTCTTTTAAAACCTGGATTTCCTTTATTAATATTGGTATTAAACCTGTATAATTTAATGCCTGCACGTCTTCACCATCTTTTTCACCAATCACTAAGTATGGATAAACCTCTTGAACCTCGTGAGCTATAAGTCCCAACTCTTTTATCTTTGAATTATGTTTATTGTAAATTACTGGTCTCAACTTATCTACCACAAAATTATTATCTAAATTGACTACATTCTCTTTTACACGATAATCGGATGTTTGTGTTAATAAAACGCATCTAATACCGTTTCCAGCAATTAAAGAATATGTTCCTCCTCCTGGACATAAAACCGTTTCCGCAGCAGTTCCTAACACTATAACATTATTTTGTGTAGCATTTGCAGAATAACCAATTGCGACTGACTTTTGATATGTGCATACTGAGCCAGAACCAATTGCTATTGACTGTGTTCCAAGATAATATTGACCTGCTTGAACACCAATCGCTATTGATTGTGTTGCTTGTTGTGATTGACCTGCCAAATAACCAATTGCTATTGCCTGTTGTCCTTGTGTGGTTTGACCTGCTTGAACACCAATCGCTATTGAAAACGACCCTTGTGTAATTTGACCTGCGCTATTACCAATTGCTATTGAATTTTGTCCCTGAGTATTTTGACCTGCATATTGACCAATTGCTACTGAGTTTGAACCTTGATATAAAAGACCTGCAAAAATACCAACTGCTATTGATTGTGTTCCCTGATAATATTGACCTGCACCTTGACCAAATGCTACTGCTGCTTGTCCCTGAGTATATTGACCTGATCCATAACCAACTGCGGCTGAGTTTGAACCTTGATATAACGCACCTGCTAGATAACCAACTGCAACTGAGTATGTTCCTTGTAGTGATTGACCTGCTATGGTCCCAACTGCTACTGCGTATTGTCCCTGTGTACTTTGACCTGCTTGATAACCAACCGCTACCGAATTTGAACCCTGATATTTTTCACCTGCACTAAAACCAAGTGCTACCGAACTTCCACCTTGACTAACGTTTCCAGCAAGATTTCCAACAGCTACCGAACTTACACCTTGACTATACCGTCCCGAACCAACACCAACTGCTACTGAGCTAGTTCCTTGTGTATATTGACCCGCAGTATAACCAATCGCTACTGAGGACGCAGCTTGTGTAAATTGACCTGCTTGGGTCCCAATTGCTACTGAGTTTGAAGCTTGATATAAACAACCTACTACATAACCAATTGCTACCGAGTTTTGTCCTTGTTGTGTTTGACCTGCTTGGGGACCAACTGCTACTGCGAGTGTTCCTTGCGTTGATTGACCTGCTTGGGTCCCAACTGCTACTGCGGATACTCCTTGTGTTCTATTACCTGCGTTATTACCAATTGCTACTGCGTTTTGTGCCTGAAATCTTTCAGCTGCAAAATTACCAATTGCTACTGAGGAGTCTCCCTGACTAATGTTACCACTAGCGTAACCAATTCCTATTCCATAGTTTCCCTGAGTATATTGCCCTGCCGAAATACCAACTGCTACTGCGTAATAACCCTGAGTATATTGACCTGCGTTTTGACCAATTGCTACTGAACTTGTTCCCTGAGTATATTGACCTGCTTGAAAACCAATTGCTACTGCTTGTTGTCCTTGTGTATATTGACCTGCGTTTTGACCAATTGCTACTGCTTGTTGTGCTTGTTTAAGTTGTCCCGCACTTGCACCAATAGCAACTGCTGAATTTCCTTGTTGGGTTTGACCAGAACTGTAACCAACTGCTACTGCATTTTGTTGTTGATAATATATTCCAGCATTATCCCCAATTGCTACTCCTTGTTGTCCCTGAGAATATTGACCAGCCGTATCCCCAATTGATACTGCAAATGAACCCTGAGTATATTGACCTGATTGATTACCTATTGCTACTGAGTTGTTTGATTGACCACTTTGACCTGCCCAAGAACCAACTGCTACCGAGTAATTTGATTGTTGTGTTTGACCTGCTTGTGCACCAATTGCTACTGAGTTTGTTCCTTGACCTGTAAGACCTGCTTGATAACCAACTGCTACTGCTGCTGAACTTTGAAAATTACTACCTGCATTATCACCCACCGCTACTGCGGAACGACCTTGATATTGACTACCTGAGCTTACACCAACTGCTACAGCTTGATATCCTTGTGATATTGCACCTGAATTATCACCCACCGCTACTGCGGATTGTCCTTGGAATTGATTACCTGAACCTACACCAATTGCTACTGCGTAGCCGCTTTGAGTATAATGTCCACTTTCAGCCCCAATTGCTATTGCGTAATCCCCTTGTGTGTAAAGACCCGCATTTTGACCAACTGCTACTGTTGACGAACCTTGAAACCAATTACCAGCTGTATCACCAATTGCTACTGAACTTGTTCCTTGCATATTTTGACCTGCGGTAAAACCAATTGCTAGTCCTGCTGAACCTTGTAAAATTGAACCCGCACTATTACCAACTGCTACTGCGTGGTTTAATTGTCCTTGATTACCTGAATTAAGTCCAATTGCTACCGTGTATGAATCCTGATTATATTGACCTGCCAAATAACCAATTGCTACTGATAAATCATGTTGTGTGTAAGCGCCAGCATAATAACCTATTGCTACTGAGTAATTAGCTTGTTGGGTAAAAGCTGCTGAATCACCAATTGCTACTGAACTTATTCCTTGGAATACATTGCCCGCATTAAAACCAACTGCTACTGCTCCTGAATTTTGATTTGCATTACCTGCTGTATCACCAACTGCTACTCCACTTTGTCCCTGATTATATTGACCTGCTTGAAAACCTATTGCTACGGCTTGTGAAAGTTGATTTGTGTTTCCTGCATAAGCACCAACAGCAACTGCGCTAAGTCCTTGACCAGTAACACCAGACCTACGACCAATTGCTACTGCTTGTGGTCCTTGACTATTATTGCCTGCGTTTACTCCAATTGCTACTGAGTTGTTTCCTTGTTGTGTTGTACCTGCGTTATAACCAACTGCTACTGATGATTGTCCCTGTATACTTTGACCTGCGTTTGCTCCAATTGCTACTGCTTGTGTTCCTTGATATAAAGAACCAGCATAGTAACCGATTGCGACTGCTATTGTTGATTGTTGTGTTTGACCTGCTGATTGACCAATTGCTACTGCTTGTTGTCCCTGAGTATATTGACCTGCTTGAAAACCAATTGCTACAGCAGTTTGTCCCTGAGTATATTGACCTGCGGATAAACCAATTGCTACTGAGTATGTTCCTTGATATAAAGAACCAGCATACCAACCTAATGCGATTGCTTGTATTGCTTGTTGTGTTTGACCTGCTGCTTGACCAATTGCTATTGTGGATGGTCCTTGTGTAGTTTGACCTGCCGAATTACCAATTGCTACTGCGGAATCTCCCTGATTATATGAACCTGAGCTTGTACCAAGCGCTACTGCGGCCGATGCTTGTGTTTTATAACCTGCTAAATTGCCAACTGCTACTGCTGCTTGTCCTTGTGTAATTTGACCTGCGGCGAAACCAATTGCTACTGAGTATGTTCCTTGATATGTAAAACCTGCTTGATAACCAACTGCTACTGAGTATTGTCCTTGTGTTCCCGAACCTGCACCATCACCAACCGCTACTGAAGATGTCCCTTGATTTTGATAACCAGAGTTTGCACCAACTGCTACTGCGTTAATCCCTTGTTGAGTTCTACCTGAGGTAAATCCAATTCCGACTGATCCCGACCCTTGATTTTGATAACCTGAACCTTGTCCGATTGCTACTGCTGATTGTCCTTGTTGATATCTGCCTGAGTTTGTTCCAATTGCGATAGCGTTTGTTGCTTGGGTTTGATACCCCGCACCATTTCCAATTGCTATGGCTGATTGTAATTGTGAATATTGACCTGCGTTATAACCAAGTGCTACTGTGAATGATGCTTGACTTTGATAACCTGATTGATATCCAATTGCGACTGATCCTTGTAATTGTGAATATTGACCTGCTTGATTACCAATTGCTACTACATTTTGTGCCTGACTATATTGACCTGCCGAATTACCAATTGCTACTGCTGATGTTCCTTGTTGTGTTTGACCTGCGTTAGTTCCAATTGCTACTGAATTTACTGACTGTGAGTAATAACCTGCACGATAACCAAGAGCAATTGATTGGGATGCTTGATAATATTGACCTGCTTGATAACCAACTGCTAATGAATATATATTACCTAAAACACTATCGCCAGTTGGATTTGGTAATCCATATTGTGCCGCTGCAAAACCAATTGCTACTGAACCAGTTGGACCTGTTAAATTTGGTCCTTGTGGTGTTCCTTGTCCAGCACCAGTTCCGATTGATACAACAAAAGTATACCCATAAAATAATCCAGTAGGACCAGTAATCCCTGTTAAACCAGCTGCTCCTGTTGCACCCGTTGCACCTGTTGCTCCTGTTGAACCTGTGGAACCAGCTGCTCCTGTTGCACCCGTAGAACCCGTTGCTCCTGTCGCTCCTGTCGCTCCTGTAAATCCTGTGAAACCTTGAATTCCTTGTGCTCCTGTTGCGCCAGTAAAACCCGTAGAACCTGTTCTTCCTGTTATGCCTGTTGCTCCCGTAGAACCTGTAGCACCTGTTGAGCCTGTAGCACCCGTGGAACCTGTTGCTCCTGTGGAACCAGCTGCGCCTGTCGCTCCTGTTGAACCTGTGGAACCAGCTGCTCCTGTTGCTCCCGTTGCACCAGTAAAACCTGTTGAGCCAGTTGCTCCCGTTGCTCCCGTAGAACCTGTAGCACCTGTTGAGCCTGTAGCACCCGTGGAACCTGTTGCTCCTGTGGAACCAGCTGCGCCTGTCGCTCCTGTTGAACCTGTGGAACCAGCTGCGCCTGTCGCTCCTGTTGAACCTGTGGAACCAGCTGCGCCTGTCGCTCCTGTTGAACCTGTGGAACCAGCTGCTCCTGTTGCACCCGTAGCACCTGTT
>Ga0209189_1000211_pt1 | contig 50666 bp, 66 predicted proteins | sample C_130820_EF_Meta_FD_187308 | JGI IMG/M metagenome (GOLD analysis project Ga0209189, IMG submission 187308) | Freshwater microbial communities from Lake Croche, Canada to study carbon cycling - C_130820_EF_MetaG (SPAdes) (version 3) | ecosystem: Environmental > Aquatic > Freshwater > Lake...
TTTATCTTAAAATGAATATTCAACATATTCAATAAGAATTTTTTTGTCGTAAAAAAATTTCGTGTTAATTTACTATACTTTTATAAAATAATTAAAAAATGAAGAACTCAGAAAAAAGAAACTATTCGTTCTTTTTTCTAAGATCTTAGGTTTGTAGTTTACTCTTCCGTTACATCAATTACCGTTCCTTTTTTGCCAAAGGAATCTGTTCCTTTTGCTAATTTAGATTTTAAAAAATCTAAAACAATAATACTATAAGCATATTTTAATTCAGTTAATGATTTTGAAGAAATTTTCTCTAATTTATTTCCATTATAGTAATCTTTAATTTCTTTTATAACTTCTTCAAAATAAATTTCAGAGTCTTTATTTGTAAAAGAACTACTAGTAGTTAATTTCTCAATTTTTAGTAATAAATTATCAAGCTCATACGTAATATTAACTAAAGATTTTTTAGATTTATCTGCCAATGAATTTTTTTCAGCATCTTCAATCATTCTTGATACTTCATCACGAGCTAAAACAGAAGCTCCTTCAATTTTAATTGATTGCTCTTGACCAGATTGCTCTTCACGTGCTGAAACAGAAAGTAATCCATTAACATCTAATTGGAAAGTTACATTAATTTTTGGTACACCTCGTGGAGCTGATGGAATTCCTTTTAATTTAAAAATTCCTAAACTTTTATTATCTTTTGCAAATGGTCGTTCTCCTTGTAATACATGAATTTCAACTGTATCTTGTGCATCAGCTCCTGTAGAAAAAACTTCTGATTGCTTAACAGGAATTGATGCATTACGATTAATAATAGTTGTCATCAACCCACCCATAGTTTCTACTCCTAAAGAAAGCGGAGTAACATCTAATAAAATTAAATCAGTAATTTCTCCTGCAATAATTCCTGCTTGAACTGCTGCCCCCATTGCTACAACTTCATCGGGATTAACCGTTTCATTTAAAGGTTTTCCTAATAAATCTGTTAATAGATTTCGAACAGCTGGGATACGTGTTGATCCTCCAACTAAAATAACTTGATCAATTTGAGCTTTTGATAATTTAGCATCCTGTAAAGCTTTCTCAACAGGTTTTTTACACTTTTCAAGTAAAGTTTTACTTAATTCTTCAAATTTTGAACGATCAAATTCAAGATCTATATTTTTTGGTGTTTGTCCATCAATATAAATGAATGGAAGACTAATACGTGTTGATTGTAAATTAGATAATTCAATTTTTGCTTTTTCTGATGCTTCAATAATTCTTTGTAATGCTTGTTTTTCTTTATAAAGATCAACACCTTCTGCCACTTGAAATTTTTTAATAACAAAATCAACAATAACTTGATCAAAATCATCACCACCTAAATGAGTATCACCCGAAGTTGATAATACTTCAAAAACTTCATCACCTACTTCAAGAACTGATACATCAAATGTTCCACCTCCTAGATCAAAAATTAAAACAACTTCGTTTGTTTTCTTTTCTAGTCCGTACGCTAAAGCAGCAGCTGTAGGTTCATTTAAAATACGTAAAACATCTAATCCAGCAATTGTTCCAGCATCTTTTGTTGCTAAGCGTTGTGAATCATTAAAATAAGCTGGAACTGTAACAATAGCTTGAGTAATATTATCTTTTAAGAAACGATTTGCATCATTAACCAATTTTTTTAAAATAGAAGCTGAAATTTCTTCTGGGCTAAAATCTTTTTTTAAAACAGGTGAATAGATTTTAATATTACCATTTTCATCTTTTTTTACTTTATAAGAAATACGAGTTGTTTCATCTTTAATTTCATCAAATTTACACCCGATAAAACGTTTTACTGAATAAAAAGTATTTTCAGGATTTACTACGGCTTGACGTTTTGCTAGTTGTCCTACTAATGCTTCACCATTTGGTGTATAAGCTACAACAGAAGGTGTTGTACGACCCCCTTCAGAATTAGGAATAACATTTGGATTTGCTCCTTCTAACACAGAAACAACCGAATTTGTTGTTCCTAAATCAATTCCAACAATTTTTTTACTAGTACTTTTTTTCTCTTCCATAATGCTCATACTTCGTTAAATATATCTTTATTATATTTTATTTATTCTCTAGAAGCAAGCCTTGTTCAGAGGATAATTTTTCTGTTATTTAGAATATTATTTGATATAGACAAGAAGAGCAATGTAGTTTAACATAAAGATTAGTTAGTAAAAATTTATAAAGGAAGGTATATTGTGTCTCTTGGTATTTTAGGAAATAAAATTGGTATGACCCAAATTTTCGATACAAAAGGAGCGGTAATTCCAGTAACAATAATTAAAGGTGGCCCTTGTTATGTTACTCAAATTAAATCAAATGAAAATTGTGGTTATAATGCCGTTCAATTAGGTTACGTAGAAGTTTCAGGAAATTTAAAAAGTTTGACAAAACCTCGTTTAGGTCATTTTAGTAAAGTAAATTTACCACCTTTTCGTTATTTAAAAGAATATAAAACTGTAGAATCGGCTACTTACGAAATTGGTCAAAAATTTAGTGTAGATATGTTTCAAATTGGACAACATGTTACAGTTAGTGGATTAACAAGTGGTAAAGGAAACGCCGGAAACATTAAACGAAACCATTTTACACGTGGTGGAATGGGTCATGGATCAAAACATCATCGTTTACAAGGATCTATTGGTTCAGGAACAACTCCAGGTCGTGTTTTCCCTGGTAAAAAAATGCCTGGTCGTTTAGGAATGGATCAAAGAACAATTAAAGGATTAGAAATTATTGATATTGATACAAAACAAAATCTTCTTGTAATCAAAGGAAGTATTCCAGGAAAACCAGGAAATTTAGTAAATATTAAAGTTTAGAATTTAAGTGAAAAAAACGTCTTTATGAACAATATGAGTGGGACAGTGGAAAATATCGATGACAACATTAATAAACTCTTTTCAGAAAATGGTGAAAAGAAAAAGAAAGCTATTGGTTTAATTCATCGAGTATATTTAACGCAATTAAAAAATTCACGTCAATATTTAGCTTCGACAAAAACAAAATCCGAAGTACGTGGAGGAGGGAGAAAACCTTGGCGTCAAAAAGGAACAGGAAATGCTCGTGCTGGATCAACACGTTCTCCATTATGGGTAGGTGGAGGAGTAACATTTGGACCAAAACCACGTGTTGTTTCAAAAAAAATTAATAAAAAAGAAAGAAGATTAGCTATTTTATCTGCGTTATATCTTAAAAAACAACAATTCGTTTTTGTTAATGAAACATCATTCAATGAATTTGATGTCATTAAAACAAAAAACGTAACAAAATTCATTTCTGATTGTGGATTAAATACATCAGAAAAAATTCTTTTCATTTTAACAAAACCAAATAAACAATTCTGGTTAGCAGCTCGTAATTTAAAAAATATTGAAATTACTACTGCGAATTGTTTAAACATTGAACAATTATTAAAAACAAATCATATTATTTTATCTAAAGCGTCTTTAGATTCAATAAATTCAATTTATGGAAAACAATATGCTTAATTTAGGTGATCTTTTAAATTTAATCAAATATCCTTCTTTAACAGAAAAATCGATTAATCTTTACGGAGATCGTCAGTATACATTTATTGTCGATCGATCTTTAACAAAAACACAATTAAAATACATTATTGAAAAAATCTTTAGTGTGACGATTACTCAAGTCAACACATGTATTTTACCTTCTAAAAATAGACGTGTTGGAAAATTTATCGGAAAACGTCCTCTGTATAAAAAAGCCTATGTCAAATTAAAAGAAGGAGATACTATTACAGAACTTTTTAATTAAAAATATATTTACCTAGAGTATTTTATCTAACAACAAGAAATGGGAATTAAAATTTATAAACCTTATACTCCTACAACACGTAATCGAAGTGTTTTGGATTTTTCAATCTTAACAAAAATTGAACCTGAAAAATCATTGGTAGTAGCGAATCATCGTGCCAATGGAAGAAATAATCAAGGTCGAATTACTATTCGACACAAAGGAGGTGGACATAAACGCCGTTATCGTTTGATTGATTTTAAACGAAATAAATTTGATATTGAAGGAAAAGTAATGTCTATTGAGTACGATCCAAATCGTAATGCTTTTATTTCTTTAATTAATTATTTAGACGGAGAAAAACGTTATATTCTACATCCCGAAAATTTAAAAGTAGGAGATTCTATTGCTTCTGGAAAAAGTTTACCTATTCAAATTGGAAATTCTTTACCTTTAGATAGTATTCCATTAGGTACAGATGTTCATAATGTTGAATTATTTCCTGGAAAAGGTGGTCAATTAATTAGAGCAGCTGGAACAAGTGCAAAAATTTTAGCCAAAGAAAATAATTTTGTAGTTTTACGTCTTTCATCAAAAGAAATTCGTTTGTTTAAAAAAGAATGTTATGCAACAGTTGGACGTATTAGTAATTCTGATTTTTATAACGTAGTCGTAGGAAAAGCAGGACGTAGTCGCTGGTTAGGAATTCGACCAACAGTTCGAGGATCAGTAATGAACCCAGTAGATCATCCACATGGTGGAGGAGAAGGACGATGTCCAATTGGTAAACCAAGACCATTAACTCCTTGGGGTAAACCTGCGTTAGGTGTAAAAACACGTCAACGTAAAAATAAGAGTGACATGTTTATTATTCGATCACGTTCTTAATTCGATATTAAATAATTAAATCAAGCTATTAATTAACAAACTCTATGGGAAGATCCATTGCTAAAGGCCCTTATATTGCCTTTCATTTATTGAATAAAATTCAAACAATGAATGAAAAAGGGAAAAAAGAAACAATTAAAACATGGTCGAGAGCCTCTACTATTTTACCATTGATGATTGGACATACTATTAGTGTTTACAATGGTCAAAAACATGTTCCTGTTTTTATTACTGATCCATTGGTTGGTCATAAATTAGGTGAATTTGTACCTACACGTACATTCCGTTCTCACAAAAAAACTGAGCGTAAAGTAAAAAGATAAATTATGAACAAAACAAAAGAAACAGTGTCAGCTACTTCTAAATATATTCGTATTTCTCCAAGTAAAGTGGATGTCATTATTTCGAAAATTCGAGGAAAAACATACCAAGAAGCTTTACAAATTTTAAAATATTTACCTCAAAAAGCAGGAGCTATAGTTTGGCAAACTCTTTATTCTGCAGTTTCTAATGCAACAAATAATTCAGATTTAGAAAAAGATAATCTAATTATCACTGAAGCTTTTGTAAATCAAGGTCCTATTTTAAAAAGAATGCGTCCACGTGCACAGGGACGTGCTTTTGCTATTCAGAAAAAAATGTCACATTTAACGATTCGTGTCTCTGAATCTTAAGTTGAAATAATCCATATATATTAAAACGAGGAAAGAAATTGTGGGTCAAAAAACGCATCCGAAGGGGTTTCGATTAGTAACAACGCAAAAACATTTATCAGAATGGTATAGCAGTAAATTAGATTATCCAGAATTAATTGAAGAAGATTTTTTTATTCGTCAAAAAGTTGATGATTTTTTTGCAGAATTTTTATCAATTTCAAAAATTGAAATCAATCGTATTCATCAAGATTTTGAAAATAAAGAATATGTAAATGTTACAATTCATGCTTTATTTCCAAGAGCGAAAGAAATGTATCGTAAAGTAGCTAAATACTTTACCGACACGACAGAAAATCCTTCTCAAAAAACCTTAGCTATTTTAAATAATCCAAAAGGTAATTTAAAACGTTTTACAACATTATTGTTAAAACGAAACATTCGAAATTTGATTCGTTTTTTACAAGTAAAATTTCAAAAAAATTATTATATTGGGATTAACTTTATTAAAAACCCATTTGAAGACGCAGCTTTAATTGCAAAATTTATTGCTGAACAATTAGAAAAAAGAACTCCATTTCGACGTGCTGTAAAACAAACAATTAAAAAAGTTCAACTTACAGATATCAAAGGAATAAAAGTTGAAGTATCTGGTCGTTTAAATGGTATTGAAATTGCGCGAAGTGAGTGGAAACGAGATGGAAAAGTACCCTTACATACTTTGAAAGCAAAAATTGATTATACACACCAAGAAGCCGAAACAATTTACGGGATTATTGGAATCAAAGTTTGGTTATATCAAGAATAAATAAAAAACGTAGTATCAAGAACGAATTAAGTTCGGAGAAATTTTATGTTAAGTCCTAAACGAACAAAATATAGAAAAATGCAACGCGGACGCTTAAAAGGAAAAGCGTGTCGTAATAATAAATTAGATCATGGTGATTACGGAATTCAAGCGTTAGAACCTGTTTGGTTAACGTCTCGTCAAATTGAGGCATGTCGTAGAACAATTTCTCGTTATACAAAACGAACAGGTAAATTATGGATTAAAGTCTTTCCAGATAAATCTGTAACAGCTCGAGCAGAAGAATCTCGTATGGGGTCTGGAAAAGGGGCTGTTGAATATTGGGTAGTAGTTATCAAACCTGGAAATGTTTTATTTGAAATTACAGGAGTTTCTAAAGAAATTGCAATGGAAGCTTTAAAAATTGCTTGCTATAAGTTACCAATTAAAACAAAAATCTTAATACGTGAAGAGGTGAAAGCATGAGTTTACCGAGCTACAAAGAAATTGATAAATTAACAACAGTAGCAGATATTGAACAGGAAATTTTTATTTTACAAAAAAATTTGTTTGATTTACGTATTAAAAAATCAACAAGTCAAACAGTAAAACCACATTTATTTGTTCATGCAAAACGTCGTATTGCGCATTTAAAATTTAAAAAAGCTGTTTTGTTAAAAGCAACAAATTAACACGAAGTAAAAATTATGGTAAAAAAAGAACGTATTGGAATTGTGGTGAGTAGTAAACCAGAAAAAACAATTATTGTTGCGATTCAAACTCGCTACCAACATCCAAAATATGGAAAAACATTAATTAAAACAAAACGTTATATGGCCCATGATGAAAATAATCAATGTAAATCTGGGGATTTAGTTTTGTTAGAAGAGAGTGCTCCATTCAGTCGTAATAAAAAATGGAATTTGAAAGAAATTTTAAAAATTTACGAACAATAAATAAAAAATAAATCTATGATTCAACCTCAAACATATTTAACCGTTGCTGATAACACAGGAGCAAAAAAATTAATGTGCATTCGTGTATTAGGAAATAACAGAAAATATGCAAATGTTGGGGATATTATTATTGGCGTTGTAAAAGACGCAATTCCCAACATGGCAGTAAAAAGATCGAACGTTGTTCGTGCTGTTGTTGTACGTACAAAGAGAACATTAAAACGTTCTGATGGAATGGCCATTCGTTTTGATGATAATGCAGCTGTAATTATTAACGTGGAAAATAACCCACGTGGAACACGTGTATTCGGACCTGTAGCACGAGAAATTCGTGATAAAAATTTTACAAAAATCATCTCATTAGCAAATGAAGTAATATGACAAAAAACTCAAAAAGTCACGTCAAAATCGGAGATACTATTAAAATTATTGCAGGAAATCAAAAAGGATTAATTGGAAACATTACTTCGATGCTAAAATCTAAATCTGTAGTTTTTGTCGAAGGTGTCTTACCACGTATTAAGTATAGTAAAAATACACAAGGTGGAGATCCAACAAAAAAAGAATTACCTTTACCTATTCACATTTCAAATGTAATGTTATGGGATAAACAAAGTAATAGTACAAGTCGAGTTGGCTTTAAATTAGTCGACAACCTTAAAAAAAGATATTTCAAAAAATCAGGAAATCTTCTTGAACAAAATAAATGAGTTAACGTTGGATAACAATTTCAAGTAAAATGAGTAATTTAAAAAATGACTATTTAAGTACAGTTGTTCCCAAATTGGTGGAAGAATTCAAATACGAAAATAAACATCAAATTCCGAAAATTGAAAAAATTCAAATTAGTGCAGGATTAGGTCTAAATGCACAAAATCGTGTTTTTTTACAAAAAGCAACAGAAGAAATTCGTTTAATTACAGGACAACAACCTGTTTTAACTCTTGCGAAAAATTCGGTTGCAGGTTTTAAAATTCGTGAAGGAATGCCCCTAGGACTAACGGTAACGTTACGTCGTGCAAAAATGTATGCCTTTTTAGAAAAATTTATTAAATTGGTTCTTCCTCGTATTCGAGATTTTCGTGGATTAAATCCAAATAATTTTGATAAACATGGCAATTATAATTTAGGAATTTCTGAACAGTTAGTGTTCCCAGAAATTGACTACGATAGTGTAGACCAACGTCGTGGATTAAATATTACCATTGTTACAAGTGCAAAAAATGCAACAGAAGGATTTTTTCTTTTAAAAGAATTAGGAGTTCCGTTTGCAAAAAATGAGAAAAGTTAACGAAAAAGAAAGAGGTTATTAATGACAAACGATCTAGTGTCAGACATGTTAACACGTATACGTAATGCAAGTCTAGCTCGTCATAGTTTTGTACGTGTACGTTATAGCAAATTGAATTTAGCTATCTTAAGAGTATTAATGGCTGAGGGCTATATTAAATCTTATGTGTTTGAAGAAACATCAAACAAACAACATTCTATTAAAATTTTATTGAAATATAAAGGTTGGTGGATTAAAAAACCATTATTTTCAATTATGAAACGTATTAGTAAACCAGGGCAACGTGTTTTCTCAGGTTATAAGAATTTTGATGATATTATTACTGTCTTGAAATATGAACAAGGGACAGCAATTATTTCTACTTCTATTGGAGTAATGAGTCATCTAAAAGCTACCAAATTAAAAAAGGGTGGTGAGATTTTATGTTATATAGGTTAAATTATTAAAATTTCCGGAGAAGATATATGTCACGTATTGGAAAAAAACCAATTGATATTCCAAAAGAAGTTTCTGTTACTTTGGAAAAAAACCTCATTCGAGTTAAAGGAAAACATGGAGTTTTAGAACGTAATGTTTTAAATACTTTAGAATTTGCTATTAGTGAACAAAAACTAACAATTACACGTTTAGATGATTCAAAAAAATCACGTGAATACCATGGTTTAATTCGTGCTTTAGTACAAAACATGGTTAGTGGAGTTCATGATAAATTTTCAAAAACTTTAGTTGCCGAAGGTGTTGGATATAAATTTCAAGTAGACAAAACAAAATTAATTTTAAACGTAGGTTTTACACATCCTGTTGAATTTACTATTCCACCAAGTTTAACAATTAAATTGGAATCACCAACAAAAATTGTAATTAGTGGAATTAATAAAGAAGAAGTAGGATTCTTAGCTTCTCAAGTTCATGATACTCGACCGCCAGAACCTTATAAAGGAAAAGGATTACTCTACGAAGGAGAAAAAATTATTCGTAAAGCTGGAAAAACTGGAAAATAAGTTCGTTATTTATTTCTTTGTCATTATTCAACTATGAAAAAAACAGTTAAAAAACTCTATTTGCAACAAAAGAAACGTTATTTAAAAAAGATTGTTGGGACAACTGACAAGCCTAGATTAGCTGTTTTTCGTTCCCACAAACATATTTATGCACAATTAATTGATGACCAACAAGCTCATACATTAGCTTATAGTTCTACACTAGATAAAGAATTAGAAGGAAAAATTGAGAATACAGCAAATCAAGCTGCTTCTATGATGGTTGGAGAACAATTAGGTAAAAAAGCATTAGAAAAGAACATTACTTTTGTTGTTTTTGATCGTGGAAATCGTCCTTATCATGGTCGTATCAAAAATGTTGCGGAAGGAGCGCGTAAAGCAGGATTAGTCTTTTAACAAAATCTTTTTCCAACAGCCTTTGAGAAGGTTTTATATATAAATATTCATCAATCACTATGGAAACAACTGAACTTAAAAATCCAAAAGGAAAATTAGGAAAATTTACTTCGAAAGATGGACCAAAAAATCGAAAAAAATCGATTATTCGTCTCTCAAAAATTAAGTATGAAGAAAAGATTGTTCAAATTAAACGAGTAACAAAAGTAGTAAAAGGTGGTAAAAAAATGACCTTTCGTGCTGTTGTAATTATCGGTGATAATAAACAAAAAGTCGGAGTAGGAATTGGACGTGCTGAAGATGTTAATTTAGCAATTGATAAAGCTGTTCTAAATGGAAAAAAGAATTTAATTAATGTTCCTTTGACACTACGTTATTCTATTCCACATGTAGTAAATGCTTCTTATGGTGCTTGTAGTTTAATGCTGCGTCCTGCTTCTTTAGGAACAGGTGTTATTGCAGGTGGCTCTATTCGTACAGTATTAGAACTAGCAGGAATTCGAAATATTTTAGCAAAACAATTTGGAGCTAGTAATATTTTAAATAACGCAAAAGCAACAATTTTAGCCCTAACTGCTTTGAATGAAAAAGTAGAATTAGGAAAATACCAATCGACTCGTAAACAAGTATTTTATGATAAGATTATGAAAAAATATAAAAATGTTGGAATCGCTAACTAAAAATTTTCTTCCTAAAAATAAATCACAAAATAGTCCAACTAAAAAAATATTATTAACTTTATTGGTTCTTTTAATTTTTAGATTTGGAAATACAATTCCTCTTTCTGGAATTGATCAAGATGCTCTAAAAAAATCATTTTTGCAATTGGAGACTAGAAATTCAATTATGCAAATCATTAATATGTATTCCGGAGGAGGTGGAGCAACACTTTTAAGTCCTTTTTCTTTAGGAATTATTCCATTTATTAATGCTTCCATTTTGATTGATTTATTAACAGCTTTATTTCCTAGTTTGGAAAAATTACAATCTGAAGAGGGAGAAGCGGGAAAACGTAAATTAACTTTTTACAAAAAAATCTTAACCGTAATCTTCTCGATTATTCAAAGTGTAGTCTTGATTTTTTACTTAAAATCCTATTTTTACAACGTTGAAATTTTCAATTTTATTTCCGTTACGGCAGAATTAGTCGCAGGAGCAATGATCATTGTTTGGTTAAGCAATATTATTGATAACAAAGGAATTGGAAATGGAACTTCAATTATTATTTTTACAAATATTGTTGTTACCTTAATTAGTAAAAATGTTTTACAAAACCAGTCAACAGATAGTCTATTAGGAGTGGAAATTGCTTTTTTATTACTCTTAATGGTTTTTATTTGTATTTCACAGACAGCTCGTATTAATTTAGAAGTTGTTTCAGCTCGACAATTAGCTTTTTTAGAAAATATTGAAAAACGAAATTTAAGTGAAAAATTAGCCACAAATTTTCAAATTAAAGATAATGGATTGGCAATTCGATTAAATCAAGCAGGAATTTTTCCAATTATTATTGCTTCGAATTTACTTCCTTTTTTGTCTTATTTTGTGGAATCATTATTTGGACCTTCGAAAGTATTAATTAATGGAATTTATTACTTGTTAATTATTGGTTTCAATTATTTTTATACAATTGTTTTTTGGGATCCTGAAAAAATTTCAGAACAATTACGAAAAGCATCTGTATCCATTGTAAATGTAACGCCAGGCCGTGAAACAATTTCCTATTTGGAGAATGTTGTTCGTTCAACATCCATTATTGGGGGTATTTTTTTATGTGTTATCTTGTTAATCTATGACTCTTTTAAACAAGTCATCAATGGAGCTCTCTTGAATCAAATCAATATTTCCTCTTTGATCATTCTTGTAGGAGTTGCTTATGAAATTCAAAAAACTCTACGTGCATTATATAAAAATGTATTAGAAACAAACACTTAATTAAAAACTAACAGTGAATTAAAGATTATGAAAGTACGTCCTTCAGTTAAACGTATGTGTGAAAATTGTCGTGTTATTAAACGACATGGTCGAATTATGGTAATCTGTTTAAATCCTAAACATAAACAAAGACAAGGTTAATCAAACGAAAACAAATTATGGTCAGAATTCTTGGTAATAATTTATCCAACAAAAAAAAGATTTATATTGCATTAACATGTATTTATGGGATTGGTGTACCTACATCAAAAAAAATTTTAACACAATTAGCTATTAATCCTGATACAAAAGTATCAGACTTAAATGAAGCAAATATTTCATCATTACGTGATATTCTAGAAACAGAAGAATTCAAATTAGAGGGAGATTTAAAACGTTTGATTAGTTTAAATATCAAACGCTTAATTGATATCAATTCCTTCCGTGGAAGACGTCATCTAAAAGGATTACCCGTTCGTGGTCAAAGAACACGTACAAATAATCGTACGTCTCGTCGCCAAAGTTTATTTATTCGTAAAAAATAAATTATAGGATATGTCAAAACAAAAGAAAAAATTAAAAAAATCTGTTACTATTGGAATTGCAAATATCAAAACAACTTTTAATAATACAATTATTACGATTAGTGATATTTTAGGGAATACAATTTGTTGGGCTTCATCAGGAACATCTGGGTTCAAAGGAGCTAGAAAAAATACTCCTTTTGCAGCGCAAAGTGCAGCACGTAATGCAGCTATCAAAGCTATTGAATTAGGTATGGAAAAAGTAGAAGTAGTAATTAAAGGTCGTGGAAACGGACGTGAAACTTCTATTCGAGCATTAAAAACAGCAGGATTAAATATTCTTTCTATTGAGGATAAAACAGCTGTTCCTCACAATGGATGTCGTCCTCCTAAAAAACGTAGATTATAAGGAAAAACAGATGAGTACTTTAACATGTATTGAAACGTATCTCGATAAAGAAAAAAATTATTATGGTTGTTTTTTAATTGAACCTTTAGAAATTGGTCAAGGTATTACCTTAGGCAATGCTCTACGTCGAACATTGTTGTCAGATTTAACAGGATTTTCAATTACTGGAGTTCGTATCAATAATTTAAAGCATGAATTTTCAGTTGTTGAAGGATTACGAGAAGATGTGTTAGAAGTACTATTAAATTTGAAAGAAATAGTTTTTAAAACCGTTTTCGTTTCCAAAGAGCAACGTTTAAAACAAGAAAGACATACAAAAAAATTGAAAGGATTTTTAAAAGTACAAGGACCAATTGTTGTTACAGCAGGAATGTTTCAACTTCCAAAAGGTTATGTGACTGTTATTAATCCTCATCAATATATTTGTACCTTAGTTGATGCTTCCGAATTTTATTTAGAAATAGATATTGAAAGTGGTACTGGATATAGATTAAGTGAAGAGAATCGAAAAAGAAAAGTAGTTAATAAAGTATTTAGTAAAAGACCTTCAACATTATTTGTAGATTCTTTATTTATGCCTATTCGAAAAGTTAATTACAAAATTAAATTAATTCATGATACGAAAGGAAATATTAAAGAATCGTTAAATATAGAAATTGTAACAAATGGAGCAATGACTCCTAAACGTGCAATTCAAGAAGCTTTAAAATGTCTTATAGGCTTATTTTCTCCTTTATTTTTAACACCTACGTTTTTATCTGTTTCTTCAAAACTTTCACAAAAATTTTATGCAATCAAGTCGTATTCACTTCAGCAAATGAGAACAACACTAAACGAAGAGCGAATTAGTAATTTTCTTCCAACTGAAAAACAAGAGCAATCAAAGTAATCATTTTACGCTTTTTGCGTAAATAATCTATCAAATATTAATTTACTCTTATGAAAACAGTATTTCCAAAAAACGAATGTCACATTCCGAAATGGTTTGTTATTGATGCTACCGGAAAAACTTTAGGGCGCTTAGCTACTGAAGTCAGTAAACTACTTCGTGGAAAAGAAATTTCTTATTTCACTCCTGGTGTCGATCAAGGAAATTTTGTAGTCATTTTAAATGCTAATAAAATTGAAGTAAGTGGTAATAAAGAAACTCAGAAATTATATTATCGAAATTCACAACGTCCAGGAAGTTTAAAAATTGAAACATTTAAACAAGTGAAAGAACGTATTCCAACACGTATTATTGAAAAAGCTGTTTGGGGTATGTTACCAAAAGGTGTATTAGGTCGTGAGTACTATCGTCGTCTTTATATTTATTGTGATAACAAAATAAATTATACAAAATCAAAAAATACTGAAGCTAAAAGTATTCCTCTTGAATTAGCCAATTCTAATAATTGGATTAAAGTGGATCTTTAACTTATTTAATTTAAAAAGAAAACAAATTAAGCTATGAATAATACAACCGGCGTTCTTTACACTGGAATCGGAAAACGTAAAACCTCTGTTGCCAAAGTTTTTTTAAAAGAAGGATCTGGTATCTTAACAGTTAACAATAAATCTTTTGAACAATTTTTTGCAAGTGTTACAGAAGAAGCAGAATTATTAAAAAATCCTTTTGTATTAGTTAATTTAACAAATCAATATGACATAGATATTAAAGTCAAAGGTGGTGGAGTAAGTTCTCAAATGGATGCAATTCGTTTAGCTCTTGCGAAAGCGATTTGTTTAATTAGTACAGAATATCGCCAAATTTTAAACCAACAACTTTTATTACGTCGTGACTCACGTATTAAAGAAAGACGTAAATATGGATTGAAAAAAGCCCGTAAAGCATCTCAATACTCAAAACGTTAATCATTTATTTATTCACTTAATTAAACAAAAGTCGATATGCCAAAAAAAGGATTACATCCAGAATTTTATAAAACAAAAATTTTTTGTGATGGAAAACAGGTACTAGAAGTAGGAACTACAAAAGAAGAAATGTACGTAGATATTTGGGCAGGGAATCATCCTTTTTATACAGGATCTCAAAAAATTATTGACACAGAAGGTCGTGTTGAGAAATTCCAACGTAAATATAATCTAAAAGAAACTACAAAAAAAACTGAATAACCTATGCCAACAATTCAACAATTAGTTCGTTTAAATCGAACAAAAGTAATCAATGCAACAAAAGCTCCAGCTTTAAAATCTTGTCCTCAACGTCGAGGAATTTGTACTCGTGTTTATACAACAACACCGAAAAAACCAAACTCAGCTATACGAAAAGTAGCTCGTGTGAAATTAACAAGTGGATTTGAAATTACTGCTTATATTCCAGGAGAAGGACATAGCTTACAAGAACATTCAATTGTTTTAGTTCGTGGAGGGAGAGTTAAAGATCTTCCTGGGGTACGTTATAAAATTATTCGTGGAGCTTTAGATTGTACAGGAGTAAAAGATAGACAGCAAAGTCGTTCAAAATATGGTGCAAGAAAACAAGTTGCTGGTGTTGTAGCGAAAAAGAAAAAATAAAAATCATTAATTAACTAGATTCATTTACAATTATGTCACGTCGAATCTCTACACAAAAACGTTTTCCTGAAAAAGATTCTAAATATGATAATCTTTTAGTAAGTTTATTAGTAAATCGAATTTTAAAATGTGGAAAAAAACGTCTTTCAAAACGTATTGTTTACAAAGCTTTTGAATTAATCGAATTTCGAACAAGTCAAAATCCTATTTTAATTTTAGAAAAAGCAATTAGAAATATTAGTCCTCGTGTACAATTAAAAGCAAAACGTATCGGGGGAGCTACATATCAAGTTCCTACATTATTAAACAAATTTCGTTCAACAAACATTGCGATTCGTTGGATTGTTGAATTTTCACGTAAACGTGCTGGAAAAGGAATGTCTTTAAAACTAGCGAATGAATTGTTAGAAGCAGCAAAAGGATTAGGAAATGCTATTAAGAAAAAAGAAGAAACACACAAAATGGCTGAAGCTAATAAAGCTTTTGCTCAAATGAGATAACATTTTGTTCGCTAAAAGTATATCATATTTTTATTCCTTAGAATTCGTTTTACTTAAAAAATTTTAAACTGAAATGGCAAGAGATAAATTTGAACGTAATAAACCACATATTAATATTGGTACAATTGGGCATGTTGACCATGGAAAAACAACTTTAACAGCTGCTATTACAGCAACTTTATCAACATTGGGTGGTGCTGTATTAAAAAGATATGAAGATATTGATGCGGCTCCTGAAGAACGTGCACGTGGTATTACAATTAATACAGCTCATGTTGAATATGAAACAGATTTCCGTCATTATGCTCATGTAGATTGTCCAGGTCACGCAGATTATGTTAAAAACATGATTACAGGAGCAGCACAAATGGATGGAGCTATTTTAGTTGTATCAGCAGCTGATGGTGCAATGCCACAAACGCGTGAACACATTTTATTAGCTCGTCAAGTTGGTGTAAAACGAGTAGTTGTGTTCTTAAACAAAGCAGACATGGTTGATGATCCTGAATTAATTGAATTAGTTGAATTAGAATTACGTGAATTATTATCTAGTTATGATTATCCAGGAGATGAAATTCCTTTCATTTCAGGTTCAGCTTTATTAGCTTTTGAAGCAGTTACAGCAAAACCTACTATTAAGAAAGGAGAAAATGAATGGGTAGATAAAATTTTCGCTTTAATGCAAGCAGTAGACGATTATATTCCGACACCAGAACGTGAAGTTGATAAACCATTCTTAATGGCAATTGAAGATGTATTTTCAATTACAGGACGTGGAACAGTAGCAACAGGAAGAATTGAACGTGGATTAGTCAACGTAGGAGATACAGTAGAATTAGTTGGATTAGCAGAAACAAAAACAACAACTGTAACAGGATTAGAAATGTTCCAAAAAACTCTTGAAAAAGGGATGGCTGGTGATAACATTGGTATTTTATTACGTGGAGTTCAAAAATTAGATGTTTTACGTGGAATGGTATTATCTAAACCAGGTTCAATTAATCCTCATACAAAATTTGATGCTGAAGTTTACATCTTAACAAAAGATGAAGGTGGACGTCATACAGCAATTTTTAAAGGATATCGTCCTCAATTCTATGTAAGAACAACAGATGTAACAGGAGCTATTGCAGATTTTTCTTCAGAAGGAACATCTATTGAAATGGTTATGCCTGGTGATAATGTAACAATGAGAATTGAATTAATTGCACCAATTGCGGTAGAAAATGGAATGCGATTAGCTATCCGTGAAGGAGGAAGAACTGTAGGTTCTGGATTAGTTACAAAAATTATTGAATAACTTACTCATCTATTATGAAATTTCGTATACTTTTAAGATCATTTGATAATGAATTAATTAATGTGGCTTCACAACAATTACGTGTAACCCTTTTACAAACAGATTGTAAAGTAAATGGTGTAGTTGCTTTACCAACTAAAATTAAACGTTTTTGTGTTCTTCGTTCACCTCATATTGATAAGGACTCACGTGAACATTTTGAAGTACGTTTATATAAACGTTTTATTGATATTCACACTACTTCTCCCTCAATTCTAGAATTATTATTAAAAACAGAATTGCCTGCAGGAGTATCTTGTTCATTAAAAATTTTAGAACAAAAAGAATAAATACAAGAAGAAGAGAAAAATTGTAGTAAAATAAGAAGTGATAAAGTCAAGATTTTTGACTTTATCATTTTTATCTTAGTATAAATTTTCTTCTTCGTGACATAAAATTGTTGCATCTGATGTAGCGTAAGCAACACAAGTTAAGACAAAGCCGTTAGCAATTTGATCTTCGTCTAAGAATGTTTGGTCTGGTTGATCAATTTTTCCTTTGCTTACTTTTCCTAAGCAAGTAGAACACGAACCAGCACGACAAGAATAAGGTAATTCGATGTTGTTATCTTCTGCTGCTTCAAGAATGAATTTATCATCTGGACAATCAATTGTAACATCTAAATTATGTGCTTTGCTAACAAGTTGAACTTTGTATTTTACCATGATACTTTTCTCAATAATTAATATAAATAAGTAATGCTGAACTAACAAAAAAAATGTTAACAAACCTTCTTGAATAAATCAAGAAAGTTCTAATATTTTTAAAAGAAATGTCGTAGGATTTTATGATAAACTCGAACCAACTACTTTTAATAAAGCATAAGCAATACTAGCTCCACCAAAACCACCTACAATAAATCCAGATGTAAATTGACTCCACCCTTTTGCAGTTAGAAAATCAACTAATACTTTTTTATTGCTTGGTGTTTTATCAGAAAAACTAACAAAACCATAAATTAAAAGACATGTTGTTAAAATGATTAATAAACTAATTGTTGATACAAATCCGACAAAATTAGCTACTTGACTATCTCTTAGTGGACCTAATTTTACAAATGGACCTAATAAAAAATAACCATGTACATAACCAATATTAATACCACGTAGTAAAGGAGATAAACCTGCTTTGTAAGCGGGTAATAAACTAAGATATGTTTTTGTTAAATTTGAATTTGTAATTGGAGTTGAAAGATGTCCAACAAATGGATCTCCTTGAAACGATGAAACTACTTCAAATTTATCAGCTTTCTTAAGTATCATATTTAATATTTTTATTTTATAATTAATCTCTTTTCACTATTATAATAGAAGTTATTAGTTTTTACTAAAAATAGAAATTAGTAATTTCGATCTTTTTTATAATATAATTTTATTTATGTTATAAGCAGTATGATTTACTAAAATCAAAATTTTTTACTCAATTAACGAAGAAAAATATCATGACAACAATTTTAAATTATTTAATTTTATGCGGTCTTATGTTTGGTGTGGTAACAGCTTTGTATTTAGGACTAAAAACAATTAAATTAATTTAATTGTTTTTTCTGGTACCGTCCAAATCATTTTAATTTCAAGATCGTCAAAAAGCTATGAGTGAAACTATAATCAAAGAAAATATTGTTGGAGCCCGAAACGTAAATAGTGTTGTTATTATGATTATTCTCGTGGTGGCAGGAACTGGATTTTTTTTAGCTGGATTATCTAGTTATTTAAATGTCAATTTACTCCAATTAACAGATACATCAAAAATTGTTTTTATTCCCCAAGGAATTGCAATGTTATTTTATGGAACAGGGGCAATTGGTATTGGAATTTATTTAATTTTAACTATTGTTTGGAATATTGGAAGTGGATATAATGAATTTTCAAAATTAGAAGAAGTTGTACGTATTGTCCGTTTAGGATTTCCTGGAAAAAATCGTACTATTTTTTTATCTTATGAATTTAAAAATATTAAAAATTTAAAGTTTTTAATTAAACAAGGATTAAATCCACGTTGTAATATACTTCTAGTTTTAAAAGATAAACGTGAAATTCCTTTATTTCCTGCACAATTTTTATTAAATCCCATTGAAACAGAAAAAAAAGCAATTCAATTATCCAATTTTTTAAATGTGTCTTTAGAAAGTTTAGTTATATAAACTCAATGCATTTTAGATACATTTAAAAAAAGATTTTCTTTATCATATTAGATAGCGGGCATAGTTTAGTGGTAAAACTTCAGCCTTCCAAGCTGATTATGACAGTTCGATTCTGTCTGCCCGCTTTCATGTTTTCTATTTTTTTTTTATTCAAAAAATTTATTTATAATAGATAATAAGTTTTCATGAATTTTACTGTTTTATGAAAACAACTAACAGTATAATTTGATTATAAGGAGTGACAAAAGAAGAATTTTTACTATACCAAGTTAGTAAAAACATGTCTGGTGGATCTACAGGGGAACGCCCGTTTACAGATATTTTAACAAGTATTCGTTATTGGATTATTCATAGTATTACAATTCCAACTCTATTTTTATCTGGTTGGTTATTTATTAGTACAGGTTTAGCATACGATGTTTTTGGAACTCCAAGACCTGATGAATACTTTACACAAGATCGTCAACAAGTTCCATTAGCAAATGAACGTTTTAACGCAAATCAAGAATTAGAAGACTTAAAATAAGTCTTTAAATTTGGACGTAAAATCAGTCCGTTATTAAGCAAATCAGATTACATTCACATCAATCTATGAATAGAAACTTTAACCGCTCTGTTGCATACCCTATTTTCACGTTCCGTTGGTTAGCTATTCATGCATTAGCTGTTCCAACAGTTTTCTTCTTAGGTTCAATTGTATCAATGCAATTTATTCAACGTTAATAGAGGTTTACACTATGACAGGTCCGAATCCAAACGCTCAAGCTGTTGAGTTAAACAGAACATCATTATACTGGGGATTATTATTAATCTTCGTTTTAGCTGTATTGTTCTCAAGTTACTTCTTTAATTAAACTTTATTTTTTATCAAACATTTTATGGCAGATACAAATAGACGTGTTCCTCTTTGGTTAATTGCAACGGCGGGTGGGCTTGCTGTATTTACTATGGTGGCTGTATTCTTCTATGGTTCATACTCAGGATTAGGTTCTTCTTTATAATTCAACAAAGAAAGAAAAGAAAGTGTTGAAGTAAATTATTACTCAACACTTTCTTTTTCGATATAAATAAATAAGGCAGCCATTACAATGCCCGGTAAAAAAATTCCAACAATGGGTACAAGAATAGATGGAAAATAAGGAGCAATCATTTATTACCTCTTAATGTTAACTGTCTTTATTATAGTATAACTTTTTGAATGTCCAACAAATGTATTAAAATTTGTTTTTTCTATAATTACGTGATTGATTATCAAAATATATGACTATTAATCCTAAAGTCATTGATTCTATGAGACAATTTGCGGAAAGCTATGCTAAATCAACAGATACTTTTTTTTGTAGTGATTTAGAAGTAACGGATTCCGTTATTGAAGGATTATCAAAAAATAAAGAACTCTTAGGAGCTCCGTTATGTCCTTGTCGTTATTATGATAACAAGGAAGATGAAGTAAGTTTAGCTTACTGGAATTGTCCCTGTGTACCAATGCGAGAACGAAAGGAATGTCATTGCATGTTGTTTTTAACTCCTGATAATGAATTTTCTTCAACAAATCAATCCTTTCCTATTGTCTAGATTTTTTCTTACAATTTTAGGAAAACATTTATAATAACATTGTATTAAAATATTTTTCCAACTTACATTTTTAATTAAGAAATATTAAAGGTAACACTATGACACCATCTTTATCAGGTTTTTTTCTTAGTCTTTTTTTAGGAACATTTGTAATTATTGTTCCAATTACAATCGCGTTAGTTCTTGTTAGCCGTTTAGATCCATTAAAACGCGAGGAAGTTTAAAAAAATGATTAATGTAATTGTTGAACCAGCACTCCTTCTTGGAGCTATTTTTGCTATTGTTATGATTCTCTTATACGGACTTCGCTTTATCAATTCTGATTTAGCGACCGATTGGGATATTTTTATTACAACTCTAGGAATTGTTTATAGTTCTATTATTGTTATTCATGGTTGGAGATTAGATCCAATTCTTTTATTTAGTCAAGTATTATTAATTTTTATTACTTTTTCGTTTTGTTGGATTTTAATTCGTCAACGCGAGATTATTCGTCGTTTAATTGATACTATTTAAATTTTTTAATAAATTTCTATTTCTTTCAAAATTTAGTTTTGCTATAATAGATAGTACTAACGTGGAAAAAGTGCAACTCTTTTTATCCTCGATTATTGAATTGTAATTTAGAGTTTTTTATTTTCAACACAAAACCTTTTTTATGTTAACTTTAAAATTATTTGTTTACGCAACTGCGTTTTTCTTTATTACAATTGCTATTTTTGGTTTATTATCAAGTGATTCATCACGTAATCCAAGCAACGTAAACTAATTTAAATTTAAAGGGCGATTCTTAGAGATCGCTCTTTTTTGTGCTTAAGTGTGACAACTATTTATGAAAAAAAAATCGAATGGGAAAAGTTTATAATTGGTTCCAAGAACGTCTTGAAATTCAAGCGATTGCGGATGATATTTCAAGTAAGTATGTTCCACCGCATGTTAATATTTTTTATTGTTTTGGTGGTATTACTTTTGTATGTTTCTTAGTACAAGTAGCGACAGGATTTGCAATGACATTCTATTACAGACCATCTGTAGCAGATGCTTTTTCTTCTGTAGAATACATGATGACACAAGTAAATTTTGGATGGTTAATTCGTTCAATTCATCGTTGGTCAGCAAGTATGATGGTTTTAATGATGATTTTACATGTTTTCCGTGTTTACTTAACAGGTGGATTCAAAAAACCTCGTGAATTAACTTGGTTAACAGGAGTAATTTTAGCTTCTGTAACAGTATCTTTTGGAGTAACAGGATATTCTTTACCTTGGGACCAAATTGGATACTGGGCTTGTAAAATTGTAACAGGAGTTCCAGATGCTATTCCAGTAGTAGGAAGCCAATTAGTTGAATTACTAAGAGGTGGTACAGCGGTAGGACAAGGAACACTAACACGTTTTTATAGTTTACATACATTTGTTCTACCATTAATTACTGCTGTTTTAATGTTAGCTCATTTCTTGATGATTCGTAAACAAGGGATCTCTGGTCCATTATAATTCTTTTTTTTATTTATTAATTAACAATCATATTTACTATGTCAGTAATCAAAAAACCCGACTTATCAGATCCTAAATTACGTGCAAAATTAGCAAAAGGAATGGGACACAATTACTATGGTGAACCTGCTTGGCCAAATGATCTTTTATATATTTTCCCAATTGTTATTTTTGGAACTTTTGCATGTGTTATTGGTCTTTCAGTTTTAGAACCATCTGGATTCGGAGAACCAGCAAATCCATTTGCTACACCTCTTGAAATTTTACCTGAATGGTATTTCTTCCCAACATTCAATTTATTACGTGTTTTACCTAATAAATTATTAGGGGTTCTTTCAATGGCTGCTGTTCCAGCAGGTCTATTAACAGTTCCTTTTATTGAAAATGTAAACAAATTCCAAAATCCATTTAGACGTCCAGTTGCAATGTCTGTTTTCTTCGTAGGAACGGTTTTTGCGTTATGGATGGGATTCGGAGCAGCAATGCCAATTGATAAAGCTGTAACTCTTGGATTATTCTAAGACTCAACTATTTACAATTGCTTGAATTGTTTCATATAATTTTCCTATAAAGAAGTTGGCTCTGTAGCTCAGTTGGTTAGAGTGGGGGACTCATAAGCCCTAGGTCGTAGGTTCAAATCCAACCGGAGTCATCTTCTTTACAGAAATTTCTTTCTATCAAGAAACATGTGGAGAGATGGCAGAGTGGTCGATCGCGGTAGATTGCTAATCTATTGTATAGTATAACTATACCGAGGGTTCAAATCCCTCTCTCTCCTAAAGTTTTTTATTGGGTCTGTAGTTCAATTGGTTAGAGCACCGCCCTGTCACGGCGGAAGTTGCGGGTTCGAGTCCCGTCAGTCCCGTTCTTTTTGGTTTTTATATATAATATAAAGAATAACTTCTACTAGCCTTATTTTAATTTGATTTAGGTCTCATTTATGAAAGTAACTTTAAAATCTTTCGTCTCTCAAATTCTTTCTTTAGGAATTTTTGCTTTAATTTTAGGAGTAGGAACAATTCAACCAGCAAATGCAGAATTTGCAAATTTAACACCTTGTAAAGAATCTCCAGCATTTCAAAAACGTTTAGCGACATCAGTAAAAAAATTAGAAAATCGTTTAAAATTATATACACCAGGAACAAAAGAAGCTGACTTTTTAAATCGTGAAATTGAAGCGACAAAAAATCGTTTTGAACGTTATGGAAATTCTAGTTTATTATGTGGAAAAGAAGGATTACCTCGTATTATTGCTTCTGGTCAATGGGATCATGCAAATGAGTTTGTTATTCCAGGAATCTTATTCTTATATATTACAGGTTGGATTGGTTGGGTAGGCAGAAAATATGTGCGTTATGCTAGTACAACAGAAAATGCTTTTGAAAATGAAATTATTATTAATGTTCCAGTAGCACTTTCAATTATGACATCAGGATTCTTATGGCCAGTAGATGCTTGGAAAGAATTTACAACAGGAGATTTATTAGCATCAAAAGATGACGTAACAGTTTCTCCTCGATAATTTCACTTATTGCTCTATTCTGTCTATTTATTAACCCTTTTTAACTTAATTAGATTACTATGAACGATTTCTTAAAATATCTTTCTACAGCTCCTGTGTTAATGACAGCTTTATTGTCTTTTACAACAACATTTATTTTATTCATTAATTTTATTTATCCAGACCCATTAATTTTCCCAAGTTTTTAATGATTTGATCTCAGTTCAAACTATTGAACTGAGAATCTATCTTAAAAAAAGATAAATCTTAGGACTACTATTCTAATAATCTTGGTATGAAAACAAGTAAATAGTCTTTTTTAATAAAATATTTTACTGTTTGTGTAATACCCCCAAGGGAATTCGAATCCCTGTTACCTCCGTGAAAGGGAAGTGTCCTAGGCCACTAGACGATGGGGGCTGTAAAGATATATTGTATTATAGTGAAGCTAAAATATAATGTCAACTAATTGACAGAAAAAAAATTTTGAAATTATTTTTTCTCTTCTTTACATTGTATCATTACCATAAGGAAGTTTTTTTATTACTATTTCCTTTTTTAAAAGCATGTGTACTGAACTTTTATTAGCCTTGATTTATTTTGTTACGATTTTTGCTGTCAATTTTTTCCTTTATAAATTATTGACAACTTACGTAAAAAATATTTTTTCTCTTTTAAAGATGAAAAATATTTTAAACACTTTTCCTGGAGAAGAAAAAACTATCTTTTCTTTGTTATCGCTTTATTCAAAAAACCCATCGAAGAATCGTTCAATGTTACTTCGTCTTCCAAATCTAGTAACAAGTCAAGATGTTCTTATTTTAGGTAATATTTATCGTTTTTTATTAAGTGAAAAACAAAAACCTGAAGAAAATAAAAATTCTTCAACTTTTTATTTACAATTATTAGAAAATCAATACTTATCAAAAAAAATTACTTTAAAATAAGGGAAGAGAACTATATAAAAATGGATCACCTGGGAATCGAACCCAGAGCTTATCGGTTAAAAGCCGAGTACTCTACCGTTGAGTTAGTGATCCTTAGGAACAAATAACAGTATAAAGAATAATATCTAGTTTTTCCAAACAAAATCCTAGATGATTAAGACTTTATATGTTTGAGTGTATTAAATGATGAAGAAAAGAGGATAATTTTACTGCAATGAATTTCAACGTAATTAGTCAATTATTAACTACATTTATTATTGTATCAATGGGACCTGCAGTTATTGCATATTTAGCTTATAAAAAAGCTTTATAATTTTTTATAATAACAGTGGTAGTTTTTATCTAGCAAGTTCTCTATAATAATCGTTAATAAAAACTATTTGTAACAAAACTCATCATTGAGAATTAAGAAAGGAATTATCTATTTTATTTTAACTAAAAATTAAACACATGGCTTTACCTTGGTACCGTGTTCATACAGTTGTACTGAATGACCCAGGAAGATTAATTGCTGTTCACTTAATGCATACTTCGTTAGTTTCAGGATGGGCTGGTTCAATGGCTCTTTATGAATTAGCGATTTTTGATCCATCAGATCCTGTTTTAAATCCAATGTGGCGTCAAGGTATGTTCGTTATGCCATTTATGGCTCGCTTAGGGATTACAGAATCTTGGGGTGGGTGGACAATTACAGGAGAAAGTTCTTCAACACCAGGAATCTGGAGTTTTGAAGGAGTTGCGTTAACTCATATTGTATTATCAGGATTATTATTCTTAGCAGCTATTTGGCACTGGGTCTACTGGGATTTAGATTTATTCCAAGATCCACGTACAGGAGAACCTGCATTAGACTTACCAAAAATTTTTGGAATTCACCTTTTACTTTCTGGATTCTTATGTTTTGGATTTGGAGCATTCCATGTAACAGGTTTATTTGGTCCTGGTATCTGGGTTTCTGATGCATTTGGTTTAACAGGAAGAGTTCAACCTGTAGCACCAGCTTGGGGACCAGAAGGATTTAACCCATTCAATCCAGGTGGTGTTGCTTCTCATCATATTGCTGCTGGTACATTAGGGATTATTGCTGGAATCTTCCACTTAAATGTGCGACCTCCACAACGTCTTTACCGTGCTTTACGTATGGGGAATATTGAGACAGTTCTTTCAAGTAGTATTTCTGCAGTATTCTGGGCCGCTTTTGTTACATCAGGAACGATGTGGTACGGTTCAGCAACAACTCCAATCGAATTATTTGGTCCAACTCGTTATCAATGGGATAGTGGTTACTTCCAACAAGAAATTGAAAGAAGAGTTGAAACATCTGTTTCTCAAGGTATTTCTGAAACAGAAGCATGGTCACAAATTCCAGATAAATTAGCTTTCTATGATTATATTGGTAATAACCCAGCAAAAGGTGGTCTTTTCCGTTCAGGTCCAATGAACAAAGGAGATGGTATTGCTGAAGCATGGTTAGGTCATCCAATTTTCAGAGATCGTGAAGGAAGAGAGTTAACAGTACGTAGAATGCCTGCTTTCTTTGAAACATTCCCGGTTATTTTAGTAGACAAAGATGGTATTATTCGTGCAGATATTCCATTCAGAAGAGCTGAATCAAAATATAGTATTGAACAAGTAGGTGTATCAGTAAGTTTCTATGGTGGAAAATTAAATGGTCAAACATTTAAAGATGCTCCAACAGTTAAGAAATTTGCTCGTAAAGCTCAATTAGGAGAAGTATTTGAATTTGATAGAACAAGTTTAGAATCAGATGGTGTATTCAGAAGCAGTCCACGTGGATGGTATACATTTGGTCATGCAAACTTTGCATTATTATTCTTCTTTGGTCATTTATGGCATGGAGCAAGAACAATTTTCAGAGACGTTTTCACTGGTATTGGTCCAGAAGTTACTGAACAAGTAGAATTCGGTGCATTCAGAAAAATTGGTGACAGAACAACTCCTCGTAAAGGTAGCGTTTAATTTGTTTCCAGTCTTTTTCATATTTGAATTTATTAATTAAAGTGTTCTTTTCAATTTCTTGAAAATAACACTTTTACATTCAACAATATTTATTTCTAGAAACAAACATCATATGGAAGCTCTTGTTTATACTTTTTTATTAATCGGTACACTAATGGTAATCTTTTTTGCGGTTTTCTTCCGTGAAACTCCAAAAATTATTAGATCATAAAGAAATTTTGATCTAGGAATGTTTAATCGTCATCTTCTTCGAAAGGATCAATCAGATTTTCTGAACCTGGTCCAAAAGAGCTATAAATTGTTAGTAATGTAACACCAATAGTAAGTGAAGCAATTCCAAAGGCGATTAAAGCAGTGTCTAAATTCATAAAGAAATTTATTTTTTTTGATTAATGACAATTTTTGATTGATAACTTTCTTTTCTTTTTCAAAATTATCTTATTTTAATTTGTACAACTTTCAACTATGGCATTAAAAACTCGTTTAGGTGAAATCCTTAAACCTCTAAATATTGAATACGGAAAAGTAGCACCAAATTGGGGTACAACTCCAGTTATGGGACTTTTCATGGGATTATTCTTAGTCTTTTTACTTATTATTCTTCAAATTTACAATTCTTCTTTAATTTTAGAAAATGTAGATGTAGATTGGAGTGCTCTTGAAAGTTAATTTCTGACAAGTAGAAAAGGGGAGATATCAGAAAACTCTGATATCTCCCCTTCTTTTTTATTTTAATTAATTTCCGCTAATTCTGTTAAGGCAAAGTTATTTGTATTTGTTCCAGTATAATTTACTGATTCAAAACGAACAACAGCAGGGTAACGAATTGCACTTGCTTTCTCAATACTTACAACAACACCTACTTTATTAAACCAATAAGATTCTTTTCTTAAAATACGTACTTTTGACCCTTTTTGTAACATACAATGTTATTTAGTTAAATTTTTACTTTTATTGTTTATTGTAAGTGAAATATTCATTATATTTTATTTTTGATAAAAATACTACTTAATAATAAAAAAGTTTGTTTAATTAATAATATAAAAAAAGATTATATTTATACATCAATGCCAACTTTTTTTGATTTTTGTACATACTTATCTAAGTAGAAGAACTATAAAAATAATTAGTTATTCACGAGGAGCTTCTTTATTTGACCCAATCTTAATAGAATTAATTATATTTATTTTTTTCAGGAGCTTTATTATGCAATTATCTACTATATTTATTAGTGTTCTTGAACCTTTTACTATTAATCCCACAGTGATCGTTTCTCTGCTTTTTGGGTTTTTAGCTTTATACTTAGTCGCAGATCGTTTAAATATTTCAGTGGAAACTACTTGGGAAAATGTTTCAGAGCAGTTATACGATCCATCAACAGATTCAAATGATCCTTTTGGTGAATTTACTGGCCTTGATCAAAGTGTTATTCAAGTTGTTACAGATACTAAATTAAAATTTGAAGATGTAGCTGGAAATGAGGAAGCTAAAGGAGAATTGAAAGAAGTTGTAAAATTTTTAAAAGATCCTTCTAGTTTTTCAAAATTAGGGGCTGCAGTACCAAAAGGTGTTTTATTAGGAGGACCTCCCGGAACTGGAAAAACTTTATTAGCAAAAGCTATTGCAGGTGAAGCTGGAACACCGTTTTTAAAAGTATCAGGTTCTCAATTTGTTGAATTATTAGTAGGAGTTGGGGCAGCACGTGTTCGTGAATTATTTGAGAAAGCTAGATCGTTAAAACCCTCTATCATTTTTATCGATGAAATTGATTCTATTGCACGTGCTCGTTCTGGAAATAACAATATGGGTGGTGGTAATGATGAACGTGAACAAACATTAAATCAAATCTTAACAGAAATGGATGGATTTGAATCAGATAGTGGAATTGTAGTTATTGCTGCAACAAATAGAATTGATATTTTAGATCCGGCAATTAAACGTGCAGGTCGATTTGATCGTCAAATTACCATTAATAATCCAAATTTAAAAGAACGCCAAGCTATTTTAAAAGTACATGCACGTGGTAAAAAATTAGATGCTTCTGTATCATTAGCTCAAATTGCTCAACGTACAATTGGTTTTTCAGGAGCAGATTTAGCAAATTTATTAAATGAAGCTGCTATTTTAGCTACTCGTTTGAAAAAAGATACAATTACGATGGAAGAAATTAATTTAAGTGTTGATCGTATTGTTATTGGATTAGAAGGAAAACAAGTAGTACGAGTAAAAGCTCGACAATTGACAGCTTTTCATGAAATGGGGCATGCTTTTGTAGGAAGTTTAATTAATGAAAATGATGGAATTGAAAAATTAACATTAGTTCCTCGTGGAAATACACAAGGAACAACATGGACAATTCCTTCTCCAAGTCAATATAATTCTAGAAAAATTTTTGTTAATCAAGTTTTAATTGCTATTGCTGGTCGTGCTGCCGAAGAAATTGTAAGTGGTGTAGGAGAATGTACTGTAGGTTCCCAACAAGACTTAGCTCAAATGACACGTACAGTACGAACTATGGTTTTACGTTATGCAATGGCTCGTTTACAAGAATTAAAACAACAAGCTCAACAACGTAATTTATTCTTTCTTGGGAGTGATGTAAAACAAGAATTAAATAATATTATTGATAATTTTACAACAAACTTTATGGATATTACTTATCATGAAGTTATTTCCTTTTTAGAAGTAATTCGACCAGGAGGAGAACGTTTGGTAGACCAACTTATGATTTCTGAAGAATTAACAGGAAAAGATTTACGAACTATTGCGCGTGAATATATTTCAAATTTAAGTTCATTAGAAGTTTTATATAGTAGTAGACAATCTTCTCTTTTTGATTTAATGGTACCAGAGTTAAAACAATCAGTATCAGAAGTTGAAAAAGATGCCCTGATTTTAACGAATCAAATTTAAAAATGATAAAATTTAAAAACCAGTTTATATTCTTTATATAAATTGGTTTTTTTAATAGCAAAATTAATATTTACTAACTTTTTAACCATTTATCAAAATGTACCCATATTAAATATTTTGTAATAAATTTTTTGAATTAAGATCTTATATTTCAACTTGTTCTTTAAAAAAAGAACTATGACTATATTAAGTTATATTTAAAAAATACTATCAAGCGTATACAGTTTTTAGAATAACAACTCTTTCTAAACTTAATAAAATCATTTATAGTGAGCATTAAAGAATGATTTCTTTACGTTTGGTTAATTAAAAGTATTTTGAAACATGGTCAACACAGAAAGCAAAGATCCAACGAAGACAGAATCTAAAAAAGAAAAAGTACATGCCATTGATTATATCAAATTAATTGAAGATAAATTTGTTAAAAAAATGGAAATTACAAGTCCAAATGATAATAAACGATTAGAAATAGGTGATATAATTCGAATTGGTTATTTAATTCAAGAGGGTGGGAAAGAAAGAACTCAATATTATGAAGGTTTGGTTATTTCTCAAAACAATCGAGGGTTAGGAAAAAGTTTTACCATTCGTAGAAGTATTCAAGGTGTTGGGGTAGAACAGGTATTTTTATTTCATTCTCCAAAAATTGTTTCTATTACGAAAAAACAATCATCAAAAGTTCGACGTGCAAAATTATACTTTATTCGTGAATTAAGTGGAAAATCAACACGATTAAAAGTAAAAATCTAAGCTCTTAAAGTTATTAAAAATACATCCGACTGGATTCGAACCAGCGACGTTCTTACGAAAATGGATTATGAGTCCAGTGCCTTCAACCACTCGGCCACGGATGTGAAAAAATTTTAATGGAACCTGTGGGATTTGAACCCACGTCCATTAATAAGAGATTATCAATGTCGAATCCAGAAGGTCCCTGAAAGTTTCTTTTTTATAAAAAAGAAGGAAATATGTTTCCTTCTTTTTTCTTATTTAATTATTTTGCTAATGTTTGTGCTTTTGCAATAACGTCTTCAATTCCACCAACAAGGTAGAAAGCTTGTTCAGGTAATGAATCAAATTCTCCTGCTAAAATACGAGTAAATGCATTAACGCTATCATTTAAAGAAACGTATTTTCCTGATAATCCAGTAAATACTTCTGCAACAAAGAATGGTTGAGATAAGAAACGTTCGATACGTCTTGCTCTACCTACAGTTAGACGATCATCTTCCGATAATTCATCTAATCCTAAAATTGCAATAATTTCTTGTAATTCTTTATATTTTTGTAATGTTTGACGTACTTGTTGAGCTGCTTTGTAATGAGCTTTTGATACAATGTTTGGTTGTAACATTGTTGAGTTTGATTGTAATGGATCTACTGCTGGATAGATTCCTTTTGCTGCTAATTCACGTGAAAGTACAGTTGTTGCATCTAAATGACGGAAAACGTTTGAAGGAGCTGGATCTGTTAAGTCATCTGCCGGAACGTAAACAGCTTGAATTGATGTAATTGAACCTTCTTTTGTTGATGTAATTCTTTCTTGTAATTCTCCTACTTCTGTTGAAAGAGTTGGTTGATATCCAACAGCTGATGGCATTCTTCCTAATAAAGTTGATACTTCTGAACCTGCTTGAACAAAACGGAAAATATTATCAACGAATAATAATACGTCTTGTTTATTTTTGTCACGGAAGTATTCTGCCATTGTTAAAGCTGTTAATGCAACACGCATTCTTGCTCCAGGTGGTTCATTCATTTGACCAAATACTAAAGCTACTTTTGAAGCTTCAAAATTACTTGCATCAATAACTTTTGAATCTTTCATTTCAGCATATAAGTCATTACCTTCACGAGTTCTTTCACCAACTCCTGCAAAAACAGATACACCACCATGTTCTTTAGCAATGTTATTAATTAATTCCATAATTAATACTGTTTTTCCTACTCCTGCTCCACCAAATAAACCAATTTTTCCACCACGACGGTAAGGAGCTAATAAATCTACAACTTTGATTCCAGTTTCAAAAATACTAGGTTTTGTATCAAGATCTACGAATTCAGGTGGTGCACGGTGAATTGAATAGCTTTCTGTACTTTTTACATCACCACATTCATCAACCGGTTCTCCTAATACATTAAAAATTCTTCCTAATGTACATTTTCCTACCGGAACTTGAATTGAAGTTCCTGTGTCAATAACACTGTCCCCACGTTTTAATCCATCTGTAGTTGTCATACAAATAGCACGAGCTTTGTTTTCACCAATTAAGTATTGAACTTCAGCAATAATAATTTCACCAGATTTTTCTTTTACAACTTTTAAAGAGTTATAAATTTTTGGTAAGGCACCTTCAGGAAATTCAACATCAATAACTGGACCGATAATTTGTGTTACAAAACCGTTCATACTTTTTTGTTTACCTAATAAATAAAAATTCACTTGTGCAATTTAACAATTCACCGCGTTTCAGAACGAACCGTTCGCTTTTAAAATTTTACGCGACGTGTTGTTTTTAACCAATTCCAAGCTTCAATGTAAGAATTTGGATCGATTTTTACTACTTTTGTCCAATAAAAAGTAGCTTTTTGAAGAAGAGATTCAGACAATCCATAACATTTTTTTTCCGCAGCTTTTATACCTTGATAATGATAAATAACTGCAATATTATTTAAAGCTGAAGTAAATCGAGGATTGATAAAAATAGAAAAATAATAATATTTTAATGCTTTTAAATAATCTCCATTTTTTGAATAGATTAGTCCAATATTATATAAAATAATACTTCTATCATATAAATCTTCTTCGATTTGAAGAGCTTGATAGTAATTATTTAAAGCTTCTGCGTATTCACCTTCATCTTGTGCAGATAATCCATTTAAATAGAAAGAAAAAGCTTTTTTTTCTTGTTGACTCGCAGGAAAAACTCTCAAGATTACATCAGCAATAATCGTAAAAGTTTTATCAATAAAATTATTATTACTTCTAGCTTTTCTCATGATTTAAATTTTTACATCACATGTAAATGGAATAACACCAAACGCTCTCGATTTTCGAATAGCTTTTGCAACAGCACGTTGTTTTTGAATACTAACTTTTGTTTTACGACGTGGACGAATTTTTCCGTATTTTGTTAAAAATGCTTTTAATAATTTAATATTTTTATAATCAATAACATTATTAAATTTTTTCAAAATTAAAAGATATTGAAGACTCTTTTTCAATTTCTTTGGTTTACTTGCTTTTGTTACCGTTGTTGAACGTAAACTTTGATTCCAATTATTACGCTTTTTTTTCGGATTCCAAGGCGTTGTTTTTTTATCTTTATTCCAATAATTCATATGACTTCCTTATTTAGTTTCTTTATGTAAAGTATGTTTGTTGCAATAACGACAGTGTTTCTTAATTTCCATTTTATCTGGAGTATTACGTCTGTTTTTTGAAGTTAAATATCTTGATACTCCTGCTGAACGTTTGTTTTCATTTTGACGACATTCTGTACATTCAATAGTAATCATGATACGTGGTCCTTTACTTTTTGCCATCTCAAGTTGTTTCTTTCAATTAATTTAATTGGGTACGATAACATATTTCCAATGTTAATATAATAACAGTATAACATTAATTTTTTTTCTAACCTAGAAGAAAAATTTTTTTTAAAGGAACTATAAAAGCATAGTCTATAGCTTATTTGAACCAATTATGTTATTATTGATCTAAACGATATTATAACGGAATTCTAGAAACCATGAATAAAAAACAACGTAATCGTAAACTTGTTACTCAAAATAAACGTAATCGTATGATTAATAGACGTTACAGTTCAACGATTAAAACATTATCTAAATTATTTTCTGTAAAAATTAAAAGTTTAGCTTCAGCAGATACAGCAACAAGTTCTGTTTTAAAAACAGAAACACAAACTTTGGTAAAAAATCTTTATAGTATTATTGATAAAGCAGTGAAAAAAAATGTAATTCATAAAAACACAGCAGCACGTAAAAAATCAAAAATTGGTTTAATTTCCAATAAAATGTAATATTAACTGTCTAGACAGGAACTTTCCCGTTTAGACAATTAATGTTTTTAATTAGTTCCTCTTTTTTCTTGATTCAAAATTTATTTAAAAAATTGAATTCCATCATGAACAAAATCTTTCTAAATAATGTTGGTGACTTAGCAGAAGCACAACGTGCAAGTTTTTACCATTTTTTATCAACTGGGATTACCGAGGAATTAACAAATTTTCCAAATCCGTTTATTGCAAAAATTAGAGTTGCGGGAAGAAGAAAAAAAGTACCTTGTTTAGTCTATTTGTATACCAACAATATTAAATTGAAAGGACCCAATTACAATCTCACAACATGTTTAAAGTTAGATTTAAGCTATACGATTCAATTATACATTGCTGGTGAATATTCATACCCAATGGATGAACGTAAATCTTCCCGAAAAATAAATGGTAGTGAATTCTCTGAAGTTTCTACTACGGGAATAAAAACAAGCTTAAATCGTGTTCGTATTAAGCAAGATATCTTTTTTGGAGAACTTCCTTTAATGACTGAAGAAGGAACTTTTGTTATTAGTGGATGTGAACGTGTTGTAATTAGTCAAATTATTCGAAGTCCTGGAATTTATTTTCGTAAAGAATTTGGAACAGGTAGAAAAACAAACTATACAGCAACTATTATTTCTAATAAAGGACCGTGGACTAAAGTAATTTTAGATGATAAAGAAAAAGTACTTTTTGATGAAAAAACAGAAAAATTTGTCAAAAAGAAGAAATCAAAATACGATGAAAAAAATGATGATATTTTTGAATGTATTTATATTCAATTGAATGATTTTAAACGTAAATCGACAGATTCAAAGGGAAAAATGGATGCTGATGATTATACAAAAATATATATTTATGATCTATTAGCTTATTTTGGGTTAAATTTACAGGAAATTTCTGATACTCTAAAATATCCTTTACACCTCTCAAGTCATCAATTTAAGCCAAATGTTTACGAAACAGATGAGTTAGTAAGAAAAAATAGAGAAGAACAAGCGTTAACTGAAGATCCTTTACGTATCAAAGATATTTTTTATAATCAACGTTCTGGAAATTTTTCAATTGGAGAAATTGGACGTTATAAAATTAATAAAAAATTAGGGTTAAATCTTCCTAAAGATATTACTTATTTAACAGCACATGATTTTATAGGAATCATTGATGGTTTGTTGGAGCTCAAATATTATGATCGTTTAAATGACGATATTGATGATATTAAAAATAAACAAATTCGATGTGTTGGAGAACTTTTGCAAAATCAAATTAAAGTGGGATTATATCGTTTGAAAAAAAGTTTTATTGATGAAGCTTTAATCTCTTCAAATGTACAAAAATTAAACTCCAGTTTTGATTTAGAAACGTATTATGATCCAGAAGACTGGATTATTGATCCTCGTCCGATTACAAGTTCTCTACGTGAATTCTTTAAAACGAGTCAATTATCACAATTTATGGATCAAATTAATCCATTAGCAGAAATGACTCATAAACGAAGAATCAGTGTTTTTGGTCCTAACGGATTAAAACGAGATCATATTAGTGTTGTTATTCGAGATATACATCCTAGTCAATATGGAAGATTATGTCCCATTGAAACACCAGAAGGTCAAAATGCAGGATTAATTATGTCAATGGCAATGTTTGGTCGAATTGGCTCATTAGGATCAATCGAAACGCCTTATTTCCTTATGGACAAAGGGGTAGTGTTTTCGGATAAAACGCCTATTTTTTTAAATCCTGATCAAGAATCAGAAACAAAAATTGCTTTTTGTGATGTTACACTAAATAATCTTAATATGATTGAAAGTGATTATTTATCTGTAAAAGAAAATTATTTATTTTCAGTTAGAAAAACAAATGAAGTTAATTTTATTACAACTTCACCGTTACAAATTGTTTCTTTAGCTACTTCTTTAATTCCCTTTTTAGAACATGATGATGCAAATCGTGCATTAATGGGTTCAAATATGCAACGTCAAGCGGTTCCACTTCTTTATACACAAAAAGCTTTAGTTGGAACTGGATTAGAACCCGCTGCGATTTTAGATTCAGGAATGGTTATAAAAAATTATTCTCAAGGAGTTGTTGAATTTTCTTCATCTTATGTTATTAAAGTAAAGGATAAGGCTGATCAAAAAATTAGTTATTATTTAAAAAAATATTTTCGTTCTAATCAAGAAACGTGTATTAATCAACGTCCTGTAGTATGGTCTGGTGAAGAAGTATTTTCTGGACAAATTATTGCTGATGGTCCTGGAACTAATGATGGAGAATTAGCTCTTGGAAAAAATCTAACAATTGCTTATATGCCTTGGGAAGGCTATAACTATGAAGATGCAATTGTTATTAATGAGCGTGTTATTTTAGAAGATTTTTTAACGTCAGTTCACATTGAAGAACATGAAACAAATTTAACTTATACTGTAGCTGGTCCTGAAAAATTGACAAAAAATTTACCACATTTAACAAAATATATTCGTCGTCATTTAGATCATAATGGAATTGTAAAAATAGGCTCTTTTGTCAAAGAACATGATATTCTAGTCGGGAAACAAACTCCTTGTGAAGAAGATCCTTCACCCGAAGCAAAATTATTACGTGCTTTATATAATTTAAAAGATAATAATTTTCGTGATACTTCTTTACGTGCTCCACATGGAACAGAAGGAAGAGTTATTGATGTTCGTGTAATTCCAACGACATTAATACGTACGGGACGTACAGATGAAGCCTTTTCAACAGCTTGTCAAATTTATCGCATTTATATTGCACAAATTCGCAAAATTCAAATTGGAGATAAATTAGCAGGAAGACACGGAAACAAAGGAATTATTTCACGTATTTTACCTCAGCAAGATATGCCTTATTTACCTGATGGAACACCAATTGATATTATTTTTAATCCACTTGGAGTTCCTTCTCGAATGAACGTTGGACAAGTTTTTGAATGTTTATTAGGATTAGCTGGACAAAAATTAGGAAATAGATTTAAAGTTTCTCCTTTTGATGAAGTCTATGGGAAAGAGGCTTCTCGTGTATTAGTTAATCAAAAATTAAAAGAAGCAGCTATTAAACAAAATGCTAACTGGATTTTTCATCCAACTTATCCGGGAAAAATTTTATTACGTGATGGGCGTACAGGTGAATATTTTGATAATCCAATTACAGTAGGAAAAAGTTATATCTTAAAATTAATCCATTTAGTTGAAGATAAAATTCATGCCCGTGCAACAGGTCCATATTCTATGATTACAGAACAACCTTTGGCAGGAAAATCTCAAAAAGGAGGGCAACGTTTCGGGGAAATGGAAGTTTGGGCATTAGAAGCTTATGGATGTTCAAATACTTTACAAGAATTATTAACTATTAAATCAGATGATATTGATGGTCGTAATGATATGTATGAATCGATTTTAGTTCGTAAAGAAATTGAAAAACCAAATCCTTCAATTCCTGAATCTTTTTTAGCTTTAATTCGGGAATTAAATGCTCTAGGATTAGATTTTTCTATTCGAAAATTTGAAGGTGGGTTTTACTCTACAACAACTACAAAAGAAGTTGAAAAAGATATTTTTAAAGAATTAGAAACTCGTTTGATGTTACGTGCTTTGTTAGCTCGTAAAAAAGCTGAACAATTTGCAAAATCAACCGTAGGAATCGATAAAAGCGATATTTTTCTTGTAGAAAAACATCAAGAAAAAAAGAAAATCTTAGAACAATTGCAAGAAAAAGAATTGTTGAAAAACAAATCAGATTATCTCTTGGAATAAAACATCTTTGAAACAACTATAGTAAAAAAGTTATTATTGGAGAACCATCTATGAGATCAACAGAAGAAATTTTACAATTGGAAAAAACTTTATTAAAATTAGAAAATTTACATGCTTCTTTTGACTATCTAAGAATTAGTATTGCTTCTCCTGAACGTATTAAAAGTTGGTCAGAACGATTATTACCAACAGGTGAAATCGTTGGAGAAGTTTTACGACCTGAAACAATTAATTTTCGTACACATCAACCAGAATTATATGGTCTATTTTGTGAAAAAATTTTTGGACCTATAAAAAATTGGAAATGTAAATGTGGAAAATACAATGGTTTTGTTTTAGATAAAATTTGTGAAGAATGTCACGTCGAAATTATTGAAGCAAGAGTTCGACGCTATCGTATGGGTCATATTGATTTAAGTTGCCCTGTAACACATCTGTGGTATTTAAAAGGAATACCCAGTTATTTATCTATTCTGCTAAAAGTCTATTGGGAAAAAGTAACAGTTTCGAAGTTAGAAGAAATTATTTACATGACCGATCCGGATACAAGATACATAAAATCTCATCCTTTGTATCAATTTTTGACTATTTCTTCGAATGAATTTCAAAATATGCTTGATTTAGAAGAAGAAAAAATCAACTTGTTTATTCGTACTTATGGACCTCGAAAAATTCGCCCTAAACGTTTGATTCGTAAGAAAAAACGTATGGGGACAGAAATTATCAAAGCTGCTTTAGAAAAAATAAATTTAAAACAGGAAATTCGAACAGCTCGAATGTCTATAAATAATAAAAGTTCAGGTAATTTAAATAACACTTATCTTCCAGGGAAAAGTGATGTTCGATTAATTCGAATTCTAGAAAGTTTTTTAGCTACAAAAACAGATCCGACGTGGATGGTATTAACAACTCTTCCTGTTCTTCCACCAAATCTTCGACCGTTATTAGAGTTAGATAATGGAAGATTAGTTGCAGCAGATGTAAATGAAATTTATCGCTTGATTATTACTCGTAATCAAAGATTGTATGATTTTATTTATAACGATAGTGGACCAGAAGTAATTGCTATGCATAGTCGACGTTTATTACAAGAAAGTGTAGATTCTTTGATTGATAATGCGAAAGTAAAAAAAGAAAAAAAATTTTGTTTAAATAATAAACCGTTACGTGGATTAACAGAAATTTTAGAAGGAAAACAAGGTCGTTTTCGTCAATCTTTATTAGGAAAACGAGTAGATTATTCGGGACGTTCCGTTATTATTGTTGGACCTAATTTACGTTTAAATCAATGTGGTTTACCATTTGAAATGGCTACTGAATTGTTTCAACCTTTTTTAATTAATGAATTGTTGAAAACAAAAATTAAAGCTCCTAGTCATAATACTAAATTGGCTCATATTATTATTAAGAAGAACAAACCTTTTGTTTGGACATTAGTTACTGCTCTAACGAAGAAATATTCAATTTTACTAAATCGAGCACCTACTCTGCATCGTTTTGGAATTCAAGCTTTTGATCCTATGTTAGTGCTTGGACAAGCTATTCATTTACATCCTTTAGTTTGTACTGGATTTAATGCCGATTTTGATGGAGATCAGATGGCAGTCCATTTACCTTTATATGAATCAAGTCAATTAGAAGCACGTACAATGATGCGTCCTTCCTATAACGTTCTATCGCCTTCTAATGGAGATGTAATTCTAAAACCAACACAAGATATGGTTATTGGTTGTTATTATTTAACGTTAATGATTACTAAAAAAGGTTATTCTATTCAAAAATGGTTTGCTAATGAAACAGAAGCACTTTGTGCTTTTTATCAAAAAAAATTAACGTTACATAGTCCAGTATTAGTTCGATATGCAATGAATAATTTTAAAATTCAAATTGAAGAAGAAAAATTTACTTTTATAGATACATTGACCGATTTAGATCTTAATAAAAGAGAAATTTTTGTGTTTCAAAGATTTGAAGTCGGAGATTCCTTAGAAAAATATTATTTATTAACTAACATAGGAATTGTAATTGCTCGACATGTTAATGAAAGTATGTATGAAATGACTGATTTGTTTTTAGAAACAACGCCTGGACGATTAATTTTTAGTCTAAATTTTAAATACGCACTTCAACAATCATTATGCTAATTACAAATACCGTTACAAAAAAAATTCTAGAAAATATTGTTCACGAAACATTTTCCAAATTTGGAAATTTGGCTTCTTCGTCTTTATTAGATTCTTTAAAACTACTTGGATTTTATTATGCTACAAATGCAGGAATTTCTATTAATATTGAAGATTTAAAAACGCCTGATGTAAAAAAGAAATTTATTCAAACGGCTAATGATGAAATTAACTTTATTAGTAAACAATGGCAAGAAGGATTTGTTTCTGACACAGAAAGATTTCAAACTATTATTGATAGTTGGAATATTGCAACAGAATCATTAAAAAATCGAATTGTCGATTATTATCGACTTTTTGATCCTGCTAATAATCTTTATATTATGGCTTTCTCTGGAGCACGTGGAAACATGTCACAAGTACGTCAATTAGTTGGTTTGCGTGGTTTAATGTCCGATCAAGAAGGAAAAATTATTGATTTACCCATTCAAGCAAACTTTCGTGAAGGATTAAGTTCTATTGATTATATTATTTCGTCTTATGGTGCTAGAAAAGGGATTGTAGATACTGCACTAAAAACAGCAGATTCAGGTTACTTAACCAGACGTCTAATTTATATTGCACAGGATTTAATTATTCGTGAAGTAGATTGTCAAACAACAGAAGGAGTTATTGTTTTATTACATAAAAAAACAAATATTAAAAATTTGCTAGGTCGTACATTAATATCAGTTAAAAATGCACGTGCACCTTTTCGCGAAATTTATTCAGGAAATAATATTTTAGATAGTGAAACCTTTGAAAAATTAAAAGAAGCTGTACCAATTAGCTTAAATATTCGGTCTTCTTTAACTTGTAAATCTATTGGATCTATCTGTCAATATTGTTACGGGTGGGATTTAGCACATGGTAAATTAATTTCATTGGGAGAAGCTGTTGGAATTATTGCTGCTCAATCTATTGGTGAACCTGGAACACAATTAACAATGAGAACCTTTCATACGGGAGGTATTTTTACTGGTGAAACTTTACAACAAGTTGTAGCACCTTTTTCTGGAAAATTATTACTTCCTAAAGTATTAAAAACAATTGCTTACCGAACAAATCATGGAACGATGGTTTTAAAATTACAACAAGAAGCTGTTGTAAGTTTAGTAAATTGGGAAGGAATTCAAAAAGATATTTTTCTAGAAATTGGATCTTACTTATATGTTAAAAATTCTTCTTTTATTAAAAAAGGACAATTGATTTCAGAATATTCTACACAATCTACAATTCCAGGAACACGTCGTTTAAAACCTATTTATACCAGTTTAGCTGGAGAAATTCGTTTTGAAAATTTATTAATTCGAAAAATGTTGAGAGATCAGCGTACTGTAAAAGTAAATCAAGACGATGGTGTTCTATGGATTGCATCTGGAAAAATTTTTCCTCTTCCACAAGAAGCAAAATTTCTTTTTCCAAAAATTTTAGATAAGAAAGTACCTTTTGCAAGTCTTAAAATTATGACGCCAGTAGGAGGATTTATTAACTACCAAGATAATAAACTTTTTATTGTTAATCAACGTTCTCTTGCATTAGATTTTTCAAATATTTCTAAAACAATTGTAAATTGTTCTGTAAATTTATCTTTTATCGTTAAAAATTGGCAACATGTAGATCCTTATACGATTTTAGGATATCTAGAATTGTTTCCAAAATATGAAGGAATGATTTATTCTATTCGAAAAAAAGAATCTACGTATATTAATACATTTTTTATTATTACAGAAAATGATGTTTGGAAAATTAATTCTGATCAAGTAAATAATTTTTCTTTTTTTACACAAAAAAAAGCAGTAGTTCGTGCTGGAACATCGTTAAATCAAAATACTACATTTACTAGATCAGGCTTTTTCTTAAAAAAAGATGGTTTTAAAATGATTTTTCAAAATGCACTTCCTGTTTTTTTAAGTCGTGGTACGATTTTAAATTATAAACAAGGTGACTTTGTTTTAGAAAAGAAAATTTTTGCAACATTAGTTAACTATACTCAACAAACTGAAGATATTGTTCAAGGTCTTCCAAAAATTGAAGAATTAATTGAAGCAAGACGTCCAAAAGTAAAATCTTATCTTTCAAAAAAACCTGGAATCATGTTAAATAATGGGTTTTTTAGAAGTAATATTGAATTGAAAAAAGAATCAGAGGTAATTTCATGTCGTTTAGATGATAATTATGCTCATAGTTCTAATTTAAATTCTCATATTAATATTAGTCATCGTTTACCAATGAAAAGTACGTCTCTTTCTTTTGAAGAGAATCTTCAATTATACAAAGAAAGAGAATTTCCAACTGTCATAGTAAATAAAGCTTATAAAAAATATGAACGAAAATTAAAAACTAAAAATAAAAAATCTTTAGAACAGTTCTTACGTATTGATGAGCCTAGAAAATTACGAGAGACTCCTCTAAGCTCTTTTTTCCGTCATAATTATCGATATCGTATAGACACATTTAAAAAAGAATGGTTAATTCAAAAACAAACAGAACAATATAAAATTTTTGAAACATTATATCCTATTACTTCATATCCTCTTCCAAACACTTCAAAAGTTTTATTTGAACCTGGAAATTTTATTGACTTAGGAGAACCTATTACAGAAGGAATTATTGATGTACATGAATTGTTACACATTTTATTTGAATATCATTCACAATTGGATGGAATTCAACGTGGAACATTACGTAGTTTACAAAAATTTCAATTATTATTAGTAAATTCTATTCAATCTATTTATCAATCGCAAGGAGTAAGTATTTCTAGTAAACATATTGAAATTATTGTCCGACAAATGACATCTAAAGTGGTAATTAAAGAAAGTGGAGATACACCTTTTTTAACGGGAGAAGTTATACGTTTTTCATTAATTAATGAAATCTATTCTGTTCTTTTAAATACAGAAGATGGTAAACCTCCAAAATATGAACCTATGTTAATGTCAGCTACTAATGCTTCCTTAAGTAAAGATGGTTTTTTATCAGCGGCTGGATTCCAAGAAACAAAGCGAATTTTAGCAAAAGCAGCCATTGAAGGTTCTACTGATTGGTTAAGAGGGTTGAAAGAATGTATTATTATTGGTAGGCTTATACCAGCAGGTTCAACGTTTTTAAATTATAAAAGTTATTTAGATAATATTTACTTTTTTAAAGATAAACCAGTAGTTTCCTAAAAAGATAAAAGGATCTAATAATAGAATAAAATTATTGTAGAAAAATATGAATGAAATTGTTAACAAAAAAGAAATTGCAAAACAGTATGTAAAAGCATCTGTTCATTATGGGCATCCACCAAAAGAGTGGAACCCTAAAATGGCCCCTTATATTTTATATGCAAAATATGGTTATCATATTTTTGATTTAGTAAAAACTTCAAAATTATTACGTTTAGCTGGAAATGTTTTAGAAAAAAAAGCCGGAAAAGGTGGAAAATTTTTATTTGTAGGAACAAATCGTTTATCTTCTTCGATTGTAGCAAAACAAGCTTTACGTTGTGATAGCTATTACATTAACTATCGTTGGTTAGGTGGAATGTTAACAAATTGGTCAACAGTTCAAAAACGAATTGATCGTTTAAAAGAATTAGAAGCTCAAGAAAATGAAGGTAAATTTGAAAGTTTATCAAAAAAAGATTATAGCTCTCTACGTAAAGAAATGGATAAATTACGTCGTTTATTTAATGGAATTAAAAATATGACGTCTCTTCCAGATGCTGTAATTTTTACTAATCAATTAAAAGATTCTTTAGCAATTCAAGAATGTTTACGCCTGGGAATTCCAACAATTTGTATTGTAGATACAAATTGCAATCCTGATTTAATTCCTTATCCAATTCCGGCAAATGATGACTCAAGTTCTTCGATTAATTTTATTTTAAATTATTTAGTAAATCGAATTTCTTCAGGACAAAATCTTTCAATCAAAGTAAGAACAGAAAGTGTAGTATAACCTTCTGCTTAATGAAATTTGTTTATTCTTTTAGAACTCGAATAAATTCTTTATTAAAAAATAGAATTAAAGTGTTAAAAATCATTATTTCACTTTTGATTTCATTTATATTAATAATAGATTGTTAATTTTTGAAATTTTTAAAATATCCACTAAATAAATATGTACACTTTTCTTTTATCAAAAATTGAAGTTGGATCGCATTTATATGTAAATTTTTCAGATACGTTACATTTACATGGAGAAACAGTTCTTGTTTCAACAATTGTTGTAACGGCTCTAACTTTGTTTTTAGTATTAGGAACTCGTGATTTAAAGAAAGTTCCTGGAAACTTCCAAAACTTAGTTGAAGTAGTATATGATTTAGTAAAGAGTATTGCTTTTACTCAAATGGGACCATCATACTACACTCAATTTTTACCTTTTACTGCTACCATTTTTCTATTTGTCCTAGGTTCAAATTTAGCTGGTGCATTGATTCCATGGAAATTAATTGAAATTCCATCAGGAGAACTTGCTGCTCCAACAAATGATATTAATACGACAGCTTGTTTAGCAATTTTAACATCAATGGCATATTTTGGTGCTGGATTTAAAATTAAAGGAATTGGATATTTTAAACGTTATATTAAACCAGCTCCTTTCTTTTTACCAATCAACATTGTTGAAGATTTCACAAAACCTCTTTCATTAAATTTCCGATTATTCGGAAACGTTGTTGCAGATGAATTAACAGTAACGGTTATTTGTTCTTTAGTACCTTTAATTATTCCTCTTCCTATCATGATGTTAGGATTATTTGCTAGTTCTTTACAAGCTCTAATTTTCGCAACTTTAGCTTCGGCTTATATTGGTGAAGTTATTGAATAAATAAAGACTTTCATGAAATGTGTTAATTGTTTGAAATAAATTTTTTCAAAATTTTTATCTTATGGTAGATTCTACAATTGCTGGTGCTTCTGTTATTGCTGCTGCTATTGCTGTTGGTTTTGCTGGTCTTGGGCCTGGTATCGGTCAAGGAAATGCTGCTGGTCAAGCTGTTGAAGGGATTGCTCGTCAACCTGAAGCTGAAGGAAAAATCAGAGGTACTCTTTTATTATCTTTAGCTTTCATGGAATCTTTAACAATTTACGGTTTAGTAGTTGCTCTTTCTGTACTTTTCGCAAATCCTTTCGTAGGATCATAAATTTTTCCTAGGAAAATATTGGGGTTGACTGTTAAAACAGTCAACCCTTTTTTCCATTTTTATTAATTGAGAAACGTCTACATACTTATGAATTTCCCCGTAACTTTTCTTCTCAATGCAGGTGGTCTTTTTGACTTCGACTTAACTTTCGTCGCAGAAGCAGGACTTTTTATCTTTTTAGCTTTGATTGTTACTTTCGTCTTTATTTCCCCAATTTCTAAGCAATTAGATGAACGTGCTGAATTTATTAACTATACGTTACGTAAAGCTACTATCTTACTTACTTTTGGATATGAAAAGTTAGTTGATTGTGTAGGATTATTAACAGAAGAGATTGGAGAAATGAATCGTCAAATTAAACTTACTCGAAATTATACAACTTCGAATTTTGAAACTGAGGTTGCTCATGTTCAAAAAGAAAATTTAAAAATTTTAAGCAAGTTAAAAGGAGATCTTTCAATTAAATCTGCATTTATTTTCTCAAATATTACAACGGATTTAGTTTCTTTAACAGATAAATTTTTTGCGAAAAAATTCCAATCTGCATCTTAATTTTCATATTATTTAATTGAACTATATTTATTACCATTATGAATTGGAACTTATTTTCGTTTTTTTTGAATAATGAAGAAGCGGAAGCTTTTTTCCAACTAAATCCCGATATTTTAGAAACAAATGTTATCAATATTGCTATTTTAGTTGGTCTTTTAGTCTATGGAAATAAAGTTTCTTTCAGTCCAAGTCTAGAAAATCGTCAAAAAGAAATTATTCAAACTATTGAAAATGCTCAAAAAGATGTTGTAAATGCATCGAATTATTATTATTTAGCAGAAAAAGGATTTACACAAAGTTTATTCTGGTTACAATCTTGGAAAAGTTTGTATGAAAAAGACAAAGTGGAAATCGTAAATAACAAATATAAAGTAGTAAAAGCTGGTTTAACTGAAACATTTGCTACTACAGAAAATTTAATTAAAAATTTTGAAAATAAAGCTTTTGTATCTTTACAAAGATATATGATTTTTGTAACAGCAAGCCGTATTTTACGAAAATTTTTATTCTTATCAGAAGCTGAACAAGCTAAACTGATTGAAGTCACTATTTCGAAATTAGGAGGATTTAAAAAGTGAGTTTTACTAAAAAAGTAGTTACGACTTATGCAAAATCATTATTTCAAAATGTGAACAATTCTAAATCTTCAAAAGAAGCTTTTGAAGTTTCAAGAATTACATTAGCAGAACAAAAATCATTTTTACCTAATGTATACATTATTGGAGAAGAATTATTATTGATTCGTTCTACATTATTGTCATCAAAAAAAGTAAAAGATTTTTTTAATAATCCAACATATGGTGAATCTCAAAAATTAGAAGTAATTTTTAATATTTTCCCTGGATTAACAATTACAATGAAATCTTTCTTAAAAGTATTAACAGAACGTAGTCATTTATCTTTAATTCCAGAAATTAGTGATGAGTACAATCGTCTTCTTTTAAAATTTAAACAATCAACTAATGTACGTCTTGTTATTGCAAGTATGTTACAAGAAAGTTATGGTGGATTACTATTAAAAACATTAAAAGAATTAACAAATTCGAAAGAAGTTCTTTTAAGTCTTTCTTATAATCCTAAATTATTAGGTGGATTAATCATTGAATACAATTCTACATCTGTAGATGCAAGTATTTTAAAAGAATTTAGTTTATTCTTTAACGAAATTTAATTCTTTCAAGATCACTTTTTATCATATTAAGATTTGCTTCCAAAAATTAAAATATTCATCGTATAAAATCCTTCAAAAAAGATACTGCATATGAAAAATGTAAGCCAATTAACTAATTTTGTACAAAATAAGTTAAATGAATATACTGAAACAACAACAAGAACAGCTGATGTTGGAATTGTTTTACAAGTTGGAGATGGAATCGCTCGTATTTTCGGTTTAGAAAACGTAGCGTCTGGAGAACTTTTAGAATTTGAAGACCAAACAGTTGGAATTGCTTTAAACCTTGAAACAAGTAACGTTGGTGCCGTTTTAATGGGTACAGGACGTAATATTAAACAAGGAAGTACAGTAAGAGCTACAGGAAAAATTTCTCAAATTGCTGTAGGACCAGACTTATTAGGTCGTGTTGTTGATGCATTAGTAAATCCAATTGATGGAAAAGGAAGTGTAACTTCAACAGAAACACGTTTACTTGAATCTCCAGCACCAGGAATTATTGCTAGAGAATCTGTTTCTGAACCTTTACAAACAGGAATTGTTTCGATTGATGCAATGATTCCAATTGGTCGTGGACAACGTGAATTAATCATTGGTGACCGTCAAACTGGAAAAACATCTATTGCTTTAGATACAATTATTAATCAAAAAACAGAAAATGTAGTTTGTGTTTATGTTGCTATTGGTCAAAAAGCTTCAACAGTTGCACAGGCTGTATCAACATTAGAAGAAAAATCTGCTTTAGGATATACAGTTATTGTTGCTGCTAACGCAAGTGATCCTGCAACATTACAATATTTAGCACCATATACTGGAGCAACAATTGCAGAATACTTTATGTATAAAGGAAGAAGTACTCTTGTAATTTATGACGATTTAACAAAACAAGCACAAGCTTATCGTCAAATGTCATTATTACTTCGTCGTCCTCCTGGTCGTGAAGCTTTCCCTGGTGATGTATTCTATTTACACTCACGTTTATTAGAACGTGCAGCAAAATTAAGTAAAGAATTAGGAGGAGGAAGTATGACAGCTCTTCCAATTATTGAAACAGAAGCAGGTGACGTTTCAGCTTATATTCCAACGAATGTAATTTCAATTACAGACGGACAAATTTTCTTATCAAAAGATCTTTTCAACTCTGGTATTAAACCAGCTATTGATGTTGGGATTTCTGTTTCTCGTGTAGGATCAGCAGCACAAATTAAAGCTATGAAACAAGTTGCAGGTAAATTAAAACTTGAATTAGCTCAATTTGCAGAATTAGAAGCTTTCTCTCAATTTGCTTCAGATTTAGACAAAGCTACTTTAGCACAATTAGCACGTGGACAAAGATTAAGAGAATTATTAAAACAACCACAAAGTTCTCCAAAATCTGTTGAAGAACAAGTTGCTATTATTTATGCAGGAACAAATGGATTCTTAGATGCTTTACCTGTTAATTTAGTATCACCGTTTGTTACAGCTTTACAAGAATACGTTATGGTAAAAGACACAAGATTCTTCAATTTAGTAAAAGAATCTAAAAAACTTGCTCCAGATTCAGAAGCTTTATTAAAAGAAGCAATTGCAAAAGTTACTCAAGAAATTCAAGCTAGTTAATCTTAATTACATGAATAATACTTTTAGTAGTATTATTCATGTAAAAATGCATTGTACCCTTCTTTTTCTAAATGATCCACTAATTCCATATTTCCTGTTTTAACAATTTTTCCATTGATCATAATATGAACAAAATCTGGTTTTAAATATGTCAAAATACGTGGGTAATGAGTGATTACAATTAAAGAAGCTTTTTTGTCTAAATTATTAACAATTCCCTCACAAATAATTTTTAGCGCGTCAATGTCTAATCCCGAATCAATTTCATCTAAAATTACAAGTTTTGGATTTAATAAAAGCATTTGTAGAACTTCATTACGTTTTTTTTCTCCTCCTGAAAAACCTTCATTTAAATTTCGATTTAAAAACTCGTTTTTCATTTGTAATTTTTTTAAATAAACTTGTGTTAATTCCATAAATTGTAAAGGATCTAATTCAGCTTCTTTAAAATATTTTTGTTTTTCATTGTAAGCAATTCTTAAAAAATCATAATTAGTTACTCCCGCAATTTCAATTGGATATTGAAATGCTAAAAATAAACCTTCATGAGCTCTAGTTTCAGGAGCTAAATCTAATAAATTTTGATTTGAGAAATTAATTGTTCCTTGGTCTACTGTATAAGAGGGATGACCTGCTAATACTTTGGATAAAGTACTTTTTCCAGAACCATTTGGACCCATAATTACATGAATTTCACTTTCATTTACTTTCAAATTGAAATTTTTGATAATTTCTTTTTCTTCAATTGATGCATGTATATTTTCAATATCTAAAATTAAATTCATATTAACCTACTGTTCCTTCAAGTTTTAAAGATAATAACTTATCAGCTTCGCTTGCAAATTCCATGGGTAACATAGTAAATACATCTTTACAAAAACCACTAATTAACAAACTTACTGCATTTTCAATACTTATACCACGTTGAATCAAATAAAAAAGTTGTTCTTCACTTACTTTAGAAATTTTTGCTTCATGTTCAACAATTCCTGTAGAGTTCCAAATATCTAAATAAGGATAAGTAGAAGCCATTGATGAAGAACCAATTAGAAAAGAATCACATTGCGAAAAATTACGAGAATATGAAGCATTTGAGGCAATCTTTACTAATCCCCGATAAGAATTTTTAGATGATCCACAAGAAATTCCTTTTGAAATAATTTTACTACTTGTACGTTCTGCTAAATGAATCATCTTTGTTCCAGTATCTGCCTGTTGATAATGATTTGTAAGAGCTACTGAATAAAATTCTCCAGAAGAATCCGCTCCTAGTAAAATACAACTTGGATATTTCCAAGTAATCGAAGAACCAGTTTCAACTTGAGTCCAAGAAATTGTGGAATTTTTTCCAATACATAATCCACGTTTTGTAACAAAATTATAAATTCCACCAATTCCTTTTTCATTTCCACTGTACCAATTTTGAACTGTTGAATATTTTATATTCGCATTTTCAAAGGCAATTAATTCTACAATAGCTGCATGTAATTGATTTTCGCTAAATTGCGGAGCTGTACATCCTTCTAAATAATTAACTTGACTATTTTTTTCAGCAACAATTAATGTTCTTTCAAATTGGCCAGAGTCTTTATCATTGATACGAAAATAAGTAGATAATTCTAATGGACAAATAGTATTTTGAGGAATATAGCAAAAAGATCCATCACTAAAGACTGCTGAATTTAACGAAGCAAAAAAATTATCGCCAGAAGAAACAACAGTTCCTAAGAATTTTTGTACTAATTCTGGATAATAAAGAATTGCATCTGAAATGGAACAAAAAATAACACCGGATTTTGCTAATTTTTCTTTATAAGTTGTACCAATAGAAACACTATCAAAGACAGCATCAACGGCTACATTCGAAAGTTTTTTTTGTTCATCTAATGAAATTCCTAATTTTTCAAACGTTTTTAAGATTTCAGGATCAACATCAGCTAGTGATTCAATTTTCTTTTTTTGTTTTGGAACAGAATAATAAGTGATTTGATTGTAATCTATTTCATTTATATTCAAGTTTGCCCAGTTCGGAAAGTCCATTTCTTTCCATTTTTTATAAGCTTTTAAACGAAAATTTAATAAAAAGGAAGGTTCTTCTTTCTTTTTTGAAATCAAACGAATAATATCATCATTTATTCCTATTGGAAATTGTTCGCTTTCAATTTTTGTTTGAAATCCATACTTATAAGGTTGGTTAATAACTTGATTGATTTCAAAATTAGTTTGATTCTTTTTCTCGTTCATAAAGTTAATTCTTGAATAGGTATATAATAAATTATAGTAATAAAAAAGAATAAACTTCTATAAAAGTCAATTCTTTTTATTTGAAAAGATGGGTAAATGGCGAAATTGGTAAACGCATCACACTCAAAATGTGACGACATTTGTTTTAAGGGTTCAATTCCCTTTTTACCCAAGGTAGAATAAATTAACTTTAGTTCATCATAAAAATCATGTATAATAATTTGCGTGGTACATATTGACAAACAATTTTAAACTTTATTATTTTGTTATGAAAAAACTATTAAAATCTACTTTAAGTACAGTTTTTGGGTTTGTAACAGTCTTCGCTCTTGTAGTATCTTCTTCTTCAGCAATTGAATTAGACGAAGCAACTCGAACTGTACAATTAAATTCAACAAAAACTGTAACTTTATCTCCTGAACAAGTAAAACGTGGAAAACGTTTATTTATTAATACTTGTAGTGTT
>Ga0209189_1000212_pt1 | contig 50606 bp, 49 predicted proteins | sample C_130820_EF_Meta_FD_187308 | JGI IMG/M metagenome (GOLD analysis project Ga0209189, IMG submission 187308) | Freshwater microbial communities from Lake Croche, Canada to study carbon cycling - C_130820_EF_MetaG (SPAdes) (version 3) | ecosystem: Environmental > Aquatic > Freshwater > Lake...
GTGCCAGGAACACGGTGTTGCGGGCGGGCACGTAGGTGACCGGGATCCCCTGCCCGATCGCCTCGTCGGACCGGCCCTTGGGCACTGCGATCGCCTGATCGACGAGCGCGCTGCCCCCGAACGCGGCGAGGTCCACCGGCAGGATCACATGGTCGGTGATCCCGAGGGCGGCGGCGACGGCCCGGGCGCAGTCGAGCTCGCAGCGGTGCCGCTGCCCGTAGTCGAGCGAGAGCGCGGAGAGCCGGTAGCCCGCGCGGCGTGCCCAGGCGGCGGCGGTGGCCGAGTCGAGCCCGCCCGAGAGCAGCACGACGGCGGAGCGTCCCGCGGCCGGCGGCGTTTCGGCGGCGGCTTTGCCGGGGTCCGGTTTCATGGCACACTCTTTTGCATCATGACCACTTCCCTGCCACGCCCGTCGCGCGACCAGCTGGAGACGTTCCCCAACCAGTTTCCAGGCCGCGACTACCTGATCGAGATCGTCTGCCCGGAGTTCACGTCGATGTGCCCGAAGACCGGCCAGCCCGACTTCGGCACGCTCACGTTCCGCTACGTCGCCGACGCCGTGTGCGTGGAACTCAAGAGTCTCAAATTGTATCTGCAGGCGTTCCGCAACGAAGGCATCTTCTACGAGAACGTCACCAACCGCATCCTCGACGACCTCGTCGCCGTGCTCCAGCCGCGGCGGATCACGCTGGTGGCGCACTTCACGCCGCGCGGCGGCATCAGCTCCAGGATCGTCGTCTCGCATCCGTCGGGGGAGCACCTGCCGGCTTCCGGCTGAATCCCTCCCCGTTCCCGGTTTCCCCTCCCCGTCCGAAAGGTTGCGTCCGCATGGCCAAGTCCGCGCCCGTCCTCCTCTCCGCCCTCGCCGACGAGGCGGCGTTTCACCTGACCGCCGTCGAGCAGTTCACGGCGCTGGCCGCCCTCGGCCTCGAGTATTACTCGTTGCGCCACATCGACGTCGGCAAGGGCGTGAAGAACGTCATGAAGTTGACGCTGCCCGAGATCCAGAAGCTCCGGCACCTCGAGGACGAGTACGGACTCAACGTGGCCTCGATCGCCTCGCCGATCGGCAAGGTCAAACTCGTGGACAAGGCCGACGGCACGAAGAACGTGTACGTGCCCTTCAAGCAGTATCTGGCCAGGGACGTGGCGCGGGCCTGCGAGCTCGCGCATGCCTTCGAGACGAAGCTCATCCGCGGGTTCTCGTTCTATCCGCCCAAGGGGGCCAAGCCGGAGGCGCATCTGGAGGAGGCCGCGGACCGGCTCGGGCAGATCGCCGAGGCCTGTCACCGCTCCGACCTCACCTTCGGCCTCGAAGTCGAGGCGAATCTCGTCGGCCAGACGGGCACGCTCCTCGCCGAGATCCACCGGCGGGTCAACCACCCCGCGCTGGTGCTCGTGTTCGACGCGGCCAACCTCACCGTGCAGGGTTTTTCCACCGCCGAGGTGTATCGGGAGTGGGAGGCGATGAAGCCGGGGCTCGGCTGGGTGCACATCAAGGACTACCGGAAGGTGTCGGGCAAGGCCCGCGGCAGGCACGTCGAGGAGGACGCGCTCGCGAACTTCGTGCCCGCCGACATCGGCGCTGGCGGCCACGAGAGGATCCTCGCGGATCTCAAGACGATGCTGCCGGCGCTGTCGAAGAGGCTGGAGAAGCGCGGCATTCCCGGCGTGTTCGTCGATCTCGAGCCGCACGTCCGCGGCGGAGGCCAGTTCGGCGGCACGAGCGGCCCGGACGGCATGGGGATCGCGCTGCGGGCGCTGTGCCGCGTGCTCGACAAGACGGGCGTCGCCTATCATCTCAGGGACTTCGACGATCTCCTCGCGGCCCGGGGCCTATGATCGCAGAGACCGAGCGGACCGAGCCCGGCAGTTACTTCGTCTCCAACTACCCGCCGTTCGCGCGGTGGAATACGGAGGCGGTGCCCGCCGTCCTCGCCGCCTTCGCCGCCCCGCCGACGTCGGCCCCGCTCGGCCTCTACCTGCACGTGCCGTTCTGTCGCAAGCGCTGCAAGTTCTGCTACTTCCGCGTCTACACCGACGTCGCCGCCGACGACGTGGAGCGGTATTCGCAGGCGCTCGGCCGCGAGGCGGAACTCGCCGCCGCGCAGGCCGCCGTGGCGGGGCGGCAGGTGAAGTATGTCTACTTCGGCGGCGGCACGCCGTCGTTTCTGTCGGTCAAGCAGCTCGACCGCCTCGTGGAGCGGTTGCACAGGAGCTTCGGCTGGGACGGCGCCGAGGAGGTGACGTTCGAGTGCGAACCGGGCACGCTCTCGGAAGCGAAGGTGCAGGCGCTCAAGCGGCTGGGGATGACGCGGATCTCGCTCGGCGTGGAGAACTTCTCCGACGCGATCCTCGAGGCGAACGGCCGCGCCCACCTCTCGGCCGAGATCGAGCGGGCGTGGGGCTGGATCAAGGCCGCCGGGTTCGCCAACACCAACGTCGATCTCATCGCCGGCATGGTGGGCGAGACCGACGAGTCGTGGCGGCGGACCGTGGAACGGACGCTGGCCCTCGACCCCGACAGCGTCACGATCTACCAGATGGAGCTGCCCGCCAACACCGTGTTCGTGCACGACGCGAAGACGGGCGGCGAGGTCGCCGCGGTGGCCGACTGGCCCACGAAGCGGCGCTGGGTGCAGGAGGCGTTCGAGCGGTTTCTCGACCGCGGCTTCGCGATCTCGAGCGGCTACACGGTCGTGCGCGACCCGGAGCGGGTGCACTTCCGCTACCGCGACATGCTCTGGGAGGGAAGCGACCTCGTGGCGCTCGGTGTGGCGAGCTTCGGTCATCTCTCGGGCGTGCACTACCAAAACGCGACGCATTGGGACGAGTACCTCGGAGCCGTCGAGTCGGGCCGGCTCCCGATCGCGCGCGGCCTCGTTCCCGCACGCCGCGACCTGCTCCTGCGGGAGGTCGTGCTCGGGCTGAAGCGGGGCTCGCTCGACGTGGAACGGCTGACGGCCAAGTACGGGATCGACCCCGTCGCGGAGTGGGCGCCCCAGTGGGAGTCGCTCGCGCGGGAGGGATGGCTGGCGGGGACGGGGCCGCGGCCCGTCCTGAGTCGGGCCGGCCTGTTGAGGGTGGATGCGCTGCTGCACCGTTTTTTCGAGTGACAACCGCGGCCGTTTTCGCCCAAGATACGGCGAATCCGACTCCAATCCTCCGGCGGCGGGCCTAGACTTGAAGCTCTGGAGGCCCGACACGTGGCAGCATCGACCGTACCCGTGAATTCGACCGACGCCGTTCCGCCGGCGATTCTTTCTCCCCGGCCGGCCCTGTCGTGCCCCGCAGAACGCTCGCAACGGGATCGGCTCCGGGCGATGGCTGCCGACCTCGTCGGCTCATGGCGGGCGGGAGGCATGCCAGCGGAGGTGCGGACCGCCGCGGGGCTGCGCCGCGAGGCGGAGTCGCTGGTGCGGCGGTCGGGCTGCCACGGCGAGCACGTCGGCTGGATGATGGTGACCATCGTCTCCGAGTATTGGCGCGAGCGGCTGGCAGCCGGCGCCTCGGGTCGCCGGCTGCTCCTGCTGCCCGATTGTCCAGCCGCCCCCTCCGCGGGAACCGACTCCTCCCTGCCCCACGTCTGCGGCCCGTCGTGTGCGATCGCGACGATCTGGTCGGCCGCCCGGGAGAGCGGCTGGGTGGTCGAGTCCACGGAGCGGGCCGTGCCGGCCATCGGGTCGCTGCTCACGGGGCAGTACGACGGCATCCTCGGCGTCGCGAAGCTGGCACACCTGGAAAAGGCGTTCGCGATGCTGCCGGCATTTTCGCTGCCGATCGCGGCGGTGCCCTATGACCCGGAGCGGGCCGCGGCGGCCGGCGGAGGGTGTGGTGGCGCCCAGGCGGCTGCGACGCTCGACGTCGATTGGGTGCTCGGCTTGCTGGGCGTCGCGGGTGGGGCGGCCGTCGCGGTCGGCGACTATCTGCCCCTGCTCCGCGAGGCGGCCGAGATGTTCACCCCCTCGGCGCTGGCGGCGGTCGCCACCGGATGCGGGCTCCCCGAGGCCCTCGGGACGACTTCGGCGGCAGGTTCGCCGTGGGTGCCGATGGACGCGACGGCGGCGATGTCGAGCGAGTATCTCACCCGCGGCGGCAAGTTTCTCAGGCCGTTCATCGCCCTCGCGGCGTTCGATGCGATCGTGTCGGATCGGGTCGGTGCGGCGCCGCTGGAGGCGGCCGCGCCGCGGGATGCGGTCAAGGCGGCGGCCGTCGCGATCGAGATCTTTCACAAGGCCTCGCTCATCCACGACGACATCGAAGATGCCGACACCATGCGGTACGGCCGGCGCACGCTGCACCTCGAGCATGGCGTTCCGCTGGCCATCAACGCCGGCGACTACCTGCTCGGACTGGGCTACAGGATCGTCGCGAGCCTGCCGAAAACCTCGGCGGCGATGCAGCGCGATCTGGTGGCGATCCTGTCCGACGCACACGTCAGGCTGGCCCGGGGACAGGGGGCGGAGCTGTGGTGGCGGGATGCGGCGGACAAGCGGCTCTCGCCCGCGGAGGCGCTCGAGATCTACGGGCTCAAGACATCACCCGCGTTCGAGGCGGCGCTCGCCATGGGCATCCGGCTGACCGGGATCCAGCCTGCCGAGGCCGGAGCGATCGCGAAGTACGCACTCCACGTGGGGAACGGCTTTCAGGTGTTGAACGACCTCAAGGATTGGTCCGGCGACCTCGAAAACGACCGGCGTGCGGCCGGAGATCTGCTCGGCGGACGGCCGACCGTGATGTGGGCGCTCGCGCTCGAACGGCTCCCCGGGGACGCGGCGGCGCGGCTCGCGGCGGTGGCTCGCGAGGCCACGGCGGCGAACGATCCGGCTGAAATGTCCGCCGCCCTCACCATGGCTCGCGACCTCTACCGGCAGGCGGACGTGTTCGCTTGCGCGGCGGCGATCGTGTCGGAGCAGCGTCGGCTTGCCGCCGCCGCCGCCGCCACGTGCCGGCACCGATCGCTGCGGGACGTGCTGGAATTCCTGCTCGATCTGGCGGTCCCCGAGCAGGCCGCGGACCTCGTGTGCGGCGCCGAAGCGACCGCATGAACAGCCGGTGAGCGGTGCATGATGAACGCCCCGCCTGAAGATGCAGACCCGGCTGCGAGGGCCGATCGGCTGGTGCGGTTGTTTCACCCCGACGCCGGGGCGTTCGGCAGGCTGACTGCGGTCGATGCGGCGGACGTGCCGGAGCCGTTTCGCGGGTTGCTCGATCACACGAGCCACATGACGGTGGCGATGGAGAGGTTCCACGGTGGCCCGGTCACGGTCGAGGCCGTGGCCGTCCACGCGGACGGCGGCGGTTCGGCGGATGGCCGCGTCTGGTACGAACGCGAGATCGTCCTGCGGTCGACCGCGGGCCGTCTCGTGCAGCACGGCATCGTGCGGATCGATGTCGGCCGCGTGGCGCCGGCCGTCGCCGCCGAGATCCGCGCGGCGACCCGGCCGCTGGGCCGGATCCTGATCGAGGCCGGCATGCTGCGCGAGGTGCAGCGGGTCGGCCTTCTGCGCGTGGAGGCAGGCCCGGAGTTTCAGGCGATTCTGGGGCTCGACGGGGCCGCAGAGGGGCCGCTGCGACAGACGTTCGGGCGGGTGGCGGAGATCGCGCTCGATGGCGTCCCTGCGGTGGAGTTGCTCGAAATCGTCGTCCCCGGGTCTTTGCCGAAAGTGTTGCGGTGAAGCCGTTTGCGGCAGATGGAGCGATATTGACTCACTGCGCAAGATGGCTGTAGAGTCAGGTGTCGGGCAAGGATGGCAAGCAGGGCAGCGATGAATCGGGAGCTGGATGCTCCGGACGCTTCCCCCCCGAGAACTGGTTCCTGTCGGTCGGCAACAAGGCAACAAGGAGGCCTCGAATGCAAAAGACGGTGTATACGACTGGCGAAGCCGCCAAGATCTGCAAGGTGAGTCAGCAGACGATCATCCGCTGCTTCGACTCCGGACAGTTGAAGGGATTCAGGGTTCCGGGCAGCCGATTCCGGCGGATTCCGCGGGACCAGCTCTTCCTGTTCATGCGCGACAACGGCATCCCGACCGACGCTCTCGAGAGCGGCCGGCGGAAGATCCTCGTGGTGGACGACGACCAGGATCTCGTCGAGCTGATCACCGACGTCCTCGAACGGGATGGCCGGTTCGAGACGCGGAGCGTCAACAACGGCTTCGACGCGGGCATGATGGTCAAGGACTACCGTCCGGACCTGATCGTGCTCGACGTCATGCTGCCCGACATCAACGGCAAGGAAGTCTGCCAGCGGGTCCGCAGCGACTCCACGATGGACGAGGTGAAGATCATCTGCATCTCGGGCATGTGCGAGCCTGACAAGATCGAGGATCTCAAGGCCTCCGGTGCCAACGAGTTCCTGCAGAAGCCGTTCGAGGCCGAGGTGCTCGTCGATCGGATCTGCGGTCTGCTCGACATCGAGTCGGTGGCGGCGGGTTCCTGAGCGAATTCGTGTCGACGGGCGTCCAGCGCTCGTGGAGTGTGAGCGGTGTCGCAGGATTCCGGGGCATGGCTCGTCGTGCGGACTCGTTCCGCCGCGTCGGAAGCCGATGACACGGTCGCGTTGCCGGTCCCTCGCCAGGCCTGTCTGGGCCTGGCGAGGGCCGTGCTCGCGGGTGACGCCGACGCAGGGCGTTGGCGGGCCCTGTGCGGAGGCGATCAGGCAGTCTGCGCGTGGCTCGCCGCACAGGCCGAGGGCGCGGCCGCTCCGGCATTTCGGGCGACCGGTCCCTGGCCGGGGACGCAGGGGAGGCTTCTGGAGCGGTTGGCCCGGGATCTCGTCGTCGGGGCGCCGCCGACTCGCGACGCGTCGCGCACGGCGTCCGGCGAGCCGTCTCTCGAGGCGATGCTGCTCGTCGAGGCCGTCGATCGCATGGTGGCGCACGCCCGGGTGGCGGGTGATCTGGGCAGGGCCGTCGGGGTCGCGAGGCTCGAGGCCGCCCGCGAAATGGCCTACGGCGCCGGGCATGAGATCAACAATCCCCTCGCCAACATCGCCACGCGGGCGCAGTCGCTGCTGGTCGAGGAGCGGGATGCCGAGCGCCGCCGCCGCCTGGCGACGATCGTGGATCAGGCGTTTCGTGCCCGCGACATGATCGGCGGCCTGATGCTGTTCGCCCGGCCACCCAAGCCCGCCGTCGCGGCGGTGGAGGTCGCGGGGTTGCTCCGCGGGGTGGCCGATTCCGTCCAGGGGGTCGCAGCATCCAGGGGAGTTCTCCTCGAGGTCGCCCAGCCGATCGAGGCGTTGTGCGTCGTCGTCGATCGAGGTCAGGTGGAGGAGGCGCTGCGGGCGATCGCGACCAACGCGGTGGAGGCGTCTTCCGCGGGCGGCCGGGTGGCTCTCGTCGCTCGGGCTGTCGAGGAGAGCGAACGCGGGTGCGAGATCACGATCGTGGACACGGGCACGGGGATGGACGAGGCGACCGTCCGGCGTGCATTCGATCCCTTCTTCAGCGGCCGCGAGGCCGGCCGCGGCGCCGGCCTCGGACTCTCCAAGGCATGGCGGTTCATCGAGGCCAGCGGTGGCGGCGTGATGATCGAGTCGCGGCCCGGTGGCGGCACGAAGGTCACCGTGACGTTGCCCGCTCCAGTCGCCGGCAGGGTTTGCCCGGTTTCGCCAGCCTGACAGGCCTGTCGTTTCGTCGGCGACCGGACTTGTCGGTGTTTCCGGCTTTCTCTATCCTCCGCCCGTGATGGAATTCGGGCTCATGGTTTGGAGCCTGAGAGTTTGGAGCATGGATGCCCCTATGAGTTACGACGCTTCGTCTGCCCCGGGGCAGACGTTCGCCCCTGCATGGCGACCGGCCGACACCCAAACGGCAACCCACGGTGAGGCCGGTGGTGCGAACCCCGCGGTTTCCGCACCGCGGATCGTGCATGCATCGGTCGCCGGGTCGCGGTCGCGACGCGATGTGTTGCGAGACATTTTCGACCTGCCCGGGCCGCGGGGGGATGGATCGCCCGCTGGATTCGACGGCGAATTCGTCGCGGACGCGATGCTGCGGACCGCAGGCTGGCTGTTTCAGCGGCAGGCGATCGACGGCCATTGGCGCGGCCCGCTCGAGGGTGACACCATCCTGGAGAGCGAATATCTCCTGATCCTCGCCTGGTCCGGACGCATGTCCGACCCGCACGCTCCCGGAGCCTGCCGGCGCATCCTTCACGAGCAGCTGCCGGCGGGCGGCTGGGCGATTCATCCCGGCGGGCCGGTGGATGTGAGCGCGAGCGTGAAGGCCTATCTGGCGCTCAAGATCTTCGGGCACGATCCCGCCAGCGAGCCGCTCGTGAGGGCGCGCGGGGCGATCGCCGCGGCGGGTGGTCCGTGGGCGGTCAACAGCTTCACGAAGTTCTATCTCGCCCTCCTCGGGCAGATCCCCTACTCGGCGTGCCCGGCCGTGCCGCCCGAGATGGTGCTCCTGCCGGGCTGGTTTCCCGTCAACCTCGATCGCGTGTCCGCCTGGTCGCGCACGATGATCGTCCCGCTCTCGCTGATGTGGGCGTTCAAGCCGGTGCGCACGATTCCGGACGACCGGGGCATCGCCGAGCTCTTCGCGGACGCCGATCGGCGCCCGCTCCGGCACGCCGGCCGGCGCGACGGCTGGGCCGTCTTCTTTCGGGGTGTGGATCGCGTTCTCAAGGCGTGTGATGCACTCGGGCTGCGGCCGCTGCGGAGCCGTGCGGTGATGGCGTGCCGTCGCTGGATGCTGGAGCGTTTCTCCGGCAGCGACGGCCTGGGGGCGATCTTCCCGCCGATCGTATGGAGCATCGTGGCGCTGCGGGCCATGGGGTGCGACGACGATTCGCCCGAGGTGCGGGAGTGTTGGCGGCAGCTGGAGCGGCTGGTCGAGCCTCAGCCGGATGGCACCACGCGCATCGAGCCCTGCCGATCCCCGGTCTGGGACACGGCCATCGGTCTGCGGGCGCTCGCCGATGCCACGATCGTGGAGGGAGCGGCCGCCGAGGGCACCGGCCATGCGCGGCGGCTTGCCCAGGCGGTGGACTGGCTGCTCGACCGCGAGGTGCGCACGCCGGGCGACTGGGTGGAGTCGGCCGGCAAGGCCGTGCCGTCCGGCTGGTGTTTCCAGTATGCGAACCGCTTCTATCCCGACGTGGACGACACCGCGATGGCGTTGATCGCCCTGGCCACCTGGCGGCAGGCGGTGGGCGAGGCGGAGGCGGTGACCCCGGACGGTCGGCGCCGCCTGGCGCGGATCGGGGCGGCCGTCGCGAGGGCCGTGCCTTGGCTCGAGGCGATGCAGAATCGAGACGGGGGCTGGGGCGCGTTCGATCGCGACAACGACTGCGAGTTGCTGTGCCGCGTGCCCTTCGCCGACCACAACGCGATGATCGACCCCAGTTCTCCCGATCTGGCCGGGCGGGTGCTCGAGGCGTTCGGCAAACTCGGCCTGCGGGTCGGGCACCCTGCGGTCGATCGCGGCATCGAGTATCTCCGGAGCCAGCAGCGGCCCGACGGCGCGTGGTTCGGCCGGTGGGGCGTGAATTACGTCTACGGCACGTGGCAGGCGATCGAGGGCCTGCGGGCGGTGGGGCTCGGTGCGGATGATCCGGCCGTGTCCTGCGGCGCCGACTGGCTCGCGAGTCGGCAGCAGTCGTGCGGCGGCTGGGGTGAGACCTGCGAGAGTTACGCCGATGAGACGCTGGCTGGCGTCGGGCCGCCGACGGCCTCGCAGACGGCCTGGGCCGTCGCGGGGCTCGTGGCCGCCGGGCGGGCCGCGTCGCGCGAGGCGCGGCGCGGGGTGCGATGGCTCGTGGAGCGACAGACCGAGGACGGCGCCTGGGAGGAACGCGAGTTCACCGGCACCGGATTTCCGAAGGTGTTCTACCTGCGGTACCACTTCTATCCGATCTATTTCCCGCTCATGGCCCTGGCACGCTTCAGCCTCGTGCAGCGCACGGCGGGCGGCGGGCGGATCATCCGGGAGCGTGTGGCATGAGCGTGCCGGTCGGACAGATGATGTCGGTGCTTCGGCACGTGGCGGTCCAGCGGTTGCGGGGCAACCACCGGTATCCGCTCGTGCTCATGCTGGAGCCCTTGTTTCGCTGCAATCTCGCGTGCGGCGGCTGCGGCAAGATCCAGCATCCCACCGAGGTTCTCCGGTCGCACCTCACGCCCGAGCAGTGCTTCCGGGCCGTGGACGAATGCGACGCGCCGATCGTGTCGATCCCGGGCGGGGAGCCGCTGCTGCACCCGCAGATCGAGCAGATCGTGGCGGGCATCGTGGCCCGCAGGAAGTATCTCTATCTGTGCACCAATGCGATCAAGCTCGAGGAGATGCTGCCCCACTTCAGGCCGTCTCCCTACCTCGCATTCTCGGTGCATCTCGACGGCCCGCGCGAGGAACACGATCATGCCGTGTGCCGCGAGGGCGTGTTCGACATGGCCGTGTCGGCGATCAGGGCGGCCCGCACGGCGGGCTTCCGCGTGACGACCAACTCGACGCTCTTTTCCGATGCGGATCCGCAGCGCTACCGCGCGTTCTTCGACGAGGTGATGGGCCTCGGCGTGGAAGGCATGATGATCTCGCCCGGCTACTCCTATTCGAAGGCGCCCGATCAGGAGCACTTCCTCCGGCGGCAGCGGAGCCAGTCGCTGTTTCAGCGGATTCTCGCCGACGCGCCGGCGCGCTGGAAGTTCAACCAGTCGCCCGTGTTTCTCGAGTTCCTGAAGGGCGCCTGGGATCTGGAATGCCGTCCGTGGGGCACTCCGACCTACAACCTGTTCGGCTGGCAGCGGCCCTGCTATCTGCTCGACGAGGGGTATGCGAAGACCTTTCGTGAGTTGATGGAGGAGACCGACTGGGACGCGTACGGTCGGGCGAGTGGCAACGCGAAGTGCCAGGACTGCATGGTGCACTGCGGCTACGAGCCGGCTGCGGTGGAGGCGACGTTCGGGTCGCTCGGTGGCCTGCTCGCGACGGCTCGGCTCATGTTCTTCGGACCGCCGCGGTCGAAGGCTCCGGCGCCCGCCCCCCAACCCGCTCCCGCCCATCGCGTGCAGCCGAACGGGTTGCCGGCCCTGCCGATCCTCGATCGAGTGGCGTAGCGGGCCTCAGCTGCGGGCCACGCGTGCCGCTTCGAGGGCGGCCCCGCGGGCTCCGGCGGTGTCGCCGTCGGGGATCACGTGCAGCGGGATGCCCGCCTGTTCGCTCCGCTGCGACGGCATGCCGGCGCGGATCTCGTCGAGGAACCAGCCGCGGAAGTCGTGAGACGCCTCGATCGCACCTCCTCCGACGATCAGGGCGTCGGGATCGAAGACGTTGATCATCTCGTCGAAGAACAGGCCGAGCGCCCGGGCCTGAACCTGGAAGATCGCGCGGCACATCGGGTCGCCATCGGCGGCCAGGCCGCGGACCCGCTTGGCCGCCTCGGCCGGGTCGAGGCCGGCGAGCCGGTGGCCGGGCGTCTTGGCGAGGAAGTGCGGCAGGAGCGTGCGCCGGATGGCGGTCAGCGAACAGAGCGATTCGAGGTCCCCGATCCGACCGCAGTTGCAGGCGGGCGTGATGTCGCCGATGCCGGGGATGGAGTGGAACGGGATCAGCACGTGCCCGAGTTCGCCGCCGAATCCGAGGCGGCCGGTGACCACGTGGCCGTCCACGATCACCCCTCCGCCGAGCCCCGTGCCGATGATCGCGGACAGGCTCGTGGCGCGGTTGTCGGACCCGAAGAGCGAGACGTGGCCCCAGAGGGCGGCGGCGTTGCCGTCGTTGAGATAGACGCAGGGTCGGCCGAGCCGCCGCTCGACGCCTCCGCGGATGTCGAATCCGGCCCAGTCGGGATGGATGAAGTTGGTGGAGCCGCGGCTGCTCAGGACGCCTTTCGCGGAGGCGGGGCCGGGCGTGTCGAGGCCGACGGCCACGACCTGTCCGAGGTCGATCCCCGCCTGTCGGGCCGCCGCATCGAGTCCATCGGCGATCTGCGTGAGGCAGACCTCGGGGCCGTCCACGCTGCGGGCGGGATGCTCGCAGAGTCCCTCGATGCGGAAGTGGCCCGCCTCGTCGAGAAACGTGTAGTTGATCGCCGTGCCGCCGAGGTCGATTCCGGCCACGAGTCGCATCGCGTTCATGCTGGCACCTGGTCGAGAAGGCCTTTTCGCACCCGGCCCACGATGGCCTGGAGCCCGCGGGACCGCATCATGCCGAGAACGTCGGACAGTCCCATCCGGTCGAGGATATCCTCGCCCAGGGCGGAGGCTTCCGCCGGCGGACGTCCCGCGACGACCTCGGCGAGGATGGAGACGAACCCCTTCACCGTGGGAGCCTCGGGCGCCACCTCGGCCACGAGTCGGGCGCGGCCGGCATCGGACTCCATCCAGAGGAACACGGGCGTCTGGCACTCGTGCACGCGCCGGTCCTCCGCCTTCTTGCGGGCCTCGTATTCGGCTGGCAGGGGAGGCAGCCCCTTCGCGAAATCGACGAGCAATTCGAGTTTCTCGCGACCGTCGAGGTCGGCGAACTCGGCCACGATCGCGGCGATGCGTTCCTGCACCGTGGGCATGGAGGAGGCTGGCGTCAGGAGTCGGTGGAAGCCGCCGGGGCGACGAGCCCGCCCGGTTCGGCGCCCTTGGCGATCGGGACGCGGACGCAGTTGCCCCACTCCAGCCACGATCCGTCATAGTTTTTCACGTTGCCGAAGCCGAGCAGGTACTTCAGCACGAACCACGTCAGGCTCGATCGCTCGCCGATCCGGCAGTAGGCGATCGTGGGGGATCGCCGCTTCATCTTCAGTTCCTTGATGTAGAGCTTCTCGAGCTCCTTCACCGTCTTGAACGTCCCGTCTTCGTTGCAGTTCATCGGCCAGGGCACGTTCACGGCCCCCGGCACGTGGCCGCCGCGGCAGGCGCCTTCGTTGGGGTAGTCGGGCATGTGCATCCGTTCGCCCCGGTATTCCTCGGGGCTGCGGACGTCGAGCAGCTGCCTGCCGGCCTTGCAGTGCTTGAGCACTTCGTCGCGGAGTGCCCGGATCGAGCCGTCCTGCTCGGCGGCCGTGTAGTGAGCCCGCGGCGGGCTCACCCGGTCGCTCGACCACGCACGGCCGTCGAGCTCCCACCGCTTCCGGCCCCCGTTCATGATCCGACACTTGTCGTGGCCGTAGAGCTTGAACACCCAGAAGGCGTAGCAGGCCCACCAGTTGCTCTTGTCGCCGTAGAACACGACGGTCGTGTCGTTGGAAATGCCCCGCTCGGCACAGAGACGTTCGAAGGCGGACTTGTCGATGTAGTCGCGGCAGGTGGCGTCCTGGAGGTCGGTGATCCAGTCGATCTCCACCGCTCCCGGCACGTGTCCCTGCACGTACAGGGCCCGGTCCTCGTCCGATTCGACGATCCGTACACCCGGGTCGTCGAGGTGGGCGGCGACCCACTCGGTCGAGACGAGCACTTCGGGATGAACGTAGTCTGCCATGATCGGACTCCGTGGGGCCGTGAACCGGGTGCATGGGATCGTAAGGCATGCCCGGCACACCTGCAACGAGGTCGCCGTGGCCGCGGGCCTTGCGTGCTTGTCACTTCCGGTAGGATTGGGCGGCAGTCACGCCCCCTCTTCCGCCTCGCCCGCACGGAGCGCCGCAGTTCGCACCATGGGTCCCGCGTTCATCTACCAGATCATCGACCTCACCAAGAAGTTCGGCCAGCGCGAACTCCTGAAGAACATCAACCTCGCCTTCTATCCCGGCGCGAAGATCGGGCTGCTCGGCCGCAACGGCGCCGGCAAGAGCACGCTCATGAAGATCATGGCGGGGATCGACAGGGAGTATGACGGCGAGGCCCGTCTGGCCGACGGCTACACCGTCGGGTATCTGGAGCAGGAGCCGAAGCTCGATCCGAAAAAGACCGTGTTCGAAAACGTGATGGACGCGGTGGATCATTCCCGGGCCGTGCTGCGGCGGTTCGAGGAAATCAACGCCCGGCTCGGCGAGCCGCTCGACGACAAGGAGATGGAGAAGCTGCTGGCCGAGCAGGCGACCGTGCAGGACGAGATCGACGCCAAGAATCTCTGGGATCTCGACCGGCAGGTGGAGATCGCGATGGACGCGATGAACCTGCCGCCGGGCGACTGGGCCGTGACGAACCTCTCCGGCGGCGAGCGGCGCCGCGTGGCGCTCTGCAAGCTGTTGCTCGAGAAGCCCGACCTGCTGCTCCTCGACGAACCGACGAACCATCTCGATGCCGAGAGCGTGAACTGGCTCGAGCGGCATCTGGCCGAATACATGGGCACGGTGGTGGCCGTGACGCACGACCGCTACTTCCTCGACAACGTGGCGAAGTGGATCCTCGAGGTGGATCACGGCCGGGGCATCCCGTTCGAGGGCAACTACTCGTCGTGGCTCGAGCAGAAGAAGGCCCGGCTCGAGATGGAGGAGAAGCAGGCGAGCACCCGGCAGAAGACGCTCGACAAGGAGCTCGAGTGGATCCGGATGAGCCCCAAGGCGCGGCAGGCGAAGAGCAAGGCCCGCGTGGCGGCGTACGAAAAGCTCGCCGCGGAGCAGGCGGCTGTGCGGGATTCGGAGATCGAGATCTTCATCCCGGCGAGCCGCAATCTCGGCGACCAGGTGATCGACGTGGACAACATCTCGAAGTCCTTCGGTGACAAGCTGCTGTTCGAGAACCTGTCGTTCAAGCTGCCGCCGGGCGGGATCGTGGGCATCATCGGACCCAACGGCGCGGGCAAGACCACGCTCTTCCGGATGCTCGTCGGGCAGGAGAAGCCCGACAGCGGCACGATCAAGGTCGGCTCGACCGTGGACATCGGATACGTCGATCAGAACCGCGACGCACTCGATCCGAACAAGACCGTGTTCGAGGAGATCTCGGGCGGCCACGACACGATCGAACTCGGCAAGCGGACGGTGAACGCCCGCAGTTACGTGGCCAAGTTCAACTTCATGGGGCCCGATCAGCAGAAAAAGGTGGGCACGCTCTCGGGCGGCGAGCGCAACCGCGTGCACCTGGCCAAGCTCCTCCGCGGCGGGGCGAACCTGCTCCTGCTCGACGAGCCGACGAACGACCTCGACGTGGACACGCTCCGGTCGCTCGAGGAAGGTATCTCGAGTTTTGCGGGGTCAGTGGTGGTGATCACGCACGATCGCTGGTTCCTCGACCGCCTTGCGACACACATCATCGCCTTCGAGGGCGATGGCTACGTGCACGTGTGCGAGGGCAACTTCGAGGTCTACGAGCGGAGCCGCAAGGAGCGGCTGGGCGTGGACGCCGACGAACCGCATCGCTTCCGCTACAAGAAGCTCACGCACTAGCTTCACGCGAAACATCGGCATCCTGCCGATTTTCGCTTTCGCGGCTGCGGGGCAAGCCAAGGTTGCCCCGAGCCGCGGGCGGTCGCACCTCCGGGCGACCGTGGGGCAGCCGTACCGGTTGCCGACCATGCACGGCGGCCCCGATCCACCGCCTCACGCGGCATCCCGGCGAGATGGGCGAGGTCGAGGTGCAGTCGTTCCTGACGAGCCTGGCCGTGCGCGACCACGTGGCGGCATCGACGCAGAATCAGGCCTTGGCCGCCCTGCTCTTCCTCTACGAGCACGTCCTGGGCCGTCCGCTTGATCGAATGCAGGGCATCGTGCGGGCTCGACGTCCCAGGCGGCTGCCGGTCGTGCTGACGCGAGATGAGGTCGGCCTCGTGTTGGACGGTCTGTCTGGCCGATCGTGGCTCGTGGGAATGCTGCTCTACGGCGCCGGCCTTCGGTTGCTGGAGGCCTTGCGGCTGCGGGTGAAGGACGTCGATCTCGAACGGGGAGAGCTCCTGATTCGCGATGCAAAGGGAAGCAAAGACAGGGTGACGATGCTGCCGGAGTGCCTTCGTCCGCATGTCGCTCAACTTCTTGCTCGCCAGCAGCGGGTGCACGCTCTCGAGGCAGCGGAAGGCGGCGGTCGCGTGATGCTGCCAGGGGCCTTCGCGAGGAAGCATTCTGCGGCCGAGCGTGCGTGGCCATGGCAGTGGGTATTTCCGTCAGAGCGAACTTTTCGGGACCGAGTGACGGGTGTGGTCTACCGGCATCACATCCACGAGACCGTGATTCAGCGGGCAGTGCACATGGCCGTGATTCAGGCAGGTCTCGTCAAGCGGGCATCGTGCCACACGCTGCGGCATTCGTTTGCGACGCATCTCTTGGAGGCTGGCTACGACATTCGCACGGTGCAGGAGCTGCTCGGCCACAACGACGTCAAGACCACGATGATCTACACGCATGTTCTCAATCGCGGCGGCCAAGGTGTTCGCAGTCCGGCCGATATGCTCGGCCAGCCGAAGCAGATGCCACCGCCGAAGTCGTTGATCAGTGGTTCGTCGAAGGTCGACGGCTCTGCGTTCGAGGCCACGGAGCCTGAGGCACCAAAGAGATGATTCACATGCAGATAAGCCGTATATGGGTCCGAATGCGTGGCGGAGCGTGTCAGAAGGCCCATGGCATAAGGCACTTGTGGTAACGAGCCAGTTGGCCCCGTTCGATTATCAAGACTCTGCAAAAGCTATACTGGGCAAGAGAAATATTAGTTCGCCGAAACAATTCCGATGAACATCCCGATACTGCTTCTGCTGCTGTTGAATCTACCGCTATGGCTATGTTTGTGGATAAGAAGGAGGGGACTGCACCGTATAGCAGAAGGCCATCGGACGGCATCGGAACTCACCGGCGCCACGCACTGGGTGCTAGAAGCATCGCCGCCCCGCAGTTGGTCATCGACGCTCACTCTCAAGCTCGATGAACAGCCTTGGGGCGAATGCCGGTCGAGCCAACGTTGTGGCTTTGACCGCAATGTAGTGATTGAAGGCCGCTCGCTTGGCTTCCATCGCGACGCGGCAAAGCGTAGGTATACGCTCATCGATGAAACAAACAGTTGTGTGTTAGCTGAGGCGAACATCGGGGCCGATGGCAACTTTTACGCCCGTTGGACCCTTCGGCTGGGCGATCGACTGGGGCAAATGGTTTTGGTCACATCTTCATCCCTGCCTTATCCCGCATATAAGACCCTGCGGTCATGTCCGGACTCCTATTTCCCCCCGTTCGTAGTGGAGGAAGTCAATGCTGCTGCCTCCGACGCCGACGAGATGCTCGGTAGCCAGCATTCACAGACGCAGGTTCTTGCGATAGCGATGGGCCGTGGAAGTCTTACTAAAGGCTGGATTGTCTACGGAAGAAGGTCGCTTCATGCTGAGGATTTGGTGTTTATTGGCTTGCTCTACTCGCAAAAGCAGTCACTTAGATCGGAAGAACTAACGACGTCATAGTGAGCATGCCTGCTGTTATCACGATTTGGATGCAAAGGCGAACCACGCGATGCAATGGACTCGCGGGTAACGCCGTGGATGATGGATACCCGTTTGGCCGCGAGCCATTGATCTTTGACGTTCGCCGAAATAAAGCCGATGGCTGAGTACCTCATCCAGTTTGACGACGGCTTCTTGATTGGGTCGTTCAGACGCCACCGGGCTCTGCAGCCAAGTCGCATGGCCTTCAACGTCGTCAAAGTGTGTGCCGCCGTCCTCCTCGCGGTCGCGTGCCTATCGTCCGCTGCCCAAGGTTGGATCGGCATGGCCCTATTGTGGGCGAGTCTCATCACGGTGCTGGTGATGTCCCACCGAATCGACTACTGGCTCATTTGCCGCCGGTTTCGACACTCGCCCTACCGAGGCGAAACAGTCCGAACGGCCGTCAATCCTGAAGGCGTTCATTCAGTCGCGGGTACGCATGATGCGAGGTTTCAGTGGTCAGCCTACACGCGAGCGATCGGGCTGGGGGATGGAATCATGCTGTATCAAGGCCCATCAGTTTTTCAGTGGCTGCCAGATGCGGCTCTAGTGTCAGGGAATCGCCGGGACGTCGAGCAGGTCATTCGAGCGCATGTGCAAAGCTGCGGATTGGGCGAACCAACCGATGCAGCGGACTCGCGATAGAATCCTGCGGAGTGGTTAGCCCTGCGGTCGCCGGAACCGTTCGCCGAACCGCGGCAATTCCCCGGTGATGCCGTGGATTGCCGCCACAGAGCAGTCCGTGCGATAATGCCAGCATGACGACCCGCGTAGAGCAAATCGCCGAGCAAGTGAAGTCGCTTCCGCTGAGCGAGCGGGAGGAGCTTCTGGCCTGGCTTGCCGACTTCGAACTCGGCCAGGTTGATGCGTGGGATGAGGAGATCGCCCGGGATTCCCAGCCGGGCGGTCGGATGCAGCGCGTCCTCGATCGTGTTCGCCGCGACATCGTCGAGGGAAGGACGAAGCCGCTTGGCGAAGTCATCGACAACGAGTGACTTCTGGTCCGCGTATCGCGCGCTTCCGCCGGATATCAAGCGCCGGGCACGTGCGGCATATCGGCTTTGGCAGCGAGACCCTCGGCACCCGTCCTTGCGATTCAAGAAGTGCGGTGCGGTCTGGTCAGTTCGCGTTGACGCAGGCTATCGAGCCCTCGCCGTCTTGGAAGACGACACCTTCTTTTGGTATTGGATCGGTGACCACGACCAATATGAGAAACTTCTCGCCGAATAGCTCGGCCCCACCGCGGCGAACCACGCATTGGAGCGGACTCGCGATCATGCTCTGCGATGTGGATAGGTGAGCGGTCGCGAGCCGCTCAATGCAGCCGTTAAGCCACTTGGAATGCCGCGCCCCATATCACCAGCCATGCGCAGTTACCGTTGGCATCCGCCGTACTTGAGAGGGCGTTACGTCTTCGCTGTCGTCGCGGTTGCTGTCGCGATTGGCGGATGGCTGGCCCTACGCAGTGAGCCGGACTTGTTTCTGCGTATCCTCCCCATCGCTGGCGTAATCGTCGCAGTTGCCGCTCTCATTGAGCATGATACTCGCATAGACGCAGATGCACGCACCGTTGTGCGAGAAAGCCGGTTGATCGGAACTCTAGTCGTTTGGCTTTGGCATCATCCGTTGAGCGAGTTCACTGGAGTCACCACTCAGAGGGAATCCGAACCAGGCGAGTTCCACGACACCGTGTTCGTCGGTCTCCGGCGGCGCAGTGGGCGCCCCATGTGGGTTTCTTACTTTCACACAGGGGTCGGGCAGCCCAGCGTCGAGGCCAAGCTTGTTGCCCAGAGTCTCGCAGACACGACCGGATTACAGTTGGATCAGGACAAGACCTAACCAAGCGATGCAGCGGACTCGCGAAAAACTTCAGTGAAGTGGATAATCCCTTGGTCGCGAGCCGCTGATCGCCGGCGGTAGGTCACTTCGCACGTTTATGAAAATACTGTTCATCATCCTATTTGCGGCGGGCACACTTGTAGCGTCACTGGTCTGGCGTTCGCGTCGTGCACCGCGTGGCGGTGTGTTTTATTGGTGGTGCTTTGATGATGCTTCTCGCACACCTCGACACCGGGATAGTGCTGATGGTGTCAAAAGTGGGGGAGGCGGACTTTGAGTTCATGGCAACGACGTGGCCTAACCATGCGCTGCAGCGAACCGCGGCGGGCCGTCACGTTTGAACGCTGCCCGTCTCGTGGCCGCCGCCGCTCAGCTTTGCTCGTTAGGCCGTGCTAATGCCACACCCACTCTACGATCTGTTGCTGCGATTGGAGGATTCCAAGATCCCGTTCACGCTCTCGCGTAGCCGGAGCGACTCATTACTCGTCACGCTCACGCTTGTTGGTGAGCGAGTCGAAATCGACGTGTTCGAGGACGGCCATATGGAGGTGTGCCGCTTTACGGGCAGCGAAGACATCGTTGGCGGGGCCGAGGTAGTAGAGAAAGTGATCGCAGGTAGCCGAGAGTGAAGGGCCTAACCACGCGCTGGATCAGACGGCGGATAGAATCCAGCGGTGACGCAGAGTCCATGGTCCGCCGCTGATCAGCTCAGTCGTTAGGCCCGCGCATTCCTGTCCCGAGGTTTCACAACGCTGTGGTTCACGATCGTCGGCGAGAGTCGCGACATCGAGCCAATCGCCCTGGGCCGCTCAGTGCGCGTGCGGCTTCGGCTCCGCAAGTTGTACGGCGGCCTTCGGCGGCGAAAGCTCAAGGGGATAGCCGAGGTCCGGCTCCCGCATGGCACGCGACGCCTTGCCGAAGTACATTGGTATGAGTCGCATGGAATCGGGCGAAAAGAATTCAAAATCAAGCGTTTCGTAAAGGCGTAGCCATGCAGAAGTCCGCACGATTTGTGATCTGCGTCCGCAATGCAGGCGCTCCCGCATCGCTTGAGCTCCGAAAGGTGTATCGCCTTGTCCCGGATGCGGTGGCCGCTTCCGAAGGCCGTGTCCGAGTCGTCGACGAGTCTGGCGACGACTACCTGTATCCGGACAAGTTCTTCGTACCGATTGAGGTGCCGAAGGAAGCAGCTCGAGCGTTTGCGAAGCGTTCGGCCTAACCAGGCGCTGGATTAGACGGCGGTGTGCGTCCAGCGGCAATCGGAGTTCGTCGTCCGCCGCTGCTCGCCATCGTTCGCAGAATCGGGTCACGAGTTGTTATGTCGATCATCGTGGCATCCCTTGTCGTAAATGTGCTTGTCGCGGGATTCTTTGGCCTCGCGACCGGGTTCAGCCTGAACTCGATACTCCCCAAGCTGGACGTCGTGTTCGGGCCTGATACGCCCTCACGACGAATCCTGGCGTGCCTCTATCTGGCAATCGCTGCAGTGAGCGCCGTGGCTTTGCTGGCCGTGCCGCTGCGCATGAGTATTGTCGTCGTGCTCTTGCCGCTCCAGATTCTCTACAAGACGCTGACCGTATTGTTTGTCGCGGATCCGACGAATCCTGTTCCGTGGTGGAATCTGGTCATCTGTGCGCTTCATGCGGCATCATTGTGGGTTGCGTTCTCGGGCCAAGGGAGCCATTAGCCAGCGAAGGGCTGAGATCGAACCATGACTCGATTCAACTCGATCTTTGCGGCCGTCGCTGTGGCCTTCAGTTGCGGGTCTCGCGCCACTTCGGCCGCGGACAAGCCGAACATTGTCATCATCCTCGCGGACGACCTCGGCAACGCCGAGCTCGGCTACCGCGGCAGCAAGATCAAGACTCCAGACAGTGACACCCTGGCGAAGGGCGGTGTGCGACTCGAGGCGTACTACGGACTGCCGCTTTGCACTCCTGCCCGCGCCGCCTTGGTGACCGGCCGGTACCCGATGAGGCACGGGTTGCAGACGCCGGTCATCTTTCCCTGGCCGAATAGCCGCGGGTTCGACCACTTCTATGGGGAAAAGGAGAACGTCCGCAGCGGGCCTCCATGGCAGACTGCGCAGGTATCGTGAGAATGGAACGGCTGCCAAATCACCCGAGAGTCACGTCGTCGGACTTGGCGAGACTGACACTCGACCTCGCTTCTGCGCGCCGATTCGACAGCCAGTTCCGGCCGGCTCTTTTCGGGGGTATTGGGCTGGGCTGTACCTCTTTGTTGATCGGCTATCTTTTGTGTCGCACAGGCACGCTTCTTCCGGAGGTTGGCTGTGCAGTCGGTGCTGCTGGCGTGTTGCCGGGTTTGGCCATCGCCTTCATTGCGCACCGCCGCATGCTGCACGCTGCACCACTCTGCATTCAGAGCGGCCAACCGATGCACCCTTTTGTGGTCCAAGACCGTGAGCAGAACGACTGTATCGAGATTGCCTACATAGACTGGAAATCGGCTGCGTATTTTACAAAGTCGTATGTCGCGTGAGCACAGTCGAACGTCGCCTCACCGCGGGGGTGTGGGCCGCGGCCTCTCTGCGACGGTCACCAATGGAATGACGGCGACAGGTTGTGGTAGCCTTCAAGAACGGGGTTGGAGTGAGCCGGTTCTGTCGACTCTTGAAAGCACGTCCGCTGATGAAGAAGCAGTCCGACGACGTCTTCGAACGAGTGAATGAACGTGCTCTCCGGCTCGACCCAAAGGCCAAGTCCTTTCGACTCACGGGATTTCACTGGCGGGATGCACCGAGGTTGATGCTCGGCTTGGCCGCCTCTTTTATCCTGCTTGCCGGCATCAATCTGGCGTATGCGGCAGTGTTCGAAAAAGACCTGCTGTTCGACAAAGAGCGCCCGGATCCGCAGGAGGAGTTTCAAGTCGTCCAAGAAGGCGTGGCACTGGGCGAAGCCGTGACGCAGGCCATGCGAGAAGGGGATCAAGACGCTACCCAGCGGTGCCGGAAGAAATTCGACGAATTCATGGAAAGACACAAAGCCCGTCAGGTGCGCGAGGCACAGCGGGTGGTAGAACACGCGAACGCGGAAAAAGCCTTGAGGAAACGCTACGGTGCGGCGGCGCTAGGTCTGATCGTTGCTGGTCTTTCGCTGGCATTGTTTTCTCGCAGCCGTGTCGGACGCGGACAGCGCGGTTCAGCGTGAGGAGGACACCAGTGGCGAAGAAGCCTGCCGGGAAGGTCGCAACGCCGAAGCTTTTGTCCGGTGGCAATCCCCAGATTGCGAAGGGCTATGGCGACGAGCCTGTGCAGGCCTACATCGCTGCGATGCCCGGCTGGAAGTCCGAGGTGGGCCGCCGCATCGACGCAATCATCACGCGCGTCGTGCCCGACGTCCGCAAGGCGGTGAAGTGGAACTCGCCCCTGTATGGCGTCGAGGAGCATTCCTACTTCCTCGGCGTACACTGCCTGACAAAGTACGTGAAGGTGGCATTTGTCCGAGGGGCGTCGCTGACGCCGGCACCACCGGGCAGATCACAGCAGCGGAACGTCCGCTACCTCGACATTCACGAGGACGAGCCGCTTGACGAGGAACAGTTCGCCGAGTGGGTCGTGCAAGCCAGCCGACTGCCCGGTGAACGCATGTGAGGAGCGGGAGTGCGTGGAGCGAAGCGATGGAGCGCAGTCGCGATCGCGGCCCGTGACGTGGATAATCCCCTGGGCGGGAACCTTTTCATGCCGAAACCCATCGCAATCAGTCGGATGCCGCGGACGCGCACCGTGATCCTTGCCTTGGTCATCGCCGGGTGCGCGGGTTACGTCCTCGTGTCCGGAGGGAGCCTGCCCGAGCTCGTCGCCTCCCACTTCGATGCGGACGGGCAGGTGCGGCCGTGAAGGAGCGTAAAATGTCGCCGGAGCAGCCTCCGCCGCCCGACGTGCGGATCCTCGAATGTCGGGAAGAGGTGCACGGCGACGCGGTCCTCCGCATTCTCAACGCCGTGATCGCGGGGTCCACGGCGGTGTACGACTACTCGCCACGGACCACAGACAATCTGCGGGACTGGTTTACCGGAAAGCGGGCCGGACGGTTTCCGGTCATCGGCGCCGTCGACGCCGCCGGAGCCTTGCTCGGGTTCGCCACCTACGGACCGTTCCGCGCCTTTCCAGCCTACAAGTACACCGTGGAACACTCCGTCCATGTCCGTGCGGATTGCCGCGGCCTCGGAATCGGCACCGCTCTCATGCGGAGGCTGATTGCGATCGCGATCGAACAGGAGTATCACACGCTCGTGGGCGTGATCGACGCCGCCAACGACGCGAGCATCTCGTTTCATCGCCGGCTCGGGTTCACGCCGTGCGGCACGATTCGTGAGGTCGGCTTCAAATTCGGCCGCTGGCTGGACGTCGCGCTGTATCAACTCGTGCTCGCCACTCCGTCCACTCCCGTGGACGGGTGATGCGGCCGTCCCGCTCAGGCCATCGGGAGTTGCACGCCCGCCACTGCGGACCGCAATTCCCTGGGAAGTGGAAAGTACACCTCCTCCTCCCGGATCGCCCGCTCCTCCACCGTGGCGTCGAAACGAGCCCGGAGCCAACCGACGCAGTCCTGCACGACGCTCTCGGGAGCGCTCGCTCCGGCAGTGATCACGACCGTTTCATGGCCCGTGAACCAGGCCGGATCGATCTCGTCCGCGCCGTCGATGAGCACCGCGCGGATGCCGCGCTCGCGGGCCAGTTCCGCGAGCCGCTGGCTGTTCGAACTGTTCTGGCTGCCGAGCACGATCACCATGTCGGCCCCGTCGGCCAGGAGCCGCACCGCCTCCTGGCGGTTCTGGGTCGCGTAGCAGATGTCATCCTTCGGTGGCCCGACGATCTGTGGGAAACGCTCCTTGAGCCGCCCGATGATCCGTGAGGCGTCGTCCACGGAAAGCGTCGTCTGCGTGAGGTACGCCAGCCTGTCGGTCGGGCCGAACGGCAAGGCATCGACGTCGGCGACGCCGTCCACGAGCGTGAACGCCTCCGGCGCCTGGCCCATCGTGCCGATCACCTCGTCGTGACCCTCGTGGCCGATGAGGACGATGCGGTAGCCGGCACGGGCGTACTTGACCGCCTCGAGGTGCACCTTCGTGACGAGCGGGCAGGTCGCGTCGATCGCCCGCAGCCGCCGCTCCGCCGAGACGCGGCGGACCTCGGGTGCGACGCCGTGTGCCGAAAACAGGAGCACGGCCCCCTCGGGAACCTCCTCGACGGAATTCACGAACACCGCCCCTTCGCGCACGAATCGATCCACCACGTGCTTATTGTGGACGATCTCGTGATAGACGTAGACCGGGGTGCCGTAGAGACGGAGGGCGGTCTCCAGCGTCTCGATGGCCATGTTGACCCCGGCGCAAAATCCCCGCGGACCGGCGAGCAGAATCCTCATGGGCATTGGTTTCCCGCTATGATGACGGAGGGAAATCTAGATTAGAGCATCCGATCCGAGGCGGCCAGAGAGCGTTCCCAATGTCCAGCGGCCCGTTGGTCCGATCGATCGCCGCGACATGTCGCCCGGCGGCCGAACGCCGCGACCCGGCCCCGTGGAGCATGGCGGCCGTCCCGCTGGATGGCGACCTCGGGGCAGCCCGGGCTCTGTGTCGCGAAATCGCCACGCGGCACTATGAAAACTTCACCGTGGCGACCCGGCTCGTGCCGGCCCGGCTGCGGCAGCATCTGGCGAACGTGTATGCGTTCGCACGCTGGGCCGACGACCTTGCCGACGAAACGCCGCACGACGGCGGCGCGGCGCTCGCCGCCTGGCGCGAGGGCCTGGAAGACTGCTTCGCGGGCAGGCCGTCGCACCCCGTCTATCTGGCGCTCGCCGACACCGCGCGGCAGACCGGGCTCTCGATCGAGCCGTTCGCGGACCTGCTTTCGGCGTTCGAGGAGGACAAGGCGTTCGATCGGACGCACGTCGTGGTGCGCTACGACTCCCGCCCCGCCCTGCTCCGCTACTGCAGCCGGTCGGCCGATCCGGTGGGGCGGATCGTGCTCGCGCTGGAAGGATGTCGCGACCCCGGGATGATCGCCATGTCCGACGCGATCTGCACCGGCCTGCAGCTCGTGAACTTCTGGCAGGACCTGCGGCGCGACCGGCAGGCCGGCCGGGTCTACCTGCCGCGGGAGGATCTCGACCGGCACGGCGTCCGGGAGTCCGATCTGGAGGCGGATCGCGCGTCGCCGTCGCTCCGGGTCCTGGTGCGCGACGAGGTGGCCTGGGCCCGGTCCCTGTTCGATGCAGGCGAGCCGCTCGTCGCGCTCGGACCGATCGCGCTGCGGCCGGCGATCCGCCTGTTCGTGGCCGGGGGGCGGGCCGTGGCCGACGCGATCGAGCGGGCGGACTGCGACACGCTGGCGTCGCGGCCGGTCGTGCCGCGGTGGAAAAAACTCGCGCTCGCATGGGACGCGTGGTGGCGACTCGCGACCACCGGGCGCGGGCGAGGCTCGGCATGACGCAGCTCGCCGCCGATCAGGCCGCGTGCGCGGCCGTGCTCGACGCATCGGGGTCGAGTTTCGCGGTTCCGATCAGGCTGCTGCCGGCGGGCAAGCGGATCGGCACCACCGTTCTCTACGCATTCTGCCGCCGGGCGGACGACATCGTGGACGACGCCGGCGACCCACGGTTGGCCGCCGTGGAACTCGACGGCTTCGAGGGCCAACTCGTCGATGCGCTGCACGGCCGGGGTGTGGCCGATCCGGTGCTTCGCGCGGTGGGCGACATGGTCAGGCGGTACGCCGTGCCTGCGGAGTGCCTGTTCGACATTCTCGCGGGAGTGAGGATGGACCTCGACCATCGGGGCTTCGAGACGTTCCGCGATCTGGAGGAGTACTGCCGCCGGGTCGCGAGCGCCGTGGGCATCGCGGCGATCCACATCTGGGGGTTCCGATCACCCGAGGCACTCGACGCGGCCCACGCCTGCGGATTCGCCTTCCAGATCACCAACATCCTCCGCGACGTCGTCGAGGATCGTGACCGTGGCCGCGTCTATCTGGCACGCGAGGATCTGGCGGCGTGCGACTGGAGCGTCGAAGGCCTCATGAACGGCCTGGACGGCGTCGGAGCCGCCCGGGTCGCCCGCCTCTACGTGGACCGCGCCGACGCACTCTTCCGCGAGGCCGCCCCGCTCGACCGGATGCTGACGACCGACGGCAGGCTCGTCTTTCGGGCCATGTTCGGCGGATACCACGCGCTGTTTCGCGCCGTGCGTTCCGCGGGCACCGACATCTTCCGGCGTCGGGTCACTCCGTCGCGGCTCGGAGTGCTGGCCGCGACCTGCGCGGGCGTGCTCGTGGGGCCGCGGTCATGAACGACGCGAGGCACCGTCGTCCTGCGGCGCGGACAATCGGCGACCTGCGAGTCGCGGTCGTCGGTGGCGGCCTCGCCGGCCTCGCCGCGGCTGCCGCGCTCTCCCGCGAGGGCGCGGCCGTGACGGTCCTCGAGGCGCGGCGCCGGTGCGGCGGCCGGGCCGCCTCGTTCGAGGACTCGGGCGGGCTGCTCGTCGATGCCTGCCAGCACGTGGCCATGGGGTGCTGCACGAACTTCCTCGACCTCTGCCGGCAGGCGGGGCTCACCGACCGGTTGCGGCGGGATCGCACGCTGTGGTTCATCGGTCCGGATGGCACCCGCGCGGCGTGCACGCCCGCCACGTGGCTGCCCGCGCCGCTCCACCTCGCTCCGCTGCTGCTCGGACTGCCGCAGTTTTCGCTCGCCGAGAAGTGTCTCCTCGCGGTGGGGATGCTGCGGCTGGCACGCTGCGTCGATCGGGACGACCCTTCCGGGGCGTCGGCCCGTGCCTGGCTCGAAGGCCATGGTCAGCCGACCCGGGTGATCGATCTGTTCTGGCAGCCGGTGATCGAGAGCGCGCTCGGCGAGTCGATCGATCTCGTGAGCGTTCCCGCGGCCCGGAAGGTCGCGGCCGACGCCTTCCTGTCTCACCGCGCCGCGGCCGACGTGTACGTGCCGCTCGAGCCGCTCGGCACGCTCTTCGGAGACCGGCTCGTCGGCTGGCTCGAACGCGAGGGCGTGGCCGTGGAGACGGGCTCGGCGGTGACCGGTTTCGAGCGTCGGCCGGACGGCCGCGTCACCCGCGTGCACGCGGGCGCCGCGGCATGGGACGTGGATGCCGCGATCGTCGCCGTGCCGTGGCGGCAGGCGATGCGACTCCTCCCGGACGTCGTGCCGCCGGCCGACGAGCGGTTGCTCGGCTCGCCGATCACCGCCGTGCACATGTGGTTCGACCGCGACGTCATCGATCTTCCCCATGCGGTGCTCGTGGGGCGGGTCTCACAGTGGGTCTTTCGCGGGGAGGCACCCGGCCACTGTCAGGTCGTGATCAGCGCCTCGCGCGGCCTGCTCGGTGGAGACCGCGGGCGTCTGGTCGAGACCGTCGCTGCCGAGGTGCGCGAGGTCTTTCCCGCCGCCCGCGGGGCGATGCTGCGCGAGGCGAAGGTCGTGACCGACCCCACGGCCGTGCTCTCGGTCCGGCCGGGTGTGGAGGCCGCGCGGCCCTGCACCTGCACGAGCCTGCCCAACCTGTTCCTGGCCGGGGATTGGACGGCGACCGGGTGGCCGTCCACCATGGAGGGGGCCGTGCGGAGCGGCCGGCTCGCCGCCGAGTCGTTGCTCGCGTGGAGCGGGCGGCGGACGACGGCCGTCGTGCCCGACCTGCGACGGTCGTGGCTGACGAGGCTGCTCACGGGGGCGTAGTCAGCCGCTCGCGGGCAGCGTGGCGATCGTCCGCTCGAGCGAGTCCGCGAGCGACCTCGAGTCGATGACCGCCCGTTCCCAGAGCTTCCAGAGGTCGGCTGCGACCGCGGGCCGGCGGCCGATCGATCGCAGTGCGGCCCCGGCCTGACGCCAGCGGGAAGTCGCCTCGGCCAGCCGCACCACCTCCGCCGGCAGTTCGTCGAGCGCGGCATCCGACACGACCTTCACGCAGCCGCAGGCCAGGCCCGCGGCGGCCGCCTCCCGGGCGATGCCCCAGGTCTCGAGATCGACCACGTCGGCGCCCGACGCATCCGCGAGCCGCCGCTTCTCGTCCGCCGACCGGACCACGCCGTCTACGGTGACGATCGTGGTGCCCTCCCCTTCTGCCGCGGCGACGCAGGCAGCCAGTTCGAGAGCCTCCGCGCCCGTCCGCACGGCGCGGCGGGGCGTCACGACAGCCCCCCGCGCGATCCCGGGCGTGAGGCCCCCCGCGAACCCCGCCGAGATCACGAATCGCGGCCGATGACCGGCGATCAGCAGGCTTGCGGCCCGCGAGGCCCGCTCCACCCCGGGGCCCGCGACCACCCAGGCGACGGAGCGCCCCGCCACCGTCGCCTCGTGCAACCGCAGCCCATCCGTCTCGAACACCCGGGCCTCGCGGGCGCGGTCGGCGAACCGGCCCGCCTCGATCGGCAGGGCGAACACGATGCCCGCGTCGGAGCGTGGCCGATGGTTCACCACGGCAGGCACGCGGCGAGCAGGCGGAGCGGGTGCAGCCAGTCGATCGCATGCAGACCGCGGCAGTCGGGGCATCCGCACGGCTCCGCGGGCACCATCTGCACCTCGTACTTCGGCACCCGCTCCAGCTTGGCAGGACCGTCCGACTTGTACAGCCGTTTCTTCACGATCACGTGGCCGCACGGGGGGCGGCAGCGGCACTCCGGTGGCGGTGCGTGCCACGGGTCGCGGCCCCGCACGCAGGCATACTCGCACTTCATCGAATAGTTCGGCTGCGACGACTTTTTCTCTTCCCACGTCGCCTTGCAGGCCGGCACGCAGGCCCTGCAGCCGCTGCACGACGCCCGACCCGGGCACTGCTCGGGGGGCTCGCTCCGGCCGGCAGCCGGCGCGAACAGAGACAGCATGAGCGTTGCGAGGATCAGGCGCCGCATGGCACGGAATCTCCGACGGTTGGTTGGTGGAAGTGGCTCAGAAATCGAACGCCAGCCGGGTCCCGAATCCGTTGATCCACCCGCTGCCGTTGTAGCTCGGGGACGGGACGGCACCGGTGCTGCTCTTGGCCCACGGCGTACTGTTGAATTCGCGGTAGGTGAAGTCGTAGTTGAAGTAGACGCGAGCGTTCGGGTTCAGGAGCCAGTTGAGGCCGAGCGTGCAGCCGTTGAGCACCCCGCCGTTCACCTCGCCGTCGTTGAGGCAGAGGTAGTTGTAGCGCACGCCAACCTGCCAGGCGCCCTCGCTGAGGCTGAATGGCCGGCCCGAACCGCCTCCACGGATGGCGTAGAAATTGTTGTGCGGAACGGGGCGGTCGAACCGGTACTCGATCTTCGAGTAGGTGCGGCTCTCGCCGGTGAGGAAATAGAGCACTTCGGCGTAGCCCGCCTGGTAGTAGACCGTGCCGACATTGGTGCCCGGCTTCGGCTGATAGCCGTTGGTGATGAGCGGACCGACGCTCGTGGTCCTCGCGTTGTAGAGCCACGAGCCGAAATACTCCGACTGGAACGACCACGGTCCGTTGTTGCCGACGAATTCCAGCCCGATCATGTTTTGCCACGACCCGGTCAGCAGGCCCGAGTCGGCATAGATCGAGTTGAGCGGGCCCGGCGGGCCATTGCGGATGTCGCCACGGCTGCGGAAGCGGACGGCAGGTGTCTCCGGCCCGATGCCCTGGCCGGTCGTGGAGTCGTACGCCAGGAACTGCCGCCGTGGCTCCTGCGTGCGTCCCGACACGGCGAGGTGCAGCAACTTCCGACCCTCGTCCTCGTAGACGGGAAGCCAGACGAGCCGGCCGACCGTCATGCTGCCGCCACTGGAATTCGAGAAGCCGAAGGGGTTGGCGACGTTCTTGAATTCGCCCACCTGCCAGCCGATGTCGCCCTCCTCGTTGCTGTTGAGGACCTGGATGCCCGGTGCAAAACCGTTGTTGAACGGGCCCTCGAACGCGTCCTGGGCGAACGATCGCTCCATGAAGTTGAGCCAACGGCTGCTCGTGAGGTGCTCGTAGCCGTAGGGATCCTTCTGGTTGCCGATCCGGACGGTGCCGAGGATCGGGATCTCCCGGAGCTGCAGCCAGAGGTCGGTGACCGCCGTGATCGGTCCGGCATCCCTCTCCGTCGGGAACTGCTGATTGTTGACGTTGAGTTCGTTGACGTAGTCGTACTCGCAGGCGAAGTCGTAAACCTCGTACAACCGTCCCTCGATACGCAGTCGGCCGCGGCGCAAGGCCACGGTGTTGGCAAGTTTGGGGTCGAGGCCGCCCTCGACGGGGGACCGGTTCGGGCCAGGGCCGGCCGAGAAGGCGACCGTGTCGACCTGGGTTCGACCGCCGATTTTGATCCTGAAGTCCTTGTGAACGCTCTCGGCCTGGAAGCCGTCCTTCCAGGTGTCCTTGAGGTTCTTGTCGGTGCCCACCTCGTAGGGCTCCGCAGGCTTCTGGGCGTCAGCCTTCGCCGCAGGATCTTTCGCGGTGGAGCCGAGCGGGGCGGGCAGCGGCTCCACCACCGAGGTCGCCTTCGTTTCCAGCTGCCGCAGGCGGGATTCGAGGGCCGCGATCCGCTGCCGTTCCGCATCCAGGGCGTTCGCCACGTCGTCGAACGTGGCGAATCCGGCGGCGGCGCTCGGCAGGGAAATTGCCTGGCCGCCGTCCGACTCTGCGATCACCCGGATCGGGTCGGGGGCCGTCGTTTGCGCAGGTGTTTCGCCGGGCGACAATGCGCCCGCCGCCGCGCAGGCCAGGAGCCACCCCGTCGCGGGGCCCCGGCCGCCGCAGCCGAAACAGTGGCTCCGCCGCCCCCGGCCGCTCATCTTTCGCCGTCCCTCTCAGGTGCGACGACTGGAGGAGCCGAGCCCCTCCAATCGTCATGCCGGGAGGATTCGACCGCCGAGAATTCCCTGCGTGACGGTCGTGACCGGAATTCGGGTCACGGGGCGGGGGTCAGGTCTGCCCGTCGGGAAGGGGCTGCCTGTGGGGGAAGGCGGGCAATCCTGCCCGCCGGGGAGAGTGGGGCAAGGAGGGCATCGCGTGTGAGCGGCTCACCAGCAGTCGAACAGGCGACGACAGAGGCCGGGCAGGTCGTACCAGCAGGGCCCGCAGTCCGTGCACCGCGGGGGCCGGCACGGCGCACACGGCGCCTGTCCCAGGTCGTATTTGAGCACCCGTTCCACCTTGTCCTCCTCGCGCTTGAACAGCTTCTTCTTCGTGAACACGCCGGCACAGGGCGATGTGTGCTCCGGGCAGCAGCCGTGGTCGCACCACGCGTCGAAGCCGCGCACGCACTCCGGCTCGCACTTCAGCGAGTAGTTCGGCTTCTTGGTCTTCTTGTCCTCCCAGCGCGGCGTGCAGGCGGGGCCGCAGGACGTGCAGCAGTCCGCGGCTGCCGCCCGGTGCGCGGTCGCGAGACCGACGAGGATCAGGCAGGCGATGGCGATCGGGCGTTGCATGGGCGTGCTCCTTGCGAAAATGCCGCTCAGAAGTCGAAGGCGAGACGGGTCCCGAATCCCGTGATCCAGCCGCTGCCGTTCTTGTTGAGGTTGTTGGTGAAGTCGCGGTAGGCGAAGTCGTAGTTGAACTGGAGCTTCGAGTTGGGGTTGAAGAACCAGTTGAGGCCGAGCGTGAGCGCATTGAGCGTGCCGCCGTTGATCTGGTGGTCGCTCAGGTTCGCGTACTGGTAGCGGGCACCCACCTGGATCGCGCCCTCGCTCGAGATGACGCGGCCGTTGGAGTCGCGGAGGACGTAGAAGTTGTTCCGGGGGATCACCCGGTCGAAGCGGGCGTCGAACTTGTCGTAGGCCCGCGATTCCCCGGTGATGAAATAGAGCACCTCGGCGTAGCCGCTGTTCGTGAAGTAGGTGCCGCAGAAGGCCCCTTTGGGCTGCAGGCCGGCCGTGCCGTAGTTGATGTTCGTGAAGCCCGGCACGCCGCCAAACGTCGAGGTTGGGCTGAAGGCTCCGACGTTCGAGGTCGTGTTGTAGAGCCAGTTGCCGAAGTACTCGGCCTGGAACGACCAGGGGCCGTTGTTGCCGACGAGTTCGAGCCCGATCTGGTTCTGCCACGTGGCCTTGAGCAGGCCCGAGTCGATGTAGATCGAGTTGAGGGGGCCCGGCGGGCCGTTTCGCAGGTCGCCGCGGGCCCTGAGCCGCACGTCGTTGTTGACGTTGGTCTGCTGGGCCCGGCCGGCGATGCCGAGGTGCAGGAGCTTCTTCCCCTCGTCCTCGTAGATCGGCAGCCAGGTGAGCCGGCCGACGAGCGAGTTGGCCCGGCCGGTGTTCGCGTAGCCGAACGGGTTGGCGTTCTGCTTGAAAATGCCCCCCGACCAGGTGAATCGCTGGTCGAAGGCGCTGTTCACGATCCGCAGGCCGGGGATGAAGCCGTTGTTGAAGGGGCCCTCGTAGAGATCCTGGGCGTAGGACCGCTCGAGAAAGTTGAGGTAGCGGCTGCTGGTCATGTGCTCGAAACCGAAGGGATCCTTCTGGTTGCCACCCCGGATCACGCCGAGGAGCGGCACCTCCCGGATCTGGATCCAGTTCTCGGTGATGGCCGGATAGTTGCCGAGGCCGGCCTCGGTCGGCGCGACGAGGGAGTTCGAGTTGAGCTGGTTGGCAAAATCGTATTCCGACGCGAAGTCGACCAGTTCGTACATCCGGCCGTCGATGCGGAAGCGGGCCCGACGAAAGTTCGTCGAGTTGGTGAGCGGCGGTGTGAGGCCGCCGTTGGAGGGCTTCTGCGCCGGACCGTCGCCCTGCGAGAACGCGACGTCGTCGAACTGCACGCGGCCGCCGACCTTGACCCTGAAGTCCTTGTGCGGGCTGTTTCCCTCGAGGCCGAAGTTCCACTTCGTGGGCATGCTGGGGTCGGTGCCGACCTCGTAGTCGTCCGCGGCCTGCTTGTCGTCCTTCTTGGCATCCTTCGCCTCCTTGGCCGCGTCGGGCTTGGCTTCCTTGCCCAGGGGCTCACTCGATCGCGGGGCAGGAAGCGGCTCCACGGCGCTCTTCTCCAGGTTCGCGAGCCGCGCCTCGAGCGCGGCGACCCGCTGCCGCTCGCCCTCCAGGGCCATCGAGACGTCGGCGAACGAATCGAGACGGTTGGTGACCGTGGGAAGGGCCATCGCCGGCGCCGCATCGGTTTCCGCCACGACGATGAAGTCGGCAGCCGGGGAGACCCCGCCGGCGGAGGCCACGAGCAGCCACGCGGCGAGGGAGAAGGCCGCCCGTCTCCACGGCAGATGAGCGATGCCGTGTCGGCGTGAACATTCTGCCGAGACCGGATTTCCCACGTACACGTCAAAGTCCTCCTGGATTCGCCTGCTCCGAGAATCGGAACATTCGAACCCCGACTTTGACGGTCAGGGGGTATCTGACGGGATTTTACGCTGCAAGGATTCCGCAAAACCCCGAGACGTCCGACGCTCCGGTTCGCGGTGGCGCGTAGGCAGCGCAGGGTTGCCCAGCTTCTCACGCCAGCGGCAGGCGGACGCTGAACGTGGTGCCTGCGTTCCGCCGGCTTTCGACGCCGATCGTCCCGCCATGACGCTCGACGATCGCCTTGCAGATGGCGAGCCCGAGACCGCCCCCGCGATTCGGGTCGCTCCGGTCGCGGGCAGCATCGGCCTGGAAGAAGCGATCGAACACCCGCGGAAGCAGTTCGGCGTCGATCCCACACCCGCTGTCCTCGACCGTCAGGAGTGCCCGCCCGGTTCCACGGTCGGCGGCCAGTCCAATCGAGACCCGTCCTCCGCTCGGCGTGAATCTCACCGCGTTGTCGAGGAGGTTGCTGCAGAGCTGCTGCAGTTGGCGGGCGTCGCCCCGGACGCGGATCGCCCCGTCCGCCCGGGCCTCGAGCCGAATCCCGTGTTCCTCGGCGACGCCGGCGAACATTTCGCTTGCCTGCCGCACGATCGCCGCCACATCGACCTCGCCCAGGTTCGTCGCCGACGCGTCGGACTCCCCTTCCGCCAAGAGGAGCAGGTCGTTCGTCAGTCGGGCGAGGTGGCGGCACTCCTGGAGCGCGTCGTCGATCGTCTTGCGGTAACTGTCGGCGGTGCGGTCCCTCGAGGTGGCGACTTCCAGCGCGCTCTGCATCGCCGCCAGGGGGCTCCGCAGTTCATGGGCCGCGTCGGCCACGAACTGCCGCTGGCGGTCCACGTGGCCGGCCACCTGGTCGAGCAGGCGGTTGATCGTCGAAGACAGCCGGTCCAGTTCGTCGCGCGTTCCACGCGCCGGGAGCCGGTCACCGAGCCGGGTGGGGCGCAGCTGGTCCGCGGTGTGGAGGATCTCGGCCACGGGCCGCGTGGCCCGGCGGGCCAGCCACCAGCCGATCAGGGGCGTGAGCAGGAGCAGGAAGCCTCCCGCGAGACTCAACTGCCGCACGAGCGACGTGAGTTTTTCATCGAGTCCGGTGGTGTACGTGCCCACCCGCACGTGATACGTCGGATGCCCCGGCTCCGCGATCCGCAGGCGCACGTATCGATACGGCCCCAGTTGGACGATGTTCTCCGGCTTGTCGAGGTTGGTCGGCTTGAATTGAGCGACCTCGTTCGGGCAGTGGTCGCTTTTCCACACGGTCCGGCCGTCTTCGGTGAGGAAATGGACGAACCAGCCCCGCTGCTCGTGGCTGCGGGCAAGCCGGCGGATCTGCGCCACGACCGCATCGATATCCGGATAGAGATCCCCCAGGGCGAGCACGACCTCCTCCGCGCCGGCGCGGAGTTCCGCGTCGGCGTCGTCGTAGAGCGTCGCCCGGGCGACGAACCTGGCCGTCAGCAGCGAACTCACCGTCATCAGGAGCACGAGGGCCGTGTTCCAGAGCGTGAGCCGGGCCCGCAGCGACGAGAACCGCACCCAGTCAGGCGGCGGCCAGCGCATAGCCGCGTCCCCTCACGGTGTGGATGAAGGAGTCCTGCCGCCCGCGGTCGAGTTTGCCGCGCAGCCGATTGATGTGAACCTCGATCACGTTGGTGGGGCCGTCCCAGTCGAATCCCCACACGTGCTCGCAGAGCATCTTTCGCGTCACCACCTGCCCGTTGTAGCGCATCAACAGTTCGAGGATGCTGAACTCCGTGGGCGTGAGTTCGATGACCCGGCCATCGAGCGTGAGCCGCTTGGTGGCCAGCGTGAGGTGCAGGCTGCCGGCCTGCAGTTCCATGGCCGGCCTGTTGGTCGTGCGGCGATGGACCGCCTGGATCCGGGCGGTCAGTTCATCCACCGCGAACGGCTTGACCAGGTAGTCGTCCGCGCCGGCCTCGAACCCCTCGAGCTTGTCCGGCACTCCGCCGAGGGCCGTCAGCACGATCACCGGCGTGCGGACGCCCGCCTGGCGGGCCTGACGGAGCACGTCGAGGCCGCTGACTTTGGGCAGCATCAGATCGAGGACCGCCAGGTCGCACGACAGGAGCGTCTTGTCCCGCACGGCGGCCTCGCCGTCCGCGACGACGACGCACGTGTGGCCGAGTTCCTCGACCGCCGTCTTCACCGCCCGGGCGATCACGACGTCGTCTTCGATGACCGCGATGTGCATGAAAGAGACGCTGCTCCTACCGTTCTCGCGGATTATGCCACGGAACGTGCCACGGCGGGGGGCATGCGGGCGCTTACCTTTCGGACAGAAATCCCCGGCTGGCCTCGCGGAAACGGCGCGAATCGGTACCCTGTCGGCCATTGCGACCCATTTCTGCCCACGCAGGAGGTGACTTCCATGCCGTTCGCGACCATCGTGGCCCCTTGCCTGTGGGCCGCCGCCAGCGGTGATCAGGTGTCCCGCATCATCCAGTCGCTGGAGAAGAACCTGCTCACGCCGATCCCGCTCTGCTTCCTGCTCGGAATCATCTGCACGCGGATCCACGGCGGCATCAAGATACCGAAGGAGTTGTACTACTCGATCGCGATCTTCCTGCTGATGTCGATCGGGTTCATGGGAGGGCACGAACTCGCCCACGAGTATCAGGCCCACGGCGTCTCCACGATCTGGAAGCCCGCGCTCGTGACGCTCTTTCTCGGCTGCGTCACGCCGATCACGTCGTTCGTCGTCCTGCGATACATCGGCAGGATGTCGATCGCCGACGCCGCCGGCATCGCCGCCCATTACGGCAGCACGTCGGCCGTCACCTACGCCGTCGCCAACGCGTTCGTGGAGCAGTCGGGCCATCCGGCCAACAGCTTTCTCCCCACGCTCGTCACCATCCTGGAGTGTCCCGGGATCGCGATCGCGCTCCTCATCGGGGCCGCGCTGTCGGCCAAGGAGCGGGCCCGTCGCGCGGCGGAATCCGGAAAGCCGGCCCGGGAGTCGAAGCTCGGCGAGGCGCTCTACGAGGTGATCACCGGCCAGTCGATCATGCTGATGGCCGGCCTGCTCGTGATCGGGTTCGTGGCGACGATCTTCATGGATCCGAAGGGGTTCCAGCCCTTCTACGACTTCTTCCAGAGCAAGGGGATGCTGTTCCGCGGCAGCCTCTGCATCTTCCTCCTCGAGATGGGGCTCGTGGCCGGTGAGAAACTCGGCGACCTCGTGAAGGTCGGCCCGTTCCTCGTGGCCTTCGGCATCCTGATGCCGCTCATCCACGGCTTCCTCGGCGTCTATCTCGGCCATCTGGCCGGGTTGAATCTCGGCGGGTGCACGGTGTTCGGCGCGATCGTGTCGAGCGCCTCGTACATCGCCGCACCGCCGGCCGTGCGGCTCACGTTGCCGGAGGCGAATCCGACGCTCTCGATCACGGCCGCCCTCGCGATCACGTTTCCGTTCAACATCGCCTTCGGCATCCCGATCTACTTCGAGATGGCGAAGTGGGTGGGGGCCCAGTAAAACGGGCCCGAAGACATCGTTCGGCCGGAATCGACTGCCCGACATCCTCACCCTGCCAGGGAGACAGCCATGCAACTCTTTTCCCTCAAACTCGTGTCCGTGGTCGGCGAGACCGTGATCATGGAAGACATCGCCAAGGAAGGCATCAAGCTCGGGGCGACGGGATACACGATGACCGAGGTGAACGGCCACGGCTCCCGCAGCGCCCGCAACGTCGCCTCCACGACCGGTGCACGGACCATGAAGGTGGAATTCGTCGTGCCGGCCGACGTGGCCAAGGCCATCCTGACGCACGTCTCCCACGAGTATTTCGAGCACTACGCGATCATCGCGTGGCTCTCGGACGTCGAGGTGATGCGGGGCGAGCAGTACACGAAGCACGGCTGAGCGTCGGCGGCCGAGTCGCTCGCGGGAGCGTCCCTACTCCCACTCGATCGTGGCGGGCGGCTTCGAGGAGATGTCGTAGACGACGCGGTTGACGCCCCGCACCTCGTTGATCACCCGCGTCGAGATCCGGGCCAGCAGGTCGTGCGGGAGGTGGCTCCAGTCGGCCGTCATGAAGTCTTCCGTCTCGACGGCCCGCACGGCCAGCACGTCGTCGTAGGTGCGGGCGTCGCCCATCACGCCCACGCTCTGCACCGGAAGCAGGACGGCGAACGCCTGCGACACCCTGCGCATCAGGCCCGCCCGCTCCAGTTCCTCGAGCACGATCGCGTCGGCCTCGCGGAGCGTGTCGAGCCGGCGCTTCGTCACCTCGCCGAGGCAGCGCACCGCCAGGCCCGGCCCGGGGAAGGGGTGCCGCCACACGATCCGCTCCGGGAGGCCGAGTTGCAGCCCGAGCGCACGCACCTCGTCCTTGAACAGGTCGCGGAGCGGCTCGATGAGTTCGAACTGCAGGTCCTCCGGCAGCCCGCCGACGTTGTGGTGCAGTTTGATCGTGGCGGCCGGGCCGTCGGGCGCGGCCCCGCTCTCGATCACGTCGGGGTAGAGGGTGCCCTGGGCGAGGAATTTCGCCCCGGCGATCCTGCCGGCCTCGTCGGCGAAGCAGTCGATGAATGTCTTCCCGATGCGCCGCCGCTTTTCCTGCGGTTCCGTGACGCCGGCGAGCACGTCGAGGAAGCGGGCCTCGGCCGGAACGACGTGGAGGTCGGTCCGGAAGTGGTTCGTGAACTCCTCGATCACGGCGGCCGCCTCGTTCTTCCGCAGCAGCCCGTTGTCCACAAGAATGCAGGAGAGCCGGTCTCCGATCGCCCTCGACAGGAGCGCCGCCACGACGGCCGAATCGACGCCGCCGGACAGCCCGCAGATCACCCTGTCGTCGCCGACGCGCCGGCGGATGTCGTCGATCGCGCGGGCGGCGAAATCCTCGAGTCTCCACGAGCCGCTGCAGCCGCACACCCGCCTGAGAAAATTGCCGAGCATCGTGCCGCCCGCCGGGGTGTGCGTCACCTCCGGGTGGAACTGCAGGCCGAACACGGGCAGCGTCGCGTGCCTCACGGCCGCGAGCGGGCAGGTGGAGGTGCTGGCGAGCGTCTCGAATTCGGCCGACACGCGGTCCACCTGGTCGCCATGGCTCATCCACACCTCGGTGTGGAGCGGGACGCCCTCGAACAGGGAGTCGGCCACGCGCACGTCGCAGGTGGCGCGGCCGTATTCCCGGGCCCGGGCCTGGCCCACCGTCCCGCCGAGTGCCTTGCAGGCCAGCTGCATGCCGTAGCAGATGCCGAGCACCGGGATGCCGAGCCGGAAGAGCGCCGGGTCGCATTGCGGGGCGCCGGTTTCGTACACGCTCGCGGGGCCACCCGACAGGATGATGCCACGCGGCGAGAGTTCGCGGATCCGATCCGCGCCGATGTCGTGCCGCACGATCTCGCAGTACACGTGCTGCTCCCGAACGCGGCGGGCGATCAGCTGCGCGTACTGGGAGCCGAAGTCGAGCACGAGCACCCGCTCAGCCTGCAGCCTCGGGTCGGCGGCGGGAGCAGAGGGCTGGGGGGCGGTGGCGGCAGGCATGGCGGGAGGCGGGAGGCGGAAAAACCGGGAGTATAGAAACTTCCCGGCCGGGCGTTCTATAGTGCGGCACTTTCTCCCATGCTCACGCTGCTCACGAATGACGACGGAATCTTCGCCCCGGGCCTGGCGGCGATGGAACGCGCCCTGCGGCGGATCGGCGACGTGAGCGTGGTGGCCCCGTCCACGGAGCAGAGCGGCGTGGGGCATGCGATCACGTTTCTCACGCCGCTCACCGCCAAGGAGATCTTCGACGGCCCGCGGAGCCGCGGCTGGGCGGTCGACGGCAGCCCGGCCGACGCGGTCAAACTCGGCATCTCGGAATTCTGCCCACGGCGGCCCGACGTGGTCGTGAGCGGAATCAACGCCGGTCTCAACGCCGGCATCAACGTGCTCTACTCCGGCACGGTGGCGGCGGCCATCGAGGGGGCGTTCTTCGGGATCACGAGCATCGCCGTGTCGCTCGAGTACGACGAGCACGCCGACTTCGACCGGGCCTCCGAGATCGCGATCGACGTGATCCGCGAACTCCTGTCGCGGTCACCTCCCGCCGGAAGCCTCTACAACATCAACATCCCGGCGCGTGCGCTCGCCGGCCAGCCCGCGTTGAGAGTCGTGCCGATGAGCACGGCCCGCTACGGCGAGGCCTTCGAACGCCGGGTCGATCCCCGCGGCAGATCCTACTATTGGGCGACCAACGAGCCCCCTCCCCCGCCGTCCCCGTCGGAGTCGGATGTCACGGCGCTGGCGGCGGGCGACGTGACGCTCACGCCGCTCCACTTCGACCTCACCCGGCGGGTGGTGATCGACGAACTCGCCGAGGGCCGCTGGCCCATCGACGCCCGCTCCTGACGGTGCGTCAGCCGCGGCCCCCGCGCAGCCACAGACTCGCGCCGAGCACCACGGCCGCCACGAGGGCCAGCACCAGCACCGCCCAGAATCCGAGCGGCAGTCCCGCGAACTGCCTGTCGAGAACGTTCGGGGCGTTACGCCCCCCCGTGCCGCCACCTCGCCTGCCGTGGGGAGCGCCCGACTTGGGCGTGGCGGGGGATTCGAACGAGAGCGTCGAAGCGTCGATCGGGCCGCCGCGGTCAGCGTCGGGCACCGGCGGGCGGGAGGCCCGCGGTGCCGCAGATGCCGGCACCGTGGTGCGGCGCGGCGCGGCGATCGGGCCGCTGCCACCGGGACGCGTGACCCCGCCGCCGCTGCTGCCCGGGCCGCTCCGGACGACGGCCCCGGGCGGCGCGAGCGATCGGGCATCGGAGCCGGAGCCGGGAGTGCGGCGAAGAGGAGGTCGGCGGGGCGGTTCGCGGCCGTCGCGGGGCTTGGCTGCGGCCGAATCGAGCCACGCGTCGAGCGCGTCGGCGACCTCCTGGGCCGTCTGGGGCCGGGCGTCGGGATGCTTTTCGAGCATCCGGAAGTAGAGCTCGGCGATCGCCGGGGGGACGTCGGGCCGATTCGGCGGGGGCTCGTTCATGTGCGCCCGGATCCGCTCCCCGAGCGAGCCCTTGGCGAACGGGGCGCGGCCGATCAGGAGGTAGTAGAGCGTGCATCCGAGCGAGTAGATGTCGGCGCGGCGGTCGGCCTTGTGGCTGTCGCGGGCCTGCTCCGGGGCGAGGTAATCGGCGGTGCCGAGCACCTTCTCGTCGTGCTCGCGCGTCAGCGACGCGTTCTCGTCGTCGTCGTCGAGGGCCAGACCGAGGTCGAGGATCTTGATCGTGCCCCGCTTGTCGAGCATCAGATTGGCCGGCTTGATGTCGCGGTGAACGAGCCCCTCTTCGTGGGCGTAGTGGAGCCCCACCGCCGCCTGACGGATGAAGTTGGCGGCGTCGCGCACGTCGAGCGGTCCCTCGGCCTTCACCTTCGCATGCAGGTCGGTGCCCTCGATGTACTCCATCACGATGAAATGGACCGCGCCGGAGGCCTCCAGATCGAACGCCCGGGCGATGTTGTGGTGGCTCAGCCGATAGGCGACCTGCGCCTCCCGTTCGAACCGGGCGAGGTACGAACTCTGCTCCACCCGCTTGATCGGCAGGACCTTGATCGCCACCCGCTGCCGGAGCGTGGGATTCTCGGCGAGGTACACGCTGCTCATGCCGCCGGCGCCCAACAGCCGCAGCAGCCGGTACTTGCCCAGCGTGAAGCCCTTGCTTTTGCCGCGCCGCAACTGGTCGAGCTGCCATTGGGTGAGCAGTTCCCCATCCACCAGCGCCGTCAGGAACGCCTCGGGCACCGGTCCCGTCTCGTCGCGAAACGGCCCGAGCACGGGCGCGAGACGGTCCTCGGGCACCAGGCCGCTCGCGCGAATGGCCCGGAGGAACTCGGGCATGGTCTGGATGGGAGGAGCAGCTTCGCTCATGATGACGGTCCGGGGGCTACGCCCTCCTGCATGGTATCCGACGCTTGCCGATCGTGCTCTATTCCCGACGCGGCTGCCACCTCTGCGAGCGGGCGGAGGAGTGGCTCGGGTTTCACGCGCCCCAGGCGGGCATCATCGATGTCGATGCGGACGCGGGATCGGCCGCCGCCTACGGACTGCGGGTGCCGGTCCTGGTGATCGACGGTGCGGCCGTGCTCGAGGGGGGATTCGACGAGGCGGATCTCGTCGCCGTCATACGCCGAGATTCAGGCCGCGGCGATGCAGGTCGTCGATGAGGCCCGCAGCCGACACGAACACCTCCGCGTCCCAGCCGCAGGCCCGCGCGGCATCCACGTGGGCCGGGATGTCGTCGCAGAAGAAGATCTCTCCGGGGGCCACCCCGACCCGCGCGGCGGCCGCGGCGTAGATCGCCGGCTCCGGCTTCACTGCGGCGACCTCGTGGCTGAGCACCGTGGTCACGAACCGCCCGGGCAGGACCGCGTAGCGCCTCGCCAGCAGATGCCGCCAGTGGACGTCGCACGTGTTGGAGAGGATGCCTGTCGGAATCCCGGCCCGCTCGAGGCCGGCGATGACCGGCAGCATCGCCACGTTGAGCGCGAACATGTCGCTCGCGGCGTCGGCGAGACGGTCCGGGTCGGACGACGTGCCGGTGCGGCGGGAGAACTCCGCGTGGAATCCGGTCCAGTCGAGGAGCCCGCGCTCCAGCCGGGCCTGCAGGTCTCCCTCCTCGACCGCCTGGCGAACCGCCGCCGGCGGCACGCCGGCGACATCGGCCATCTGGCGATCCGCCCGTTCCCGATCGAACGAGACGATCACGTTGCCGAGATCGAGGAACACGAACGCGGGGCGACGCGGCATCGGAAGTGTGTGCGGGCGGGGTGGGCGATGCTTTGAAAGCGGCGACTGAAATACTATTCTTCGGCCACCGTGCCTGAGAAGGGATCGGCAACGCATCGCCGCCGCGCCCTCCGCTCAGCTCCATCCCCGAGGGATTTCAGCCCATGGCCGTTCTCAACCGCTACAGCTCCCGCATCACCCAGCCCCGCGCCCAGGGCGCCTCGCAGGCGATGCTCCTCGGCACCGGGCTCCAGCCGGCCGACCTCGACAAGCCGCAGGTCGGCGTGGCGAGCATGTGGTACGAGGGCAACACCTGCAACATGCACCTCGATCGGCTCGCGGCCAGGGTGAGAGAGGGCGTCGTGGCGGCCGGCATGGTCGGGATGCGATTCAACACGATCGGGGTCAGCGACGGGATCTCGATGGGCACGGAGGGGATGAGCTACTCCCTGCCCTCGCGCGACATCATCGCCGACTCGATCGAAACGGTGATGCACGCCCAGTGGTATGACGCCCTCGTGGCGATCCCCGGCTGTGACAAGAACATGCCCGGCTGCCTGATCGCGATGGGCCGGCTCAACCGCCCCGCCCTCATGGTCTACGGCGGAACCATCAAGCCGGGCCACCTCGCCGACGGGACGACGCTCGACATCGTCTCCGCCTTCCAGTGCTACGGCGAGTACGTCGCCGGCCGGATCGACGACGGCCGCCGTGCCGACATCGTCCGCCATTCGTGCCCCGGCGCGGGGGCCTGCGGCGGCATGTACACCGCCAACACCATGGCCACGGCGATCGAGGCGATGGGGATGGCGCTGCCCGACAGCGCCTCGATCCCGGCCGAGCATCCCGACAAGCTCAACGAATGCCTGCGGGCGGGCGCCGCCGTCCGCAACCTCCTCGAGCGGGACCTCAAGCCCCGCGACATCATGACCCGCCGCGCGTTCGAGAACGCGATGGTCACGATCATGGCGCTCGGGGGCTCGACCAACGCGGTGCTCCACCTCATCGCGATGGCGCGGGCCGTGGACGTGGATCTCGGCCCGGCCGACTTCCAGAGGGTCGCCCGCCGCATTCCCTACCTGGCCGACCTCAAGCCGAGCGGAAAGTTCGTCCAGGAGGACCTCCACTCGATCGGCGGCACGAGCGGCCTGATGAAATACCTGCTCGACAAGGGGCTGATGGACGGCGATTGCCTGACCGTCACCGGCAAGACGCTCGCCGAGAACCTCGCGTCCAGCAAGGGGCTCGCCCCGGGCCAGAAGATCATCCAGCCGGTCGAGAACCCGATCAAGAAGACCGGCCACATCACGATCCTGCACGGCAACCTCGCCCCGGACTCGGCCGTCGCCAAGATCACCGGCAAGGAGGGCTCGCGGTTTCGCGGTCCGGCCCGCGTGTTCGACAGCGAGGAGGCGATGCTCGCGGCGCTCGAACAGGGGGCGATCCTGCGCGGCGACGTCGTCGTGATCCGCTACGAGGGACCGAAGGGCGGCCCCGGCATGCCCGAGATGCTCACGCCCACGTCGGCCCTGATGGGGGCGGGGCTCGGGAATGACGTCGCCCTGATCACCGACGGCCGCTTCTCGGGCGGCTCGCACGGCTTCATCGTGGGCCACGTCGTGCCGGAGGCGCAGGAGGGCGGACCGATCGCCCTGCTCCGCGACGGCGACGTGGTGGTGATCGACGCCGACGCCGCCTCGATGGATGCGGAGGTGTCGGAGGCCGAGTTCGCGGCCCGCCGTGCCGCCTGGAAGGCTCCGCCGCCGAAGGCCGTCCGCGGCATGCTCGCCAAGTACATCCGCTGCGTGCAGCCGGCCTCGAAGGGCTGCGTCACCGACGAGTGACATGCGTGACTCGCATCGTGCGACGGACTGAAGCCGCGGCCGCGCTACTGCGGCACGGGGAGTGATTCGATCGGCACCGGCGGGCCCGGGGCGATGACGGCGCCTGGCGGCAGTTGTTCCGGAGCGACGGGGGCGCCGAAGACCGGGCCGCTCGGTGTCGGCGGCGCGGGGATCGGGCCGCCCGGATCGGACGGGAGGGAGACGGGGTCGGCCTGCGGCAACGGCGCGATGCCCAGTTTCGCCAGCACGTTCGAGAGCATCCGCTGCTCCAGCAGCGGGTCGCGGCCGAGCGGGATCCACCCGAGGTTGGGCGTGGGGTTGGCCACCGGCCGCGGCTGGTCGCCGACCTGCTGGCCGAGGGTGGGGAGGGGCGTGCCGTAGCGGTAGAGCGAGTCGTCGTTGCGGAACGACGCTCCGCCGGCCGTGGCCCGCATCGGCCGGGGCAGGTTCTCGAGCTCCTTCACCACCACGGTCTCGATCCTCCAGCCCGACGGGTCGGGCATCAGCCGCATCGTCCCACGGCGCCGGATCGACTGCAGCGTGCTCTCCAACCGCTCGCGAAAGCCGACGGAATCGCCCCGCCACGGCTCGAGCAGCGTGGCGCCCGTCTGCGGATAGGTGTCGATGCGGCCCTCGGTCGGCACGCCGTTGGCGAACACGACCCGCTGCTCGGTCTGCACCTTGAAGTAGTCGTCGGCCACGTCCACCATCTTCTGCCACACGAGTTCGGCGTCGAGCGGCGGGATCACGGCGGAGTTCTTCGTGCCCGGGCCGGCCACGATTCCCGGGCCGCCCCCCTGTCCCGGCAACGGCGTCACCGGTCCCGGCGGACCGATCACCTGGCCCTGGGGGCCGATCGCCGCACCCGCCGGCAACGGGGCGAAGGGGTCGGGCTGGACGGCCGCGGGAAGCTGCGCCGCGGCACGTCCCGCCGCGGGCAGGCACACGAGGCATGCGAACGTGAGGGTCGACCACCGCATGGCGGGATGGTCGTGAATCCGCCGCAGCGACTCAAGGCCAGTGTCGGGCGGGAAAACGCCCGTTACTCGGCCCCGAGGTGGCCGGCCATCTCGTCGAACAGCCGGGCGAACCGGGTGTGCGACGTGTGGAGGTGCTCGCCCTGGGAGATGAACCGCAGCCGATCGTTCCGGACGAGTCCGCGATCCGCGAGGATGCGCTCGAAGGGTCCACGGTCGGCGGCATAGACGACGAGCAACTTGTGCTCGTCGAGTTGGACCTCGATCGGCTGATCGGCGTGCATGATGGCGATGCCGGTGCAGCCGTCGTTGAGCAGCAGGTCCTCGAAATCCCAGAGCAGGCTCTCGAGCACGAGTCGCTCGATCCCCTCGCGGGTCGTCTCGCGTCGCGGGGCGTCGCCGGCGGGTGCGTCGTGGGAGGTCTCCAGCACCACGTCGCAGACGTCACCGAGCGGTTCGAGGAGTGCCAGGAACGTCTCGAACAGGTGTTCGCTCGACACCGCCGCGATGATCGCCGGCAGCCGGGTGCCGGTGCGGGCGTCGGTGTAGGTGTCGAAACGGTAGCCGGCCTGCGGCACCACCTCGAGTTGCCAGCTGGGGCGGACCGCCTCGGTCAACGTGAAGCGACCGTAGCGCCGGCGGGCGAGATGGGCCTCGAGGGTGCGTCGGTCCGGACGGGCGACCGCTCCCTCGGGGGCCGTGACGGGGCTGCGGCCTTCGACCGCTTCGAGGGAGTCGTCGAGGAAGCGCATGGTGACCATCGGGTTGGAGGAGAACGTGGCGGGAAGGGCCGCCGGCGGCCGTGCCGCTCGTCGGACGCTCAAACGTAGGACACGGTTCAGGTGCGTGCCGGCCGGTGGCGACGAATCCCCCGCCGTCGGGCTGGCGATTGCCCTTTTTCGCTCCGAACCGTCATACTCCGCCGTTTTCCAGGCCCCCAGGAAAGCCTCATGGACGGGAAAATCGTCGCAACCGGGATCACCTTCGATGACGTCCTGCTGGTGCCGCGGTATTCGGCGGTGGTGCCGGCCGAGGTGGACGTCAGCACCCGCCTCACCCGCGGGATCCGGCTCAACATCCCGCTCGTCAGTTCGCCGATGGACACGGTCACCGAGAGCGAGATGGCGATCGCCCTCGCCCAGGAGGGCGGTCTCGGGGTGATCCACAAGAACCTCTCGATCGAGCGGCAGGCCGAGGAGGTGGACAAGGTCAAGCGGAGCGCCAACGGAATCATCATGGACCCCGTCACCCTGCCCCCCACGGCCACCGTGGCCCGGGCCCGCGAGGTGATGGATCAGTACAACATCTCCGGCGTGCCCATCACCGCCGACGATCGCCTGCTCGTCGGGATCATCACCCGCCGCGACCTGCGGTTCCTCGAGCGCGGCGACACGCCGGTCGCCGAGATCATGACAAAGACGGGGCTCGTGACCGCCACGGGAGCCGTGTCGCTCGACGACGCCGAGAAGATCCTCATGGCCAACAAGGTGGAGAAACTCCTCCTCGTCGATGCCGCCGGCCTCCTGACCGGACTGATCACGATCAAGGACATCGACATGATGAAGCGGTTTCCGAACGCCTGCAAGGACCGGCAGGGCCGGCTGCGGGTCGGCGGCGCCGTGGGCGTGTTCGATTTCGAGCGGGCCGAGAGCCTGATCTCCAAGGGGGTGGACGTGCTCGTCGTCGATTCCGCCCACGGGCATTCCTCGAACGTGATCGAGACGGTGTCGACGATCAAGCAGCGCTGGGACATCGAGGTCATCGCCGGCAACGTGGCGACGAGGGAGGGCTGCCGCGACCTCGTCAAGGCGGGGGCCGACGGCGTGAAAGTCGGCATCGGCCCCGGTTCGATCTGCACGACGCGGGTGATTTCGGGCGTGGGCGTGCCGCAGATCTCGGCGGTGTGGGACGCCGCGCAGGAGGCTGCCGAGGCCGGCGTGCCGGTGATCGCGGACGGCGGCATCCGCTACTCCGGCGACATCACGAAGGCGCTCGCCGCGGGGGCCCACTGCTGCATGGTGGGAGGGTTGCTCGCCGGCGTGGCCGAGAGTCCCGGGCAGACGGTCCTCTACCAGGGACGCACGTTCAAGGCCTACCGGGGCATGGGGTCGCTCGGCGCGATGGTGCAGGGGTCGAGCGAGCGGTACCGCCAGAAGGCGACCGGCCGCGGGGGCGACAAGCTCGTGCCCGAGGGGGTCGAGGGGCGGGTGCCGTTCAAGGGTCCCCTGAGCGTGTTCGTCTATCAGCTCGTCGGGGGCCTGCGGGCCGGCATGGGCTACTGTGGCACGCGCACGATCGACGAACTGCGGCGCGACGCGAGGTTCATCCAGGTGTCGGCGGCGGCCGTGCGGGAGAGTCACCCGCACGACATCGTGATCACGCAGGAGGCGCCGAATTACTCCGCGGAGCACAAGCAGGCGGAGTAGGCGCGAGAATCCACGTCCGGCTCCGCCGCGGGGCGGCCGGGGCGTGAATGCGGCGGGTTGGCGCGGGTGGGGAAGGATGGGCTGGGATCTCGTCGCCTCCGTCGGCCGCTGCCGGCGCGATTTCAAAGTCGGGGGCCGATTCGGGTCGATGGATGTCGCATGACACGATCGGCCGGATTCACGAGGCGGCGGGCTGGCGGTGCCGTTCACCCGCGGGCGATCGCGCTGCTGGCGGTCCTCCTGTCGTCGGCGTTCGCGGCCGTGCGCGTCGGAGCCGCCGAACGCGGCTTCGACCTCCTGCTGCCCGAGGCCGACGGCACGTTCGGCGAACCGGCCGCCATCGCAGTCGATGCGGAGGCTTCCATCGTGCGGCAGGTCGCCGCGGCCACGGACGCCTGCAGCGAGGCCGACGCGGACTGCCGGGATGCCCTCGAAAGACTCCGGAAGGACACCCTCGCCGACATCGAACTCGACATCCGGGTCGGCGGCACCCCGGGCAACGATTATCCCTGCGAGTGCCGTCTGGAGGGGGAGACGTTCCGCCCGCGACGGTTCGCCTGCACGACGTTCACCTGGAAGGCAGCCGGCTACTGCCACAAGCCGCTGTACTTCGAGCAGTGGGGGCTCGAACGCTACGGTCACTCCTACGGCTGGGTCGACCCGATCCTCGCCGGCGCGCACTTTTTCGCCACGCTGCCGGTCCTGCCCTACAAGATGGGCGTCGAGTTGCCGTGGGAGTGCGTCTATCCGCTCGGCTACTACCGTCCCGGCAACTGCGCGCCCTGGACCGTGCCCGCGGTGCCGATCAGCAAGCGGGGCCTCGCGCTCGAGGCGGCGACCGTCACCGGCCTGGTGTTCCTGCTGCCGTAGGCCGCCGCGGGTTCAGCGCGTGCGCACGGTCGCGATGTAGGCGTAGCGGTTGGCCACCGATTCGAACGTCACGTCGGCCCGCCCCGACGCGCCGAGTTCCGTGAGCGCCTCGTGCACTTCCGGGCGGTAGTGCACGTGGAACAGCGCCAGCCAGCGATTGAGACCCGCCGCGAACCACGGCGGCAGGTCCTTCTGGTCCCAGAAGTCCACGATCAGCATCCGGCCGCCCGGTTTCAGGTTCGCCAGCGCCGCCTCGATCGCGCCCGGCCAGGTCGGCACCATCGACAGGCAGTACGAGAAGTAGATGGTGTCGAACGGCTCGTCGCGGCCGAACATCCGGCGGGCGTCGAGCTGCTCGGCCAGCCCCTGCCGCAGCACGATCGGCTTCCGGTCACTCCGGCACACCCCCGATCGCTCGATGCTCGCGGCGGCCGTCTCGAGCATCTCGTGCGAGGCGTCGAGGCCGAACAGTTCGCCGCACTCCGACCGCCGCGCCAGCCGGATCAGGTTCCTCGCGGTGCCACAGCCGACCTCCAGGGTGGCGGTGGACGACGACGTCGGCACCTGCTCGAGGAGCCGGTCGCGGCCGAGCAGGTAGTAGGCCCGGGTGGCGTCGTAGACGTGCCGCGTGAAGCGGTACATCCGGTCCATCGCCACGGCCTGGTCCGCCGGCCCCCCGCCCCGGTTGTTCGACGACGACACGGCCGACCTCCCGGGGGCTCCGCTCATGAGGGCGGAAGCATCTCGTAGAGGTGGAACATCCCGTAGATCGCCGAGCGGTCCTGCTCGTGCAGTTTCCGGGACCGTTCGACGTCGTAGGAAAACCGACCGCGGATCTCGGGGGAGAGAGCCGTCTCCACGGGCGACCTCTCGCCGGCCGTGCGGAAGATGACCCGAGTCCCGGGGCCGCCGACGCGCACCACCTGCCGCCACAGATCGTCGATCACGTGCGGCGGCATCCAGTCCTGGCTGTCGAGGAAGATGAAGCCGTTGAGCGCGCCGGGCGTCTCGGTCTGCAGGTAATCGCCGAGCGACGCGATGTGGGTCTCGACGCAGCCGACGAGCGATTTGATGAGATCGTAGTTCTCCCGCTTGAGGTAGTCCGGGAGGCCGCGGCGGCCGTCGTGGTCGTAGCGGCGGCCGAAGGCCTGCCAGGCGAAGTAGTTGTCCTCGAGCGGGAATCCGCAGGCGAGCCGGCGCACCCGCTGCTTGTACATGTCGAACAGTTTGCCGCCGTCGTTCTCGTGCTCGTCGAGCATCGCCTGATGCTGGCTGGGGGGGATGCCCAGGCTGTAGACGGCGACCGGCTGCCGGCCGAGCCAGCGGACGAGGGCGTTGTCGAACAGCGGACCGAACGTCTCGTCGAACACCCGCTCCTGCTCCGCGAGCGTCTTCGCGGCCACGAGCCGGGCGGGGTCGCGGCCGGTGGTCCGCGCGATTCCGTGCACGACGCGGAAGAACTGCCCGAGCTTCGCCTTCTCGTAGAGCCCGCGGCTGAAGTACCCGATCCGCTTCGGTCCCACCGCCTTGCCAGGCCAGTCGCTCGACTCCCAGAACTTGAGCGTCAGCGGGTCGAGGTGGTCGCGGATGTAGCGGCGGTAGTTGGGCACGTTGTCGGGATGCCGGCCGTACCCGAAGAACTTGTAGAACGACTCGTAGTCCGGCAGGTGCTCGAGCGCGGCCAGCTTGAGCCGGGTCAGCGACATGTGGTTCGCGTTCAGATCGACCGCCACGATCCGCTTCGGACGGTGGACCAGGTAGTTGAGCACGTTGCAGCCGCCGCTCGAGATCGTCAGCAGGCTCGAATCCGGGCCGAGTTGCAGCGCCTCCGCGTCCACCCGCGGATCCTCCCAGATCTGGTTGTAGACGAAGCCGCGGAACCAGAGCGTGAACATCCGCTCGAGCATGCCGCGTTTGCTCGTGAGCTTGTGATGGTGGACCGCCTTTCGCAGGCGGGCCGTGTTGTCACCGGCGGCGACGACGCTGGACATGAGGACGTGTGACCTCGGGGGGCGGATCGGGGCAGTGTAGCCGACGATCGTGGCGATTGTTGAGGGCTGGCGGCGAATTCCCGGTCACGGGGCCGCTGCGGCGGGGCGGCGCGACGGGGGCGGAGACCGGGCGTCGATGGCGTTCACGAGCAGGGCCGACGCCCCGGCCAGTTCGCGACCGAGTTCCACGATCGCGGTTTCGACGGCGGCGAGGTCGGTGCCCGCTTCGGCCAGGCGGGCCTCGAACCGCTCGACGACGCGGACGGAGGCCTCGGCGTCGGCCTCCCAGGCCGTGCGATCGGCCGCCAGATCCTGCCCCTCCCGCACCTGCAACTGGAGCTGGCTGTCGGCGCTCGACTTCGCCTCCCGGAGCCGGTCGGTCATGGCCTGGGTCGCGGCGATGTCCGACTCGAG